>Ga0157376_10000745_pt1 | contig 21182 bp, 16 predicted proteins | sample M45metaG_FD_121801 | JGI IMG/M metagenome (GOLD analysis project Ga0157376, IMG submission 121801) | Miscanthus rhizosphere microbial communities from Kellogg Biological Station, Michigan, USA - M4-5 metaG | ecosystem: Host-associated > Plants > Roots > Rhizosphere > Soil | place: USA: Michigan... | reverse complement strand
TTCTGTGAAAACCATTTATAGGGTATGGAGACGATGCTTTTGCTTTCGTCGATGTCTTTTAGCCTTACGCCGCTAAAGAAAGCCGCAGGCAGTTTAAAAAAAAGAAACATCCTGAACTTAACAGGATGTTTCATTAGTTGTATAAATTCCTTTGTTGTGCTGTTCATGTGAGGCCGTTGTGCATTGTTAAAAATGAAGCCCTTAGTTCTTATCAATTTCTACGATGCATGCCACCACATCATTTTCTGTACCGCTTGTGGTGAACGCCATATTTCCTTTTCCGCTGCTTTGGTAACGCACACCTTTTATGAGCTGGCTGCCCAGTGCGGCATTTAACCTGGCTGCGTAATCCTGGGCAGGGCTTTGGCTTATTTGCTGGTTGAGCCGGTACCAGTCAAGTGGTTTTTTACTCACCACCACGGCCATCATGTCCCTGGTACCAATGCTATCCGGTGTAAGGCTTTTGTCTTTTGGAAATAAACGATAGCCTGCGATACCACAGAAAGGCGCATATTTTGTTTTTGTGGGATCATCGGCGCGTGGATAAGGAAACAATGTATAACTGGTGCCATCAGTTTCTTTGCCAAAAACATATACATAGCATTCAGTAGTGTTTTTTACCTCCATTTTAAACCTGCTTCCTTTTCGTACGGGCGATACCGTTATGAATTTATTATCACCATTTGTACGCAGGGGAATATACCCTTTGGACAGCGTTTTCCGTTGTGATGCATCATACTCAACCTGCACCAGCCCAACCTCACATGCAAAAGCCTGTGTTGCCGCCGCGCCTACCGCCTGCATAGGCTCCAGACCGTATGCCTCGCGCACAAAATATTTGAACACCGGGTATTGCACCCATGCAAAACCGTTATTGCCCCATTCTGGTCCCCAACTGTTCATGAGTAAGAAAGATCCCCCATATTTTTTATCATCATATCCCACCACGCACATGGCATGCCCGCCGAAACCCTGCATGCTACGGTCGTCTGGCTGGGGTTGCCAGAGGTCTTTGCCCATCATATCCTGCATAAAGCTTTGGCCCACCATCATACCAATTGCCACGGGCGCACCCTGCGAAAGATTTTGTTTAATGGCATTCAGATCAATAACATCATTTCTATCACCCTGGCTAAGCCTGTTAAAGCCCCGCATTTTATATTGAGATGCCTGTTGCACCAGTTGCTGGTCGGGCTGATTGGTACAATCATGTTCATTATAGGGAAAATCATTGTATGGAACAGAACCCTGTTTTGTCATATACTCCATGGCCCTTTCTATGTAAGATCCCTGGCAGCCGTCAAGACCAATCTGGTTGTACAAAAAAGAAGGGCTGAATTTTACAGCATTCCCCTGTTGTCCTGTGCGTACCGACTCAAGAATTGATCTGGCCCCATAGGCACTGCTCCATGCCACACAACTGCCCTGCTGACCCTGGTTACCCACCGGTGGCGCAAATTTTTGCAGGTTGGCACTCTCGGGCAATGGATTTTTTGAATTATCATCTGATAATGGTTCATAAATACTGGCTTTCTCAAATTGTTTTGGATCCAGGAAGCCGCCCGTTGCCAATTGACCTATCTGATTTACAACACCGCCTCCGCCCATATTACAACCACCCCTTCCCAGTACAAAATAAGCGATACCGCCTATAATCAATACCAGGATGCCCAGCTTGCTGCGGAACAATCCGAATAATAAAGGAAGCAGGTTAAATAATCCGCCACCCCCGGAGGATCCACCTCCGCCTCTGTCACCACCACCACTATCGTTGTTATCGTATTGCGGCTGGTCTTCGGGCTGATCATCCGTCATTCTTATAGGCATAATGAAAGCTATTTAGTGTTTGGTAATACCTGTACAAGTTAAGTAAAAGGATTAAAACATGCTGATGTCATCAGATGAAAAAAACATTACCTGCGTTGCAAGTAAATGCTGCTGGTTTGAGCTTGCATGATAAAAAACTACCGCAAAGTAGTATTGCTGGTCATACCCGGTAAATTAACTTGCAACAGCAAATTCGCACAATAAAAAATTATTCTATGCCTGTAAAAAAGAAAAAGGCGCCTGCAAAAGCAAAAAAAACAGCGCCTAAAAAAACGGCTTCCGCAAAAGCTGTTCCTGTTAAAAAGAAATTGGCAAAAGCTTCGGCCGGCAAGGGCATCTTTCCTTTGCCACTGTCAAAAAAGTATACTGTCTATATTGAAAGTGCTGCTTTCTTTCCTGCCAATAGTGCCGACGGCTATGTAGATCTTTTCCAGGATGGCAGGCGGACTGCTACACCTGGCAAATCGCTCTCCACGGCCATCGTATTGCCCGTGGGCGCCGTACTTAAATCTATTTCTATTCACTATACCAACTCTACACCCAGCCCGGTATTGTCTTTCTTTTTACGCAAACACGCCGATCGTGTTTCGCCGTCTGGTGAAATTGAGATGTCTTTTATCAACCTGCCTCCCGGCACACTGCCTCCCGACAATTACCTAACGGTGACGGATACCAGCTTTCCAAATAGCGGTGTAATACAGGACAGGTTCCTGCATTACCTGGAGATCCCCGGCACCGGCGATTTTGGCGATACCGGAAGAGTTACAGTAAGAGGGGTGAGTTTAGTGTATACGTTTTAAGGGCTAAGAGATCAAAAGGGAAAAGGAGGAGATGATTTTATTGAATCATCTCCTCCTTTTCCCTTTTTTCTCCTTTTATCTCTTAGCTCTCTCCTTTTTCTCTTTCTCTCCATTAATCTCTTAGCAATCTCTTAGATCTACAATATTTTTCATTAAATCTTCCATCCCGTCTCTTCTGCGGATGAGATGGGCTTTGCCGTCTTTTACCAGCACCTCCGCTGGTTTAAACCGGCTGTTATAATTAGAAGCCATTTCAAATCCATAGGCGCCTGCATTTTTAAACACCAGGTAATCGCCTTCACGCACTTCATTTAACAACCTGTCTTCTGCAAATGTATCGGTCTCGCAAATATTGCCTACCACGCTGTAAATTTTTTCTGTACCGGCGGGATTTGAAATATTTTCAATTACATGATAAGCACCGTAAAACATAGGTCTGATAAAATGATTGAGACCGGTATCTACTCCTGCAAATATTGTTGTACCTGATTCTTTAATTACATTCACCTGTGAAAGCAGGTAACCGGCTTCACTTACCAGGAATTTTCCGGGCTCAAACCAAACCTGCATGTGACGATCATACTTTTCCTCGAACCACTCCATCTCCTCTACTACTTTTTTGCCCAGCAAGGATATATTGGTTCCTTCTTCACCTGGTTTGTAAGGCACTTTAAACCCACCACCAAAATCAAACACCTGCAGTTCGGGAAATTTTTCCGCTATGCCAAATAAGACCTCTATTCCTTTTGCAAATACCTCCACATCTTTGATTTCGCTGCCCGTGTGTATGTGCAGCGCATGTATACGCAGGTTGGTTCGTTTTACAATGGCCAGTACTTTGTCTATCTGTTCCAGCGGAATACCAAACTTACTTTTTTCATGACCGGTGGAGATTTTAAGGTTCCCCCCCGCCATTATATTGGGACGCAAACGGATACCCACCGGGTAGCTATGACCGAATTTTTTGCCAAATTTTTCCAGGTTGGATAAACTGTCAATATTAATGTGAACGCCCAATCTTTGTGCTGTTTCAATCTCTGAAAAAGCGATATTATTAGAGGTATATAAAATTTTCTTTGGTTCAAACCCGGCTTTTATAGCCAGCATCACTTCATTAATGGAGCTGCAATCTACATTGCAACCAACACTTTTTATATAACGCAATACATTGATATTCGTTAATGCCTTGCATGCATAAAAAAATTTTGTATCTGAAGTTTTAAATGCTGTCTGCAATTTCGCGTATTGTTCCTTTATCCTTTCTGCATGATAAACATAGACGGGTGTGCCAAATTCGTTGGCGATTGCCGTTAGCGTTGCTGCTGATAATTCTTCTGCCATAGTTTGCGAATATACAAAGAGAGTATGAAGTATATAATATTTAGACGCTGCCACGGGGGAGATGAAATAGTGTATTCAGGCTTTTCGTTTGGTAAAAGGATTTATGATTAGACCTCTTTCAAAAAAGAAACGCCGCCATTTTGAGTGGCGGCGTTTCATACATATTTTGGAGCCTTGCGGCACTAGTCTTCTGCCTCATCTTTTTTATCTTTATCGTCTTCGCTTTCGGGGTCTTGCTCTTCATTTTCATTTTCTTCTGCTTCAGACGGTAATTCCTCTGTCTGCTCTTCCGTAGCTTCTTCTGCATCCGGCGCAGCCAGCATTTCTGGTTCTTCATCAATGGCAGCAGTTATCAGTTCACCATCTGGTGTAACAGCCAAAAATGCTGCCCCATCTTCTTCCGTCATCATTTCTATGGCAGTTATTTCTTCTGAGACAGCTTCTTCTTCCTGACCGGCAGCGCCGTTATTCAGATAGGTGGCTTCCACAGCCTGTTCTGCCAGTATTTCTTTAATCTTTGGTAAATCATCTGCTGAATTAATACCAAAATAGTCCATAAATGACTTGGACGTGGTATATATAAGCGGCTTGCCGGGCAGGTTCTCATTACGGCCGGTAATAATTACCAGTTCTTTTTCCAGCAGGCGCTGCACAGCATAATCGCAGTTAACTCCGCGTATAGCCTCAATCTCGCTCTTTGTAATGGGTTGTTTGTACGCAATAATAGCCAGTGTTTCCAGTGCGGCTGAAGAAAGACGTTTTAAAAATTTATCGCCGTTAAGTTGTGCAATGGTTTTGTGGTAATCTTTTTTTGTAAGAAACTGCCACCCACCACCGCTCTGCCTTATCTCAAACGGATAAAATTCGCTTCTGTATTTTTCAATAATACCTTCAATGGCCGACTCTACCTGATCAAGTACAATTTTGTCTTCCATAAAGCCGAAGGCATTGTTCATGATTTCGGTAATTTCAAGTGAAGTCAGCGCCTTATCACTGGCAAAAATGACTGCTTCAATATGAGGTATGATATTTCCTATTTCCATACGGATTTTATAGTATAGTTAAGTAGCAAATCTAAACTTTACACATGTTCGGGTGAACGTCTGATAATTGTAATTATCCACAACTTACGCTACATTTTTTTTTAACCACGGAGACAGGGCGAACACAGAGGAGCACGGTTTTTTTTGAACCGCGAAAACACTGAGACACTGAGACTATCCAAGGCTTTTATCCGGGATAATCACTAAGGCGATACACGGAGGGTTTCTTCGAAATTTTTTTGAACCACGGAGACACGGCGAACACAGAGGAGCACGGTTTTTTTGAAACGCGAAAACACTGAGACACTGAGACTATCCAAGGCTTTTATTCGGGATAATCACTAAGGCGATACACGGAGGGTTTCTTCGAAACTTTTTTGAACCACGGAGACACAGTGACACAGAGCTGCACAGTTTTTTTTAAACCGCGAAAATACTGAGATTACCTAAGGGCTTTTATCCAGCATAATCACCAAGGCGATACACAGAGGATTTCTTCGAAATTTTTTTGAACCACGGAGACACGGCGACCACAGAGGAGCACAGCCATTTTCTTGATCCATTCAAGGCAAAAAACACGGGGGATGAAGAATTTCATTCTTCTGTTATCCGAAAAATAAAAACCCTTCCAAAAGAAGGGCTTTATCTTTTATTCTTCACTGATTATTGTATTGCATTTCCACATTTCTCACATTCCCACACTTCCACATTTACTACGTTCGCCACATTTTCACATTTGCCTATTATCCTTGCAAAGCGGCAGCACCGCTCACAATCTCCGTAAGTTCGGTTGTAATAGCTGCCTGGCGGGCGCGGTTGTAAGAAATTTTCAGGCTCTTCAACAATTCATTGGCGTTTTCACTTGCCTTATCCATAGCCGTCATACGGGCACCATGCTCTGAAGCATTGGCATCCAGCACCGCCTTAAACAGTTGTGTATTTAAAATCTTAGGCATCAGTTCTGTAATAATTTCTTCTTTTGATGGTTCAAAGATGAAATCATTTTTTTTCTTATCCCCTGCTGCAACCGGCGCCTTAGGTATGGGTAAAAAACGCTCTACAGCAAAACGCTGGGTAGCGGCATTTTTGAATTCACTATAGACCAGTTCAATGACATCAAATTCTTTATTTTCAAATGCCTTAACTGCAGCATGGGCGCAGGCCTGTACATTTTCAAAGCTCAGGTTCAGAAAAATATCTTTGTACGAGGCGTCCGCATGGTAATTGCCCTTGATAAAAAACTCGTATCCTTTTTTACCGATATTCCACACATGCACATTGCCTTTTGCAAACTGGGCAGCATAGGTGTCAGCAATCGTTTGGCGGGTAAGCTTAATAATATTTGAATTGTAAGCACCTGCCAGACCGCGGTCGCTGGTAATTACTATAAAGAGTACTTTTTCTACAGGACGTTCTACAGATAAAGAACCACCTGCCGCGCTATCGGCATCACTTACAATATTGCTTAGCATTTCCTGTAACTTCCTTGCATAGGGGCGCATTTGGGTAATAGCATCCTGCGCACGCCGCAATTTGGCAGCGCTTACCATTTTCATGGCTTTTGTTATTTGCTGTGTACTTTGTACAGATTTAATCCTGTTGCGAACCTCTTTTAATGCACCGCTCATGGGGAATTTGGTTGATTGGTTGATTGACAAAAAGGAAGGCTGTCCTGCCCTTTTCAGGCCGCAAAGGTATAGGAACGGGGCTAAAAATCAAATGCTTTTTTTCTTCAGTAAGGCGGCAAAGAAACATAGAAAATACCCTGAAAATATTTGCCCGGTTATTCTTCATTAAAAACTGTGAAACCCTGTGCCACTATGTCTTCGTGATTCCCTGAAACTCAGATATGAAAATTAAATCCGAAGCTATTGGACCCCAGTTGCAGCCCGTTTAATGCGCGGTATAATTTTTTCCCATGCCGGTTATGGGTGGCGAACATTACGGCATCAAATACCAGTAAAAAGCCGCCTTGCAGCAGGATGCTTTTGCCATACCCTTTGTGCCTGCCGGGGTTGGAAGCAGTGTTCCCTTTTTCAATAAACCAGGCACCTGCGGCAATATAGGCAAGGTCCAGACCGGCATTAAAAATGAACGTTTTTTCTGCGGCAGCCTGGCCTTTTACCGAGGCAGCGAGGGAAAGATCGGCATTGCTACGCCTGGCACCAATATAACCGGGTAGCGCAATGGCAAGATTTACAACGCCCCATACCAGGTTCATCTGGTGAAAGTACCTGGCCTCACCACTGGTGGCAGACTGTCCTATGACCCCGGAAATAATGCTGGCTGCCGACCACGAGCTTAATACAAACATGCCTGTCTGGTTAATACGGAAACGCTCTTTATTGAATTCCAGCAGGTTCGTTTGCGCATGCAATACAACCATGCAAAATGCTAAACCGGCAAATAATATGGCTCGTTTCATATTTATTGAAAATACGATAAAATGCTGCAAATGGTTTACAGCCGGTATCGCCACGGCAACAAGGGCACAACGTGCTGATTAAACGAACCCTGTATTCCCTTCTCTCTCCGAGTCGCCGTGGTTAAAACGTCTTTGATCTACCGGCTGATTGCTTACCTTTGCTGCCCCCGTTAATGCGGGGCAGGCTCTGTCAATTTGGCTATGGCGGATGTTCTGCACCATATTTGACAAACAGATCCCAGATATCTACAATAACCTTTTTAACCAGTGATTTATGATGGGTTTTATTTCGAAACTTTTTGGAGGTAATAAATCGGAGAAAGACGTTAAGCTAATTGAACCGGTGGTGGTAAAAATAAACCAGTTTTATGCCGACTACCAGACGCTTACCAATGATCAGCTACGCACAAAAACGGCTGAGTTTAAAGACCGTATCAAACAACATTTAACAGAAACCGATGCAGAAATTGCCAGGCTGAAACAAGAGGCTGAAGCCATGCCCGTGGCTGAGATGCAAAACCGTGATGCCGCCTACCAGGAAATCGACAAACTGATAAAAGACCGCGATAAGAAAATTGAAGAAATCTTAAAGGAAATTTTGCCCGAAGCTTTCGCCGTTGTAAAAGAAACCGCCCACCGTTTTAAAGACAACACAGAGGTAGTAGCCACTGCAACTGAACTGGATAAAGATCTTAGTGTAAAAAAGGACTATATACGTATTGAAGGAGATAAAGCCATCTACAAAAACAGCTGGACCGCCGCCGGCGGTACCGTAACCTGGAATATGCTGCATTATGATGTGCAGCTAATTGGCGGCGCTGTGCTTCATTCTGGCAAAATTGCAGAAATGGCTACCGGTGAGGGTAAAACGCTGGTGTCTACTTTGCCCGCTTACCTCAACGCACTGGCAGGTGAGGGTGTACATATTGTTACGGTGAATGATTACCTGGCACGCCGCGACAGCGAATGGAACGGAACTATTTTTGAATGTCTTGGTCTTACCGTAGACTGTATTGACAAACACCAGCCCAACAGCGAAGAACGCCGCAAAGCTTACCACGCAGATATTACCTATGGCACCAATAATGAATTTGGTTTTGATTACCTCCGCGACAATATGGTGCATACACCCGATGAAATGGTGCAGCGCAAACACAATTTTGCCATGGTGGATGAAGTGGATAGCGTATTGATTGATGATGCGAGAACTCCTTTGATCATATCGGGCCCTGTACCCAGGGGTGATGATCAGCAATACCATGTTTTGAAACCCCGCGTGTTGCAGTTGTTTGATGCGCAGAGACAGGTGACCAATAAGTTTTTAATTGAAGCAAAGAAAAAGTTTGCAGAAGGCAATGACGACCCCAAAGATGGTGGTCTTGCATTAATGCGCGCCTGGCGTGGTTTACCCAAAAGCAGCGCGCTGATTAAGTTTACCAGCGAGCCCGGCATCAAAGTAAAATTGCAGAAAACTGAAAATTATTACCTGGCAGACCAGCAAAAAGAAATGCCCAAAGTAGACCAGGAACTCTACTTTAATATAGATGAAAAGAACAACCAGGTAGACCTTACTGATAAAGGTCTTGCCATGATTACCAAAAGCGGTGAAGACCCCGAATTTTTCATCCTCCCCGATATATCGCTGAAACTGGCTGCACTGGACAAGGATACGCTGATGGACCCCGATGAAAAACTGCATAAAAAAGAAGCCATCCTTAATGAATATGCTATCAAGGCAGATCGTATACACACCGTACAGCAATTGTTAAAAGCTTATACTTTATTCGACAAAGATGTTGAGTATGTGGTAATAGACGGGCAGGTAAAAATTGTGGATGAACAAACTGGCCGTATCATGGATGGCCGCCGCTATAGCGATGGCCTTCACCAGGCAATAGAAGCAAAAGAGAATGTAAAAATTGAAGCCGCCACACAAACCTATGCTACCATTACCCTGCAAAATTATTTCCGTATGTACCACAAACTGGCGGGTATGACGGGTACAGCAGAAACGGAAGCGGCTGAATTGTGGGATATTTATAAACTGGACGTTGTTAACATTCCTACCAATGTTCCGGCTATACGTATAGACAACCAGGACCTGGTATATAAAACCAAACGTGAAAAATACGGTGCCGTTATAGATGAAATTGAAAGACTGCGCAATGCAGGCCGTCCGGTGCTGGTGGGTACTACGTCGGTAGAGGTTAGTGAGTTGCTGAGTAAGATGCTGAACGGAAAAAAGATTCCGCACAATGTACTGAATGCAAAACAACACGCACGCGAAGCACAAGTAGTAGCTGAAGCAGGTTTGGCCGGCGCCATCACCATTGCCACCAACATGGCAGGCCGTGGTACAGATATTAAACTGGGCCCAGGTGGAAAAGAAGCCGGCGGTTTGGCCATAGTTGGTACAGAACGCCATGAAAGCCGCCGTGTAGACAGGCGGTTGCGGGGCCGTTCGGGCAGACAGGGAGACCCCGGTACCACGCAGTTTTATGTTTCACTGGAAGATGAACTGATGCGCTTATTTGGTAGTGAGCGTATTGCTGGTTTAATGGACCGGTTTGGTTATAAAGAAGGCGAAGTGATACAGCACAGCATGATTACCAAATCTATTGAGCGTGCACAGAAAAAAGTAGAGGAAAACAATTTTGGCATACGCAAACGCCTGCTGGAATATGATGATGTAATGAACAAGCAGCGCAAGGTGGTGTATGAAAAACGCAACCATGCATTGTTTGGAGAAAGGCTAGCACTGGATTTGGACAATGCTAATTATACGGTAGCAGAAGGCCTGGTAAATTCTTTCCGCGAGCAGGAAGACTTTGAGGGTTTCAAACTGGCCGTAATTGTAAATTTTGGTATGGACACCAGCATTACCAAAGAAGAATTGGAAAAAGGCAATGCGAATGAGGTATCCGAAAAACTATACCAGGAAGCCATCAGCAATTATCAGCAGAAAATGCATGATCTGTCCGTACAGTCAATACCAGTGTTTAAAAATATCCGTGTTACCCAGGGCAACCACATAGAAAATGTAGTTGTCCCGTTCAGCGATGGCCGCAAGGGCATACAGGTACTGGCCAATATGCAAAAAACATTGGCCAGCGAAGGAAAGGAACTGGTAAATTCACTTGAAAAAACCATTACCCTTGTAATTATAGATGACGCCTGGAAAGAGCATTTGCGCAGGATGGATGATCTGAAACAAAGTGTGCAGACAGCCTACCTGGAACAAAAAGATCCGCTGGTGATTTATAAAGTGGAAGCATTTGATGTTTTCAGACAGATGGACAGCGAAGTGAACAAGGACATTGTAAGTTTTCTTTCTCATTGCGCTATACCCAACGAGCAAAACAATGCTGCGCCAATAAAGGAAGGCCGTGAACAAAAAACTGATATGAGCCGCCTGTCTGCCAATAAAGAAGCCATTGATGCAGCGGGTGAAGATTATGGCGCCAATGAAAAAGACTATTACGATCCTTCAGGTGCTGCTGTAAAACAGGAGCCGGTAAAAGTAGGACCTAAAGTAGGACGCAACGATCCATGTCCCTGTGGCAGCGGTAAAAAATATAAGAATTGCCATGGCAAAGACGCGTAAGCCAATTGCTGAATAATTTAACAAAGCGTTCATTCTCATGAACGCTTTTTTTATGCTTGTGTTGGCTTTTTTTATGCACAGTAAAATGTAAATTGAATGAACAATAATCATCAGGATGAAGTCAGCAGTATTGTTACCATTCATTATTATTACTGTCTTGCTATCCGGTTGCAAAAGCAAATCTGATAAAAATTCCGGCATCGGAGTCCGGAAGAAATATATAGCGATTCAACCACTGGGCGTGTTTGATAAGCAACGGATAAATTTTATCCGCGAAGAAATAACCAGGTTCTATACAACCCCGGTTATTGTTCTTCCGGCCATTGGACTTCCCAGGTCATTTATAAGTAAACAAAAAGGAGAACGTTATTGCGCCGATTCCATTTTATTATTGTTGAAGCAATTCGGGAACGATAGTATTGTTGAAGTGGTAGGGCTGGTTCATAAAGACATTTATACCACTAAAAAAGATCGGGATGGAAATATTCAAAAACCGGTTGCAAAATATGCTGTATGGGGCATAGCGGGCCTGGGCTATTTACCTGGTAAAGAATGTATCATATCTGACATCCGGTTAAAAACAAAGGACAGTACCGTTTTTAAACACCGGCTGAGAACTGTCGTGATTCATGAGATTGGCCATAATCTCGGGCTGCCGCATTGTAACGTAAGAACCTGTATCATGTCTGACACAAATGAGAAAATTGCTACTATAGACAATAGCAGGAATGACTACTGCAATGCATGCAAAATGAAATTAAAAAGGGATTTTTAAAACCGGTCTGCAGAAGCCGGTTATCATTGAATCCTTCCGGCCATTAATTATTGCTTCAATCCTCTGCAGAAACTCATCAGCATTGTCAGGTCTTTCAAAACATTAAAATTGATATGATTCGATTTGATGAATGCTTTCAATTGAGACTCATTTTTTGGAAAGCGTAAAATGATATTCTCCTTACTGGCTTTAACAAAATGCCCATATACATCTCCAAAAAAATAAAGCTCTTTGGCAGTTACCACTATTTTTTCATCTCCCCCCAGCTTGTATGTTTGTCCGTTTCCGGTATAAAAATTTACCGTTCTGATTCCTTCATGCGGTTCAGTTATGTCGTAAGCTCCGTATTTTCTTTGTTGCTGTGCAATTAATAATTGTCTAAAAGCAAGAATTACACCGTTGGCTGAAACGGTATCAATCGTTTGAAAAAAACTTTTATCGTAATAAAAACGGCTGCCATTGAGGTTTACAAAGCTTATACTGGTGGGATCTGCCACTGCAAGGGTATCTCCGCGGTCGCTGATGAAATGCATCTCATCCAGCGAAACGTTATAATTAAGCCTGTTGCCGGAAATAATGCCGGTACGAAAAACAATTGATCCTTCGCTAAACGAAGAAAACCGATAGACGCCCTTTTCAGGAAGCACCTGCCTGATTTCCGGCGGCGTCACCTGCGCATTTATGCTTTTGTTGATAACCAGCAGGTACAATAAAAAAAATAATAATTTTTGCTGCATAGAGATTTTCATATTTACAATCGTCTAAGGATTTGACACGCGGTAAAGTACTACATTATTTTCAACATCTGTCATACCAGGTATATTCTCTCCGCGCCGGTACATTCATAAATTACTTACATTTATTACATCTTTCTCTCTCAACTCAAATCATCTCCATCATGGTCAATAGCAGAAGAAATTTTATCAGAACAGCCGGTATAGGAACACTTGGTATAAGCCTCCTCCCGTCAATCAGCCCCATAAGTAATTTATTGGATAATAATTACCTGGCAGATTTTCCGCGAACCAGTCCCGAGTCCCAGGGCGTCTCTTCAAAAATAATACGGCAGTTTATTGCAGCCGCCAATGCATCTGGCCTTGGCTGGCATAGTTTTATGCTGCTGCGGCATGGTAACGTTGTAGCAGAAGGCTGGTGGAAGCCTTTTGAGCCTGCATTCAAACACACGCTCTATTCCCTTTCAAAAAGCTTTACCAGTACCGCTATTGGCTTGCTGGTAAAAGACGGCAAGCTGAACATAGAAGATAAAGTGATTTCTTTTTTCCCCACCGAGGTTCCTGCTACACCCGATGTCAACCTGCAAGAAATGAAGGTAAAGCACCTGCTCACAATGAACACCGGTCATGGAGAAGACACAATGCCCAAATTAAGAGCGTCAACAGACACCTGGACAAAAACATTTTTAGCGCAGCCTGTAAAATTTGAACCCGGATCCCACTTTCTTTATAACACCGGAGCCACCTACATGCTGGGAGCGATTGTGTTTCAAATAACGGGCAAGACATTGTACGATTTTTTAACGCCCCGCTTGTTTCAACCATTGAATATAAAAGGATATGACTGGGAAACTTCGCCGCAGGGTTTAAATACAGCCGGTTATGGATTGCGTGTAAAAACAGAAGACATCGCAAAGCTGGGACAGTTGTATTTACAAAAAGGAAAATGGAAAGACAAGGAAATACTGACAGAAAGCTGGGTGAACGATGCAACCAGTTACCAGACCAAGTCGCAGGAAGGAAATGGTGATTGGTCTCAGGGATATGGCTACCAGTTCTGGCGCTGCAAACCCGGCTTCTATAGAGGAGATGGCGCTTTTGGCCAGTTTTGCATTGTAATGCCACAACATGATGCCCTGATGGCGGTGACCAGCGAGAGCTGGGATATGCAGAAATCAATGACTACCATCTGGGACAATCTATTACCCGCCTTCCAGGCAACGGCACTACCAGAAGACAAAACTGAATCTGAGGCATTAAAAAAAGATATCAAAGAACTGGTATTGCCCATTCCGAAAGGAAAAGTGATTACCGGCTTTTCTTCTGCCAGTACAACCACCTATAAAATGGATAAAAACGATTTTGGAATAATCAAAACATCCTTCGCTTATTCAAAAGACGGTTGTAAATGGTCAATTACTACCGCAAATGGAACAACCGATATTTGGTTTGGGTGGGAAAACTGGCTGGTTAGCAAAGACAGTATACTCTACCCTTTCCCGGTGCCGGGCCGCCTGCATGTAGCTTCAAAAATAGCTGGCACAGCCACATGGATACTGCCACAATCTGGCTATACCACACTGCAGTTAAGCGCCCGATTTGTAGAAGCCATTCATGGAGATACCATTACCTGTTCTTTTACTGATAAACTAACCCTTTCATTTTTGAACAGTGTGTCCGGCAACAGTAAAACAGATGCAGAAAAAAGATTGAATTTAACAGGAACTATTTATTAATACGGCATGCCACATGATCCTTTGCTTCGGCAAAGTTGAATCTTTATTGAATGTTCTTGCTGTCTCTAAAAAAATAGCTGGCAAAAAATTATTTCACGCCGTTTTCGGGATTCCATGAACCCTGTAGCTTTCTTACAAAAATTATTTGCCCGGTATGATAGGCATTGTGTGTACTGATATTCGCAATATCGGCATACAGCGCCAGCAGCTTTGCATCATTCGCTTCGCTGATTATTTTTTCAAGCTGTGTTAATACATCATCCAGGTTTTTAACCAATGCTGTCCAGCTTTGCTGATCAAGTTTATTGGCAAAAGTCTCTTCGTTGTTACCACTAAAAGGTCCGGGCTTTTCTCCTTTAAACTTAGCCAGTTCCCTGGCATTCCAGAAATACAGGTGGTTAACCAGCTGACCTACCGAATGGTTACCACTGCTGTCCTTCCACATGGCTTGTTCTGCAGTAAGTCCCTCCATGGCAGTGTTTACCGGCACAAACCATTCTTTTTTATTGTGGGTAGTTTTAAGTTGTTCCAGTAAAACAGCTTTTGCACTGGTTGCAGGTTTGCTTTGTGCCATAGAAAAAACGGGCAATGCTAGAAGAAATGCGATTAGTATTTTTTTCATATGCAAGTGTTTTAGGTAAGTTAAAGAAAATCAGGGAATGGATGATACCTTTTATACAATAGGCAAATGCGGATTCCAAACCCGGTTAATTGCGGACAGTGTAAGAATCAGGCCGTCAAAATAAAAAAGCCCCGGCTAATGCCGGGGCGATTGTTTTCAACGATACTTTTATTTTAACCCATATTTATACTTATACCTTTCGTACAACTGATGCTGTTTATTATCCAGCGAAACCTGTCTGCCCTGTATAAAAGCCTGCGTAATAATGCTGCTTTTCATATCAAGCAAATCACCCTCACTTACAATGATATTGGCATCTTTACCCACTTCTATGGACCCTGTTTTATCTGCTACGCCCAATATAACCGCCGCATTCAAAGTAATGGCCTGTAATGCCTGTTCTTTGGTTAAACCATACGCTGCGGCTGTGCCCGCATTAAAAGCCAGGTTGCGGTAGCGGCTTTCTTCATGGTCGTCATTGAGGCAGAACAGCACGCCTGCTTTTTGCAACGCAGCAGGTGTTTTATATGGCTGGTCTACGTCGTCATCTTCTGTTGAGGGCAGGGTATGCTCCTGGTTAAGTATAACCGCAATATTGTTTTGTTTCAGTAAATCCGCTATCTGCCAGCTTTCACTGGCGCCTGTCAAAACAACGTCGAACCCAAATTCTTTTACAAAATCAATGGCAACCAGCATTTGTTTTACCTGGTCGCAATGGATAAACAGCTTTTGCTTTTTATCAAACAATCCTTTTACCGCTTCGTATTTAAGATTGATTTCTTTGTGTGTGGCTTCCTGCAAATAAGCTTTTGCCTGTGTAAAAAAATCTTTGATATCTGCTATTTTATCAAGTGCTTCTTTTACGGGGTCTGCCTGCGGCTGGCCGGGAACTCCGGGAAATCCGCCACGTCTGCCAAACCGAACAATAAAGCTGGGCAGGGTAAGATGGATACCATTTTCCATTTTATAAGCCGCGTCTTCCCAGTTCCATGCATCAAACTGCACAACTGAAGAGGATCCGCTGATAACACCGCCTTCGGGCACCACACAAGCCAGCAGAATGCCATTTGCCTTTAAAGTGTTGATGATTTTAGAATCGCTGTTATAGGCAACAATAGATCGAATGCTGGGGTTGTATTCGCCTATTTCCTGATAGTCGTTGGAACCACGTACCCCGCTGCCTATTTCTTTAAGACCTACATCTGTATTAGGAAGTATCATACCAGGATATACCTGTTTTCCCTTCACATCAAACACTTTAGCATCTGCCGGTACTGAAATATTAGTGCCTGTTTCTTCAATTTTACCGTTGTTTATTTTTATGGTCCCGTTATTAATCACCTGCCCGTTACCAACATGTATAGTAGCATTGGTAATAAAAATCAAACCCGCGGAAGCAGGCACAGGATATACGTCTTCCTGTGCGGAAACGTTTATTGCTATAAAAAAGCTTAGTATAAAAAATGTCTTTTTCATCTATAATGATTTTGTTTATTAGTTGAAAATCTAAAAGTTTAATGGTATAAATTTTAATAATTTAAAGTTCTTAAGATGCGGCTTTCTTTCGATAAACTTTTGTATCAGACCACTCACTCCTTGAAAAACAATAAACCTTCCTTGCACCCTACTCCTTACAACTTCCACCTTAAACCTTACACCTTACACCTTAAACCCTGATTTACTTATTAGAATTGGTTTCATCATCGCTGCTAATATCCACTGTTATTAATCCATCATGATGATCATGATCGCCGCAACTTAAAATTACCTGGTAACTGGGTGTAGCCCTTCCCCTTGGTGAACCAGTTCCACCACCTTCGGTTCTGCCTTCAGCCAGTATTTTCTGCACCAGCCTGTTGCGCTCTGCTGTTATTTGTTTACGCAGCTGCATGTCATGGTCAAGATCAAAATAGATGGTGCCATCAACAATTGTCTTTTCAGGTTTTGCATAGATGCTTAAAGGATTATCGCTCCATATTACAATGTCAGCATCTTTTCCTGCTTTGATACTGCCTACCCTGTCTGCTACATGCAGCATGGTGGCCGGATTGATGGTAACCATTTTCCAGGCATCTTCTTCACTCATACCGCCATACTTTACGCTCTTGGCTGCTTCCTGGTTAAGGCGGCGTGCCATTTCAGCGTCATCAGAATTAATGGCCACATTTAATCCGACCCTTTGCATGATAGTGGCATTTTGCGGAATAGCATCCTGTACTTCCATTTTATAGGCCCACCAGTCACTGAATGTAGACGCATTGGCACCATGTGCTTTCATTTTATCCGCTACCTTATAACCTTCCAGTATATGCGTAAATGTGTTGAAGCGGAAGCCAAACTTATCAGCTACCCGCATAGCGGCAGTAATTTCGCTCTGTACATAAGAGTGACAGGTAATAAATCTTTTCTTATTCATTATCTCCACCAGTGCATCCAGCTCAAGATCGCGGCGTACCACCACCGGCGTAGCGCCCTTCTTTTTGTTATTCTCCTCAGCAGCCTTCATAGCTTTCTGGTAATCACTGGCGCGCTGAAAAGCATCTGTCAAAACTTCTTCTACCCCCATACGTGTATCGGGAAAACGGTTATTACCCTGTGTAGCGGTAGTACGTTTTACATTTTCCCCAAGGGCAAACTTGATGAACGGATCCCAGTTCAGAAATTTTAGCCCGCTATCATCTGCACCCCAGCGCAGTTTTATCAGTTGTGTCTGTCCACCAATGGTATTGGCAGATCCATGCAATATATGTGAGGAGGTAACACCACCGCTTAACTGGCGGTAAATATTGATGTCTTCAGGATTAAGGTTATCTGCTATCCTTACTTCAGAAGTTACTGATTGGCCGCCTTCATTTATAGAAGCCGCGGCAATGTGCGAGTGCTCATCAATGATACCGGCTGTTACATGTTTGCCGGTAGCATCAATAACCCTGGCGCCTGCATCAGCAAGGTTTTTCCCTACCTGTACAATCTTACCGTTTTTTACCAGCAGATCTGTTGCTTCCAGTTTGCCTTCTTTTTCACTGGTCCATACCGTGGCATTTTTTATCAGTAGGTTTTCCTGTTTGGGCAATTCATCCCAGCCATATCCGTCAAAAGGAAATGTGACTTTACCCAGGCGCAATGGCATTTTCCTGCGCGCACTGTCAGTTTTTTCAACAGCTTCTTTTACAAAAGTGGCTGTCCACAAAACTTTGTTACCGGCAGAATCTTCTCCATTTCCCTGCCATACACCAGTGCTGCTAACTACACCGCCTAAACGAACAACACCGCCACTTCTTCCACCGCCGAAACCTCCGGGTCTTCCACCGGCTGGCATTGTGCGGGCAGAATCAGCACCAGTTGCGGGGGATATTCTTCTTGCCGGCGTATTGGAAAAACTGAGCTTCACCAATTTTCCGTCAAAACTAAATTTACCGGTCAGCGTATCCTTTGCTATTACGTTAGCAGCGGTTTTACTTTTTACATCCAGCGTATAGTTGGTGACAGTACCGCCAGCATTGGTAATAGCCAGGTTATAGGTGCCCGCAATATTATTCCAGCTGGCTTCATTCACGCCGTATTTTTCTCCCTGTATCCAGTTCTGGTAAATGATTGTTTTTTCATTAAATACCGGGCCGGATGTAATCAGAAAATTAGCCAGTTTACCCACATCCAGGCTACCAACTTTATCATATACGCCTAAAAGTGTTGCAGGTGTTTTTGTTAATGCATCGAAAGCCTTGCTTTCAGACAGCCCGTATTCAATTGCTTTCCTCAAATTAGTAAGAAATTGTTTGGTATCGCGCAAATCCGAAGCTGTTAAACAAAAAGGAATATTGGCTTTTTCAAATGCACCGGGATTACCGGGCGCCAGTTCCCAGTTTTTCATATCTGCCAGTGATACAAACCTGGCGTCGTTGGGGTCTTCAACTTCCGGCGCCTGCGGAAAATTAAGCGGTAATATAAAACTTGCTTTGGTAGCCGCTATTTCATTGATACGCTGGTATTCGTTGCCACCACCTTTAATTATATATTGTACGCCAAATTCGTCTCCGATCCTGTCTGCACGTATATCCGTCCATTTATCGCTGCCATCAAATATCTGCGGCAGGGTTTGTGTTTCATTAAATGCTTTCAGTGAAAGGTTCATGCCTTCGGCAGCCGGATTGCTCTTGTACCATTGTGCATCCAGGTAAGTTTGGCGCAAAAGGGCTATGGAACCCATTATAGAAAATGGGTAAGATTGTGTGCTGGTGCCCTTATTTAAAGAGTAATGTGCCGATGCCTTTTCTTTTACAATGACAAGGTTTTCTTTTTGATTGGCCAGTGTGGCCAGCACGCCGGTGCCCCTTGCAATACCATCTTTCTGGTGAATCAATACTGTACCAAAACCAGCTTCGCGCAGGGGGGTCGCTTTGGTATCATCGGCCACAAAAAGTTTTGACCCTTCTACATCGCTATGAATGGCCTGGTTCCAGCCAAAAGCACCTTTCTGGTTAGAAGTAATTTGCCCGGGGCCCCCGAAATTAAAGGCGCCTCTTTGCAATATAGGCGCCACAATTCCATAATCGCTATAGATATCAATAAACGAAGGATAAATATATTTGCCTTTGCAATCTGTTACCACAGCATCTTTAGGCACAGCAATATTATTTCCTGCTGCTACAATTTTTCCGTCTTTCACCACCAGTGTGGCATTGGTAAGTGTTGCCTGTCCGTCTTTAACGATGGTGGCATTTGTAAAAGCATAACTGTTTGTTTTTGGTTCGGCCACGCCGTTTACCGGGAAGGTTGGTTGCGCGGTTATTTGCAAAAAAAATAACAAAGCCGGCAGAAGCACCCGCATATGCTTCCACCCTGAAAATGGTCGTTTTCTCATGATGTTTTGGTTTTTATTATAAAGAAGCTGAAGTCCTGAAATTACTGAAATGAGGTAACTTCGGCGCATTAAATTGATTAACGGTTAAAAAAATAACAGGAGGGCGAAATGCATCGCCACCTCCTGGAACTATTTAGATACTTTTCCGGGAAAAAACCTGATTAAAACCAGATTAAAAACCTAGTTTGCTGATGAATATTGCTTCCGTTATTGATCATACGATATTAAAACCAACTACGACCATCGCTGACGCGGAACAACTGTGCCGGGAGGCTGTTGAATTTGGTTTTGCTGCAGTTTGTATTCCACCTCCCTTTGTAAAAAGAGTAAAAACAATTTTGGATCCTGCTGATATTAAAGTGGCCACAGTAATTGGCTTTCCTTTTGGCTATTCTGCTACGGAAGCAAAAATAGCCGAGACAGTACTGGCTATTGTAGATGGCGCCGATGAACTGGACATGGTTATCAACCTGGTTGCGTTGCGCATGAACGACTGGACATTTCTAAGCAAGGAAGTGAGTATGGTCACGCAGGTAGTGCACAACAAAGGCAAGGCAATCAAACTAATCATAGAAAGTGGCATACTAACCGGGGAAGAAATTATACAGTGTTGCCAGCTTTTTGGCCCACTTGGTATTGATTTTATGAAAACCTCCACGGGATATGCGGAAAAAGGCGCCAGCATTGAAGCAGTGCGGTTAATGCGCAGTCATTTGCCGGCCTCCGTAAAAATTAAAGCATCGGGTGGCATCAAAAGCTATGCATTTGCCGCTGAACTGGTTGCAGCGGGTGCGGACAGACTGGGCTGCAGTGCCAGTGTACAAATTGTTAAAGAACAGCCGGAATAGGTTTAATTTCGTTGCCCCATGGCGGGGTATTGGCCTTTGGCAATGATTTTGTTAAAAAAAGATTATAGAAAAATAGTTATGAAAAAAATAATAATGGGGGCAATAGTTCTTTGCATTGCGTTGTCCGCCATGGCACAAACGGATTCTACTTCTTCCATTGTTATCCATAGAGATCCACGGGTTGATCTGCTGGTAAAAAAACAATCGCAGATAAATGAGGTAACCACCCGCGATGCCCGCCGCAATGTAGCGGGTTACCGCCTGCAGGTAATTAATACCAGCGACCGCAATGCGGCTATTTCTGCCAAAACAAAAGTTTACCAGTTATTTCCCGAGCTAAAAGCCTACCTGCTTTACCAGGCGCCTTATTTTCGTTTGCGCGTGGGCAATTTTACAGATAAAGATGAGGCAGAAGACTACCGTAAATCTTTGTCAAAAGAATTTCCCAACAGCGTATTCCTTGTACGCGATACGGTAGAGGTGAAGTTGTCGGATATTAGCCAGTAAACGAATCGCTGATGTCTGATGTAAGAATGTCTGATTTCTTCAGGCTAAAACAATTTTTT
>Ga0157376_10000744_pt1 | contig 21184 bp, 21 predicted proteins | sample M45metaG_FD_121801 | JGI IMG/M metagenome (GOLD analysis project Ga0157376, IMG submission 121801) | Miscanthus rhizosphere microbial communities from Kellogg Biological Station, Michigan, USA - M4-5 metaG | ecosystem: Host-associated > Plants > Roots > Rhizosphere > Soil | place: USA: Michigan... | reverse complement strand
TACCTTGTCTGCGTTAACATCCCATTGGTATGCTATTTACACCAAGCCCCGCTGGGAGAAAAAAGTGCATGCCTTACTCGCTGAAAAGAAAATTGAATCCTACTGCCCTCTGAATAAGGTTCGCAAAAAATGGAGTGACCGGATGAAAACGGTGGAAGAGCCGCTGTTCAAATCTTATGTATTTGCCCGGGTCAATGAGGAGGAGCAGCCAAAAGTGCGTATGACCCCGGGAGTGATGAATTTTGTGTATTGGCAGGGAAAGCCGGCAATCATTCCGGCCAGGGAGATCGAAACCATCCGGAAATTCCTGAACGAATATGAAAATGTTCAGGCTGAGCCGATCCAGCTGAAGGAAGATGGAAGGGTGACGATCCGCCAGGGACTTTTCATGGATCATGAAGCTAAAATCCTGAAGATTGAAGGCAACCGGGTGAGGGTGGTGATCGAAAGTATTGGTTATTCCCTGATCGCTTCAATAGATAAAAAGAATTTGTCAACCCTTATAAAGTAAACATGCGCGTTTCTTACTTAATGAAAAATCTTCTGATTGTTTTTTTGGGTCTCTGGATATTGGTGAGTATGAGTTCATGTACCACGAATCTCAAAAAACTTGTTTACCTGCAGGGTAGCTTTGATACGGCCAAATTGAGCGTTGTTAATCCGATTGAACCGATCATTCGTAAAGGTGATATTTTAAGTATAGTAGTTTACAGCAATAATCCGGATGCTACAAAAATATATAACCAGTATATAATAACTGCTGCAAACAATAACATCATTCCTACAACCGGAGTAGTCCAGGGAGTAGGCGGTTCTGCTCCATTGGCCCCGGGTTACCAGGTAGACCAGGAGGGTTATATTGTTTTCCAGGGAATCGGGAAATTGCATGTAGAGGGACTTACAAAAGCTGCGCTTAAGGATACACTTGATGCAAGACTGACGCCCTTCCTACAAAATCCATACTACAGCATCCGGTTTTTGAATTATACGTTTACGATGTTGGGAGAACTTACGCGACCGGGTATAATAACCATTCCCGGAGAAAGAATTAATCTATTGGACGCCATTGCGCTGGCTGGCGACCTGACTTTTTATGGAAACAGAAAAACGTTAACAGTTATCAGGCAAACGGACAATAAAAGAACATGGGCAAGGCTGGACCTGACAGATCCCAATATCATGTTGTCACCTTACTATTACCTGCAGCAAAATGATATCGTAATTGTTGAACCGACGAAGAGTAAGATAGCTGCTAATGATGTTGTTTTGCAACGTAACCTGACGATTTTTGCTACCCTGCTTTCCACCTTTGCCATTTTTTATAGTATTTTTCATCAATGAGAATCTGATTTATTATGCCAGAAGCTACAAATGGCTTATCACAGCCGGAAACTAATCCCAACGATATTTCCGGAAAACTTGGACCAAGGGATTTTATTTTAAAAAATCTTAAGTATATCCCCTGGATTATTATATGTGGAACCATTGCTTTAGTGCTGGCTTTTCTTAAAATCCGGTATTCGACACCTATCTATATGGTGCAATCTTCGATGGTAATAAATAATTCCGGAGGAGGAGGCCGTGGGGGAGACCGTTTTGATGCGCTGATGATGACACCGGGTATTGAAAATCTGAGTAATGAAATTAGAATTTTGCAATCACGGCCAGTTTTGCAGAGGGTGGTAAGGAATATTCACTTAAAAACACGCTATTACAATATAGGTAAAGTTCGTACCAGTTTGTTATATCCGGGAACACCCTTCACGTTTGAAATTATGAGTTCAAATAATCCGGACGAGTTTTTCGGACTCCAAATAACAATTCTCAACGAGCAGCAATTCAGAATAGCCAAAGAAACTAAGGACCACGAATTTGGAGAAATTTTAAATATAAGTGGTAAAAAGTTCACTCTTCTGAGAAACCTTGATGTAAATCTCAAAAATTTTGCAAGCCCTGTTTTTTATTTTTCAAGTCAGACTATAGCTTCCGTAGCTAATGAATATCTGGGATCTCTCAAAATTGCTCAATCCAATGAACAGTCTACTATTCTGGATTTAACTTTTACGACGGAGAATACCGAGTTAGGAAGAAATTTTCTGAATGCCCTCATGGAGGTATATGATTCGTTAAATATTGAAAACAAAAACAGGATATCAATTAACAGTTTATCATTTATTAATAAGAACCTCGATACGCTTGAAACCCAGTTGAGTAATCTGGAAGGCAGGGTTAAGAATTTCCGGGTTGAAAACGAAATGTTTGATGCTGATGACCAGTCTAAAATTTATTTAAGTAATGCGGAAATTGGCCAAAATAATATAGATGCGATGGATGTACGAATCGCTGTCGCCAATATGCTTCAGCAATATATCAATGATCCTAAAAAAGCACATGAATTAGTACCAATAAATATGGGTATTGAAGAGCCGGCATTGTCAACCAGGATCAGCGAATACAATAAGATGCAATTGGAACGGGACAATAACTTAAAAACAACTACCGAGAATAATCCCCTAATCCAGGCATATGATGCATCACTGGAAAAAATCCGCCGGGATATGTCCGAAGCACTTAATAACGTAAAAAATGGATATGCAATTTCGCGTAGCAAATTATTACAGCAAAAAGAACAGAGTCTGAGTAGATTGCAACAAATGCCCGGTAAAACCCTTCAACTAGGAAATGTTGCCCGGAGACAAAAAATATTGGAAGAACTATACTCATTTCTTTTGCAGAAGAAACTGGAAACATCTATTTCTTCTGCTGCTACCATTTCAAACTCTACAGTAGTCGAGCCGGCACTGGCAGGCGGTCAGATCAGCCCAAACCACAGTAAAATCTATAGCAGTTACCTGATTTTTGGGCTTTTAATTCCGGTAGGACTCATCGCACTTAAAGAAGTATTGAGGGATAAAGTAATGACCAGGTTAGATGTGGAAAAACGAACCCATGCACCAATTCTGGGAGAAATTGGACATTCTGACGATGAGTCTTCCCTCGTCGTATTAAGAAACAGCCGGCGATTCGTAGCTGAACAATTCAGGATACTAAGGAGCAATCTGAAGTACATGACCGTAAAGAAGGAAAACCCTTCCATACTGGTTACGTCCTCATTCAGCGGGGAAGGAAAATCTTTTGTGAGTATAAATATGGGTTCTGTTATTGCCTTGAGTGGTAAAAAAACTGTAATCATGGAAATGGATATCCGTAAACCCAAAGTGATGGAGAGTCTGAATATGAAACGTAAAATGGGGATTACGAACTATATTATAGGCCGGGCACAATTTAGTGATATCGTCATGCAGGTGCCGGGTTTCGATAATTTATATGTCATACCCTGCGGACCCATTCCTCCAAACCCTGCCGAATTGTTGCTGGATCCTAAACTGGATGACCTGATGAAAGAAGTGAGGGAAAATTTTGATGTCATCATTATGGATACCGCACCGGTTGGACTTGTAAGCGACTCAGTTTCTTTAGGCAAGTATGCAGATTGTACTTTATTTATTGTTAGAATGAATCATACATTCCGGAAAATTTTACGCTTGATCGAAGACCTTTACCAGGAGAAAAAGCTACCGGGTCTATCACTTATATTGAATGACGTAAAACTGGAAGGCGGTTACTATAGTGGTTACTATGGCGGATACGGATATTACGGCGGATACGGTTATGGAATTGAATCCGGTTATTTTGAGAAGCCCGCTAAGAAAAAAATGGTTCCTCCCCACAAGCAGGTTATGCGCTGGTGGACCAAATGGTTTAGCTAAACAGAAAGTTAATTAAGGAGAGTCAAATGGAAGTAACGGCGCAGGAATCAGGTCAGGAAAAAGACGCTGAGACCTGGACGGAAGTTATAACCCCCCGGACCAATTTATTGGATCTTCGACTGGGGGAAGTATGGAAGTACAGAGATCTGTTATGGCTTTTTGTGCGACGTGATTTTATTGCCCAGTACAAACAAACCATTCTGGGACCTATCTGGCATCTGATCCAGCCATTATTCACCACGTTAATTTTTCTTTTTCTTTTTGGGCGAATTGCCAATATTCCAACAGACGGGATACAGCCTACATTATTTTACATGAGTGGAATTACAATCTGGAATTATTTCTCCGCTTGTCTTACCAGTACTTCCAATACTTTTCTTTCCAATGCAAATATTTTTGGAAAGGTTTATTTCCCCAGGCTTGTGTTGCCCATATCGATTATCCTTTCAAATATTGTCCGGTTTGGTATTCAGTTCGGACTGTTGATTGTTATGATGATATGGTTTCAATTTCATGGGTATCCCATTCATCTTACAATTTACTGGTTTTTTATCCCGTTGCTGGTAGTATTGATGGCCGGAATTGGGCTCGGGCTCGGAATCATTATTTCTTCACTTACTACCAAATATCGTGACCTCGTTATCCTACTTGGTTTTGCAGTTCAGCTTGGCATGTATGCAACACCAATTGCTTATCCATTGTCATTTCTGCAAAACAGAGGATATGCAAGATTGATCGCAGCAAATCCATTATCTCCTGTGGTAGAGTGTTTCAAATATTGTCTATTCGGGAAAGGCACTTTTACGTTAGGGAGTTTAACTTATAGTGTAACATTTATGTTTGTAGTACTTTTTTTAGGATCTATAATTTTTAATAAGGTAGAGAAAAATTTCATGGATACTGTATGATCTATTCTTATTCCAATTCTGATTTTTATGTCTGAAAAGGTTATTAAGGTTGAAAATCTTTCCAAGCAATACAGGTTGGGAGATATTGGAACAGGAACTATTTCCCATGATCTTAATCGTTGGTGGTACAATGTCCGCGGTTTGGAAGATCCCTATCTGAAAATAGGAGAAGAAAATGACCGAACTACTAGAGGGATAAATAAATATATATGGGCGCTTCAGGATATTAATTTCGAAATTAAGGAAGGCGAGGCAGTTGGAATAATCGGCAGAAATGGAGCGGGTAAATCAACACTTTTAAAGCTTCTTAGCCGGACTACCACTCCAACTAAGGGGAAAATTAAAATAAAAGGGAAAGTGGCCAGTCTGCTCGAAGTTGGGACCGGTTTTCATCCAGATCTGAGTGGCCGTGAAAATGTGTTTTTAAATGGTGCCATTCTTGGAATGCGGAAACAGGAGATAAAAAATAAATTTGATGAAATAGTTGATTTCGCGGGCGTAGAAAGATATATAGACACGCCTGTCAAAAGATATAGTAGCGGCATGTACGTGAGACTAGCCTTTGGAGTAGCAGCCCATCTGGATCCCGATATTCTCATTGTGGATGAAGTTCTTGCAGTTGGGGATGCGGAATTCCAAAAAAAATGCCTGGGTAAAATGAAGGATGTGAGCGGCAGGCAGGGAAGAACAGTCATTTTCGTCAGTCATAATATGGCTGCCGTCAAGAAATTGTGCACCGTAGGAATCGTAATGCGTTTTGGCAAGATTGATTTTAATGGCGAAGTACAAACAGCGATAAATTACTATCAAAAAGATCAAAATATAAATTCCCGGTTTGAGCATTTTGGTGAAGTAATAAAAGCACCAGGAAATGAAAACATCAGAATTCTCAAGTTTACTGTGAGTCCGTTAAAAGGAGAAACAATAACAGTGTCTTCAGGAATAGAATTCGAGATTGCTTTTTATAACAACAAGGCTAATATTAATTTGGATGTAACGTTTGAATTGAAAAATTCAGATGAAGTTGTAATTTTTCATCATGGTAAGATAGTTTCGAATAGCAAGGATGCGAAGTTAGGATTATATACAGTTAAGGGAAGACTGACTCCCTTTGTTTTGAATGCGGGTAATTATCAGTTTACCTTGATTTTTGGTGAGGACCAGAGATACTCCTTATTCACAATTGCTGATTTTATTCAATTTGAAGTTATGAACGAAAGTATTGGTAGTAATTCAAGTATCCTGCCGGGAATAATAAGATTACCAATTGAATATGAGCAATCCTTTCAAGCAGACATTGCAAACGTGATATAATCAAAATGAGTGTAACTCCAAGACTAATTGATTTTCCAACCATTGGTTCGTCATTATTAGGATATATTTCGGTTGCTGAATTTTCAAAGAACGTTCCTTTCGAAATAAAAAGAGTGTATTGGACTTATTATACTCCTCACGATGTTCAAAGAGGGGGACATGCTCATAAACGGCTTGAACAACTGGTGTTCGCTGTAAGTGGAATAATAGAATTCAGTACTGAAGACAGAATGGGTAATTCCAATAAATTTATTTTGGACCAACCTCATATTGGCATCTATTTTCCTGCACTGGTTTGGCGGCAAATTAAGTTTTCTCACAATGCCGTTCTTTTATGTATTGCATCCAGCGAATATGAAGAAGGAGATTATATAAGAGACTATAACGATTTTTTAATTTTCAATGGCAGATTATGACTAAAGAAAAGATAATAGAGATAGTAATAAATCAAGTTAAATCATTGGTAGACACATTGCCTGATGGTCAAAAATTTGACGTCACCAGGGAAACAGTATTGTACGGAGAAAATTCAAATGTTGATTCGTTAAGCCTTGTTTCCATTATTGTAGATTTAGAAACGGTTTTTGGATCGGAATATGGTTTAGAAATTTCTCTTTCTGATGATAGAGCCATGTCTAGTCCGGTGAGCCCATTTAATAGTGTTCAAAATATGGCTGATTATATTTACGAATTGGTTAAATCTAAATAAGAAAGCACGTAGATGTATAAAGGGAAAATAATTTTAGTTACTGGTGCCTCCAGGGGGATAGGGAAAGACATTGCAAAGCATTTTTTAAAAAATGAAGCTATAGTGCTTGGACTTAGTAAAGGAAAGCAAACCGAGAATCACGAAAATTATTTTCATTTTTCTGTTGATTTGTCAGATGCCAGGAGAATTGCAGATTGTTTTAGAGAAATTTCAAAATCTTATAAACATATAGATGTTGTTATAAATAACGCCGCGGTACTAACATCACAGTATGCCATGATTATTCCTTTAGAAAAGGTAATCGAAATGGTAAATGTTAATTTGTTGAGCGTTTTTATTGTTTCAAGAGAGGCTGCAAAGCTAATGCGTAAACGTGGGTACGGGCGAATAATAAATATCGGGTCTATGGCTGCAAGCCTCGAACCTATTGGCGATTCAATTTATGCAGCCTGCAAGGCAGGCATAAATACCTTAGCAAATGTTATGGCTAAAGAATTCTCTTCATTTGGTATAACATGTAACACATTAGCTATTTCAGCCTTTGAAACAGACATGTTAAGACAACTGCCAAAAGAAAAAATTGATCAAATAATTGACAAACTGCCGATACCCCGCTATGCTACTTCAGATGATATTTTGAATGTGATTGATTTTTATACTTCGGAAAGGAGCAGCTACATAACGGCGCAAATTATTTATTTGGGTGGAGTCAATTAATATAGTTCATACGATACTTAATAGTGCATTTTTATCCAACACATATATTATTGAAAATAAAATACAAAAGAAATGTGTTGTAATTGATCCGGGGTTGGATTGGAAGCCTTTAGAAGATAAAATTAAAGAACTTAGTTGCAAACCGCTAGCCATTATTAGTACCCACGGACACTTTGATCATATTGGGAGTGTTAGTCTATTGAAAAATAAATTTGATATTCCGTTTTACATTCATAAAGATGATTTGAAGTTATCTCAATCAGCGAATTTTTATTTGAAGCTGGCTAAATTCAATCTGAAAATTGAAACGCCGTATCCCGACTTCACATTTAAAGGCAAAAGAGAAACCCTGAAAATTGAAGATTTTGATTTTGAGATTTATAATTTTCCTGGGCATTCAAAAGGAAGTTGTGTTATTAACATTGATAAGAATCTTTTTTCTGGTGATATTCTTTATAAAAAGGGATTAGGGTTCAATAATTTTCCCGGAGAGAATATTATAGAGCTAAGAAAATCAATAAACTGCATATTTGAAACATTTTCGCCCGAAATGATGATCTATCCTGGTCATGGTAAACCGGAATTGTTGGGTGAAATAAGAATAAATAATTTGGAATTGAGAACATTTTTAGAAGGAAATCAGTCAGATGATTGAATACGGAATTGGCATTATCGGGACTGCTCACTATTTACCTGCGACAATTCAGTCAAATGAGGAACTATGCGAATCTTTGAATGGAGTCACTCCAGAGTGGATAATAAGTAAAACTGGAATAAAAAGGCGTTATCGGATATCAGCGGACGAATCTGCTTCCACGCTATCTATTAATGCCTCTGAAATTCTCATTAATAAAATTGGTGTTGAATCCAATAAGATAGGGTTGGTCATTGTCGCTTCTTTCAGTCAGGATTATTTGTTTCCTCCTCTTTCTGCAAGATTGCATGCTGCCTTGAATTTGACAAAAGATTGTCAGATAATAGATGTTAACACAAATTGTGTCGGATTAGTTACTGCTTTAACAATTGCTTCAGAAAGAATGTTCAATGATAAATCTATTGAGTATGCTTTAATTGTAGGGGTTGAAGTCCTTTCCAGGTTTACGGATTTAAAAGATAAAGAAACGGCCATATTCTTTAGCGATGGAGCCTCTGCGGTCATGCTTGGGAAAGTAGATACGGCTTTTGGATTCAAGAACGCCGCTTTTCTAACTGATTCTTCAACTTATGAATCTGTAAGAATGCGAGGCGGAGGATCTTCATTTCCTATAAATGCGCGTGGGAATGACTATGGTCATTGGCATATAGAACAAAATGGACTGGCAACCTGGAAGCAGGCAATAACAAATTTTCCAATCGTGATAAAGAAATTATTGTTGAGAGAACAGAAATCAATTGAAGAAATTGATTTAATTATATTTCATCAAGCAAATGGATTTTTGATCGATTATATTTTAAAGAAGTTGAAAATTCCTTCGCACAAAACGTATACAAATGTTGAAGAAATTGGAAATACAGGTTCTGCGAGTATAGGAATCGCTTTAAGTGAGGCTAATTCGAAAGGCCTGATAAAAAGTAACGGTAATTTGGTTCTTGCCGGAGTAGGTGCAGGATTTAATTTTGGCGCATGTCTTTTCAAGATGCAGTAAAAATGAGTAAGAGCTTAATTTTCTTGGAGGAAATAATTGACAATATTTCATCAGCAGATAAATTGCATGCCAAGAAAGTGGGTAGGAATGCTAAAATTATTAATGAAAAATACCCGGATCAGTTTCATGAATTATTATCCCTGATACATGAATATTTTGAAAAATTGAAAATAACTCCGGAAAGAATATCCATTGACTATTTGCGAATGATCAATGATATGAGGAGAGAAGGAATATACTTTTTGAAGAATGGCAAATACAGATGTGAAAATCAACAAATCGCTTATGAGTTGGTATATTCAAAGCCTGAAATCATGTCATATTACATGCATGCTTTATTGATTTCGCAGGTTTTATGGATTCATCATTTTGAATTATTTATGTTTTTTGGTAACAGACTAAACCTATTAAACAAAAATGATTTTATTTCTAACATACTTGATGTTGGTCCTGGTCACGGTTTTTTTTCCTGTATCGTCCAAAAGCAAATTCCATCTTATCAAAGAATTGACATCGTTGATATAAGCGATACTTCATTGGATATGACTAAAAATATAATAGGAAGCGATCATGGGAAAATAAACTATTTTAAAACGGATATTTTTGAATATGAGTATTCCGAGAAATATGACCTAATATTATTAGGAGAGGTTATTGAACATTTGGATAATCCGAGTGGAATTCTTAAAAAGCTTTCAAGTTTATTAACTGAGAAAGGGATATTATGGGTTACTACCCCTACTAATTCTCCAGCGTTGGATCACGTTTATTTATTTAACTCAAAGGAAGAAGTAGTTAGTCTTATACAAGATTCGGGTCTCGATATCCTGGATTCATGTAATTATTACGCCGAAGAAATGGATGAAAAGGCAGCAATTAGGAATAAGGTTACTAATTTAGTTGGATTATTTTGTAAAAAAAAGCAATGAAATACATCGACATAAAAATCGGAGATAGGGAGTCCATATCCCATATTATAACCCAAGCCGATATTGATAAGTTTGTTGCACTTACAGGTGATGATAATAGACTTCACGTCGATGAAAAATTTACTAAGTCAACTTCTTTTAAAAAGCCGGTCGTCCATGGAATGCTAGGCGCTTCTTTCATCTCCACGGTTATAGGAACCAAACTTCCGGGTGATGGTGCTCTGTGGTTTTCACAATCCCTGGATTTTTTACTTCCTGTGAGAATTGGCGATCAATTAAAAATCGTTGCTGAAGTTGTTGACAAGCGGGATAAAGACAATATAATTGAACTTAAAACTGAGATATTTAATCAGCATAAACAATTAGTTACTACTGGTGTTGCAAAGGTTAAAATAATAGAACAGGAAATTAATTCTAAGATTAAAGAGGAGGAGAAATCGACTGTTATTAAGACGATTTTGGTAGTGGGTGGGACAGGAGGAATAGGGAAGGCTACTTGTATTCAATTAGCAAAGGACGGGCATGATATCATAGTTCAATATTTCAAGGATGAGGATGGTGCATCGGAAATTAAAAATGAGATAGAACTGTTGAAGAGAAAGGCGATAATCGTTAATGCGGATGTATTAAATGCTGAGGATATAGATGCCATGATCGCTAAAGGTCTTAGAGCATTCGGGAAGATCGATGCGGTAGTAAATTGTGCAGCTATTTATATTCCAAATAAAAAATGGAGTGATCTGGAATGGGATGATTATTTGAAACAATTAGAACTAAATATTAAATCTACATTTTCAATTCTTAAGATTGTAATTCCTGGAATGATCGAAAGAGGATATGGAAAGATTATCAATATTGGTAGTTCTGCAGTAGATAAACCCAATAACTCTTGGTCACATTATATTACTGCAAAAGCGGCACTGGTAGGATTAACGCGGTCGCTGGCATTTGAACTTGCTCCAAAGGGAATTAGAATCAACATGGTAACGCCAAGTATGGTGGATACAGAATTGGTAGCTGATATTCCAGAGAAAACGAAGCTGATTACTGCTTCTCAAACTCCGTTAAGGCGCCTGGCACTGCCGATAGATGTTGCCAATGTGATTAGTTTTCTAATTTCTGATAAGTCCGATTTTCTTTCCGGTGAAAACATACGTTTAAATGGTGGCCAAATAATGATTTGAATGGATTTGGACGAAACTAAATACACAGAGATACTTAGGCAAAATAAAATCTTGGCCTCACAGGTTGGCGGGAAACCATACAGGGTATTATTATTGACAAATATCACAGTTTCTTCAATTAAAGAGATTTTAGAATTTAATCTAAGATGTAACGGTATTAATCCTTTAGTTGAAATTGGAAACTTTGATAATATTGTCCAGGACAGTTACATGGCAGGAAGTGCCGATTTGGTAATTATTTTTTATGATGCTCTGGGTATTGTTAATAATCTATCTTCTTTTATTGAAGGAATGGAAGATGAAGAATTTTTGAGTATTCTTAACAAGACTAAGAATGAAATAGATATAATTATAAATAATTTGGCACAGAACCGATCGGTGATTTTCAATACATTCTCTTATCATTATTTTGTGTCTGATATTTCTTATCGAAACAGACTCGAAGAATTTATATCAGATTTGAACAGGTATTTATCGGAAAAAAAATCGTCAAATATTAAGCTAGTAGAAATTGATAAAATATTTGCGACATTAGGAATTAATCATGCAATAGATTTTCGTCTTTATTATTCCTCAAAGGCACCTTACACCTTGGCCTTTCTCAAACGATATATATCTTCCATCGAGCATCTTGTTCTTAAAAATACGGGGAAATTAAAGAAGGCTTTAATATTTGATTGTGACAATACTTTGTGGAAAGGTGTTATAGGAGAAGACGGAATGGAAAATATTGATATGGCCAAATCATCTCCATATGGCCGTATTTATAATTTAGTGCAGCAAATTGCGATTTATTTAAGTAAACGTGGAATTATTATAGGCTTATGCAGTAAAAATAATGAAAATGATGTGGTGGAAGTTTTGAAAAATCACAGAGACTTATTATTAAATGAAAATTATATTGTTATAAAGAAAATAAATTGGGACGATAAAGTGACCAATTTACGTAAGATAGCCAGCGAGTTGAATATTGGGTTGGACAGTATTGTGTTTGTTGATGATTCCTCTTTTGAGGTTAATATGGTCAGAGAGAATTTACCGGAAGTTACAGTTTTACAGGTGCCAAGTTCAATTTTTGAATATCCGGATTTCTTATTAAAAAACGCATATCGATATTTCAATCTTGATGTCACAAATGAAGATTCAACTAAAACAGAAATTTATAGACAACAAAATCAAAGGGATCAGTATAAATCGGATTTCACATCTGTTGAGGAATACCTGCAATCGCTTGAAATTTCAATTGCAGTAAAAGAAAATGACTTAACAGCCGTTCCTCGGATTTCTCAACTAACACAAAAGACTAATCAGTTTAATTTGACAACGATCAGGCTGACTGAGAATGAGGTTGTTCAATCAATGAGAGGTGAAGATAGTACGGTATTCAGTATATCTGTGAAAGATAAGTTTGGTGACAACGGGTTGACTGCTATTTGTTTTCTTCGAAAATCAGAAAATAATGAGAGGTCAGCAGTTATAGATAATATATTGATGAGTTGTAGAATAATTGGAAGAAATGTGGAATATGCATTAATGAATTACATAGTGGAATGGTTATTAAAAAGAAAATATGAGTTTGTAGGGGCTAGTTATATTGAATCAAAAAAAAATGGAATAGTGAAGGAATTCTACGAAACAACAGGATTTCAAATTGATAGGAAAGAAGTAGGTGAAAAAACATATTCTCTTCGTTTGGGTGATTATGCACCTAAGGAATTAAAATATATAAAAATACATTCGTCTGCTACAGAAAATGCATAAAATATTAATGTAATAATTTATGGAAGAAATCAAAAATAGAATATTTCAGGTTATGAGTGATGTATTTGAGATATCAAAGGAAGAAGTTAATGTGGATTCTTCAATTGACAATATTGGCACATGGGACTCGCTTAGGCATTTGAATATGATACTTGCATTGGAAGAAGAATTTGGAGTGACTATTCCAGATGAGGAAGTAGGTAACCTGGTGAACTATAAGATAATAGAATTGGTGATCAATGAGCAATCAAAGTAAAAGCCCGAGTTGGATGATTGACTTTAAACAATACAAGGATTTATCAGCTATTGTGTGGGAAGCTCGTTATTATTCATATTCTTACTTAGAGGAGAGAATTGAATTTTGGGAAAAGAGAATCACAAATATATTAGGGGGGGAAATTGTTGCGTTAGAAAGTGATTTTACTCCTGAGACCGTTGCACTATTATTTGCTTTAATAAAAAGAAAGGCAATTATTGTACCTCTGGACATTAGTCAGTCGGAAAATAATGCTCATAAACTTAAAATAGCACAAGCTGAGTTGCTTATTCGAGTTGGTAAGAATGAATCTATTGAATTTCATGAGCTTGATACGCCTGGGGAAAAAAATCGTCTTTTTAAAATTATTTCCGACCGTGGGATACCAGGCCTTATCTTATTCACCTCAGGATCTTCCGGTGAACCGAAGGCAGCGCTTCATGATTTTTCTAAACTTTTAAAAAAATTTGAGACAAAGAGGAAAGCGCTACGAACTATAAATTTTTTGCTTTTTGATCATTGGGGAGGGCTTAATACATTGTTTCACGTTCTTTCCAATGGAGGCACTGTAGTTTTTTTGGAGAACAGAAATCCTGATTATGTATGTGAATTGATTGAAAATTACAAAGTAGAATTGTTGCCGGCATCACCTACATTTTTGAATATGCTATTGCTCAGCAAGGCATATAAACGGAAATCACTTCAGAGTTTGAAAATTATAAGCTACGGGGCCGAACCAATGCCCGAAAATCTTTTGAGGACTTTGAATGAGTTATTTCCAGACATAGCATTTCATCAAACTTATGGTTTAATTGAGTTGGGTGTAATGAGATCAAAGTCGCAAAGCAACGGATCGCTGTTAGTTAAGATAGGTGGAGAAGGATTTAATACAAGAGTGGTTGAAGGTATTCTTCAAATAAAATCAGATTCAGCGATGCTCGGCTACTTGAACGCGCCTAGCCCATTTACTGAGGATGGTTGGTTTATTACAGGAGATTCAGTAGAAGAGAATGGAGAATACCTGAAAATACTTGGAAGGAAATCTGAAATAATTAATGTAGGCGGTGAAAAGGTTTTTCCCCAGGAGGTTGAGAATGTAATCATCGAATTACCTTTTATTCAGGATGTTCTGGTTTATGGAGAAAGTAACCCTTTAACCGGCAAGATTGTTTGTGCTAAAATAAAATACGAAAGCACAGAGACACATAGCGATATCGTGAAACAAATAAAAATATATTGCAGATCTAAGTTAGCGTCGTTTAAAGTTCCGGTTAAGATTATTAAATCTGAAACCGACCTAAATAATAATAGATTTAAAAAGACGCGTATTAATGGATAGTTTATTTAAAGATGAAATTAATGGAGATTTTATTTTATTAAAAAAAATTGCGTTGTCGGACGCAAATGAAATTTATACCTGGCGAAAAAGTCATTCCGGCCGATTTTTAAGAAACCCGGATAATTATAATTTGACATCCCAATTAGAGTGGATAAGGAGTAGGAATAATGATGAGATAAATTATATCATTTATGATAAAAAACTGAGTCTAAAGGTTGGTATGATTGGCATTTATGATGTAGATCTAAACGATAAAGTTGCCAATGTAGGAAGACTCTTGTTATCTGAATTATTTCTTCGTAAAAGTAATCCATATGGACTGGAAGCTTTATTGCTGACGTATGGATATGTATTTAATGAAATGAACTTCAGAAAAATAACGGGTATCATTTCGTCTTCAAATGCTGAAATGGTAAAATTGCAGAAATTTCTGGGTATGCACGAAGAAGGGTATTTAAAAAAACATACTGTTATAAGTAACGAAATTCATGATTTACATATTATGTCTTTATTTCAGGAGGGATATATTGGTTACTCAAATAAAATAAAGTTTTTACTAAAGTCGTTTAAAAAATCCGTAAAGAATTGATGACAATAAATTTATTTAGTAAATGGTAGATTCTTTACCCTTGGTAACCGTTGGGGTTGGTAGTTATAATAATGGTAAATATATTATTGAAACTTTAGAGAGTATAAGGAATCAAAGTTATCCTAATATTTACATTATTATAGTTGATGATTGTTCTAGTGACTCTTCTGTCGAGATAATTGATAACTGGCTAGATGGCAAGAATGGGATAAATTTCTTATTTATTAAGAATACCAGGAATCTTGGAATATCGGCAGTGGGAAATTTAATTCGTACAAATGCTAAGGGAAAATATCTTTCTTTTATTGGTTCTGATGATGTTTTATTCCTGGACAAAGTAAAAAATCAAGTTGAGGAATTCGAAAAGTTGGACGACGACTATTCTATCGTATATGGAGATACTATGAAAATCGATGAGGAAGGAATGGTATTAGAAGAGTCTCTATTTGAGGCAAAATTCGGTGAAAATTGGGAATGTATTTCAGGCGAAATATTTGAAAAGGTTGTGGAGGACTTTTTTTTTTACACCCAATCATCTTTAATAAGGATAGAATCGTTGAAAAGGATAGATTTTGAATTCAACGGTGAATTTATTTCTGAAGACTGGTATATGCAATTAAGGCTTTCGCAGGAATTTAAAATTCGAGGTTCCCGTTTTATTGCTTCGAAATATCGAATAATTCCTACTTCTATGGGTTCAAGATTTTGGAATGATGAAAAAAAACATGTAGTGATTTACTCACAATTTTTGATGTTTAATAATTTATTTTCATTCGAAAAACGAAATTCTGACAGATGGAGTATTCTCGTTGGAAAACTAAAATATTTGTTTATTCAGATGAAGAATGCGAAAAACGCATCTAGGTTTAAAGTTTATAAAATGGGCCTGGTCATTTTCGCAAGAACAAGGCAGCTTTCGGAATTAAAAAATATTTTCGATATAAGGGTTCATTCCCGGGTTAAAGCAATTTTTAAATCGGCTTTTTTTAAAAAATAGTTCGAGTTGTTTTTTTAAATATAGTTTGCTAAAATGAGTTTGTTTCGAAAATTTGTAAAAAATGCTTTTTCCGCTGCTGGGTTTTCTATAACTAAAATCCCAAAAAATAAAATTAGCCATTCCGTAACACCAGAGAATAAGCCGACTGTAGATGATTTGCAATTTAAGTGGATTAGAGATACCGGTTTTAAAACCGTTATTGATATCGGTGCTAATATTGGGCAGTTTGCTTTAAGAATTCGGGATATTTTACCCGATGCGCTGATTTATTCTTTTGAGCCGTTGCCTCAGGTATATGACCAGTTGCTTCATAATTTTAGAAGCGATCCGTTATTTAAAGGCTATAATTTTGCGTTGGGTACTTCTGTTGAAGAATCTATTATCTACCTAAATGAATATTCTCCTTCTTCTTCGATCTTAAAAATGGGGAACGAGCATAAAGCTCATTTCGATTATGCAATAAAAGAGACGCCTGTTACTATAAAAATTACTAGGTTAGATGACATTTTTTCTGATTTGGATTTAGAGGGCCCCATTCTTATCAAAATTGATGTTCAAGGCTTCGAAAATCAGGTGATAGATGGTGGTCTTGAAGTCCTGAATAAATGTAAAATGATTATAATTGAAGTTTCTTTTAAGCAATTGTATCAGGATCAACCAGTATTTGATGAAATATACCAGAAGTTAAAAAGTATCGGATTTGAATATTCTGGAAATTATGAACAGCTACTTTCTCCTAAAGATGGGGAGATACTGCAAGCAGATGCCATATTTATCAAATAGAAATGTCTACTCCTTTTTTTTCCATTATTATTCCGACATATAACTCCGAACTAATACTAAATGAGACTTTGGATAGTATTCTATCTCAGCAATTTGAAGATTTTGAGATTTTAATAATGGATGGATTGTCAACCGATGGAACATTAAGTATTGCGCAAAGCAAGAAAGATAACAGGATTAGAATATACAGCGAAAAGGATAAAAATATTTTCGACGCCATGAATAAGGGTCTTAAACTCTCTAGCGGGGAATGGATATATTTTATCGGGTCGGATGATACTTTTTTCGACAATGAGGTTTTAGGCAAGGTTAATAAAGAGATATTAGCGGAGGAAGTGGATATTATATATGGAAATATAATGAGCAAAAGATTTGGTGGTGTGTACGATGGAGAGTTTTCTGCAGAGAAGCTTTATCACCAAAATATTTGTCATCAGGCTATTTTTATAAAAAAAGATGTTTTTAACAGAACAGGTGAATTTGATATAAAGTACCCTTACAATGCCGATTGGGATAATAATTTCAAATGGTTTTTTAATCATAAAGTAGAAAAAAAATTTGTGGACCTGATAGTGGCGAATTATGCAGACGGTGGCAAGAGTTCGCTGGCCAGAGATGTAAACTTTGATAATGATAAACCTTTCAAATACCTAAAGTACAGTGGTAAGGAGCTAAGCAATGTGTTTAAAAGAAATATTTATATAACAATTGCTATACAACAGAAGCAAAGCAAAAAGTATTTTTCTTTTATTATCACAAAAATAAAGCTCCTCATTTTGGATTTACTATGATTGAAAGTAAGTGTTTTGCAAAATGAGGGTTTCTGTTGCTTTATGTACGTACAACGGTGGAAAATATATTTCCGAGCAAATTGAATCAATCCTAAATCAAACAATTAAGGTAGACGAGATAGTAATTTGTGACGACAGCTCAAGCGATACGACAGTTGAAATTATCAATCGTTTTCAAAGCGAGAATAAGAATATATTTCTTCACATAAATGAGACTAAGCTTGGCATTATAAAAAACTTCGAAAAATGTATCAGGATTACTTCCGGAGATATAATATTTTTGAGTGATCAGGATGACATATGGCTTCCTGAAAAAGCGGAGCTCTTGATTGCAGCTCTTGAATTGAAACATCATAATTTATTGGTATTTAGCGATGGTGTCCTCATAGATGACACTAATGAAAAGTTAGCTGGTAATCAAACTTTGTGGGGCAAGTGGGGATTTACGCAGGAAATGCAAGCGGCATGGCGTGATAACATCAGGGCTTTTTATGATCTTTCAAAAAATAATAATAAAATCACCGGGGCGACTTTGGCTTTTAAATCAAGGCTGAAGAATTACATTTTTCCATTTGAATTGCCATTGAATTACTGGCATGATGCCTGGCTTGGTTTGGTAGCTGCGTCAAGAGGTGGCTTAGTCTTTGTTGACAAGGCGACTATTCTTTATAGAATACATAGCGAACAACAGATAGGGATTAATATGGACGCTACAATGTCTGGTGATAAAAATTCTTTGATAAGTGCAACCCAGTTTTCAAAAATATTGTACAGGAAAAGGCCTGCATTAAATGTTAGGCTTAAATATGCCTTGAAGAGAAAATGGGATTGGCTTACATTTTCGCGTCGTTAATATTTTGAATTTATGAACAAATTGAGTTTTGCTTTTACAATTTGCGCAAATAATTATCTTGCTCATGTGAAGGCTTTGTCTGAAAGCTGGAAAGAACATAATCCTGACACAAAATTTTTATTATTTCTTGTCGATGAGATTAATCCATTGGTAGATTATTCATTTCTTGAAGAGGATCAATTGTTTCCTATCGAGAAAGTAAATATTCCTGATTTTGAAAATCTGGTTCTTAAATATAATATTACCGAGCTAAGCACGGTTGTGAAACCCTATATATTTGAAATGTTATTTGGTCAGTATAAAGCTGATAAGATCATTTTCCTGGATCCGGATATTTATATATTTCAACCGCTGACTGAAGTTCTCGATGCTTTGGATGAAAATAATATTGTGATTATTCCTCACATAATGTCTGGAATTGATGATGATTTTCAGCCGACTGATTACCATACTTTGAATGGAGGTGTATATAATCTGGGTTTTATTGCGCTATCCGATTATTCTAAAATTAAAGGTTTTTTGGACTGGTGGAATAGCCGCACAACAAAATATGGGTATGGCCGGCTGGAAAAAAATATGTTTTACGATCAAATTTGGATCAATTACGTGCCATGCTTTTATGACAACTATAATATTCTTAAGCATCCCGGATACAATGTGGCGAATTGGAACTTACATGAACGTTTCATATCCAAAACGCCGAAAGGTGAGTTTATTGTAAACGATAAGTTCCCACTTGTTTTTTTCCATTATAGCGGTTATAAGTTTACAAATCCTGAAAGCATCGGTTTCTATCATACGAGGTATAATTTTATTTCGCGACCAGATTTACGTCCTGTTTTTGATATCTATCAGGCAGCTCTTGTCGAAAATAATGTTGCGTTTCTAAAGACCATTCCTTGCGTTTATTTTGAACAATATAAATTAAATCAGGAAAGGTTACGGAGAGAATTTGAGCGATCAAGGCCTCACCTTTTTATGAGGGTATTTAACAAAGTAGTGCTGAATTTAAAAAACAGACGGCGGGTTTTAAATTAGATTCCAGGGAATTGCAGGTTTCAATAATTATACCGTGTTTTAATAGTGGCGAGTTTCTTTTGGAAGCGATTAACTCGGCAGAACAGGCATCGAAGGGATTTGTTACTGAATTGATCATTGTGGATGACGGTTCAACAGATCAATATAGTTTGAACCTCCTGAGCCATATTGAAGCGCAATACAATCATATTGTTTTACGCCGGATAAATGGCGGACCCGCAGCAGCACGAAATACCGGTGTTCAGGTATCAAGCGGTAAATATCTTCTGTTCCTTGATAGTGATAATAAGTTGAGATCTGATTTTATAAAAATCGCGCTACCGAGGCTTGAAGCAAGTCCTCTCGCCGGTGTTGTTTATGGAAATGCTGCTTTTTTTGGAGAAATTTCGGAACGCAAGACATTTACCTCTCAGGCATTTGATAAATATAAATTGATCATCGATAACTATGTAGACGTCTGCTCGCTTGTGAGAAGGGAAGCTTTTGAAAAAGTCGGGGGATTCGATGAAGAAAGAAGCATCATTGGATACGAAGATTGGGAATTTTGGATTCGAATGAGTGCAGCTTCCTGGGGATTTATTTATGTACCGGAAACTCTTTTTGACTACCGGATAAGAATGCATTCTGTTATTGCCAATGCGTCTAAAGAGGAAAATTACAAAAAAGTCATGGCGTACGTCTACGGCAAAAATGCTTCTGCTATCCAACACTTGTTCGCAGAACTTTACCATGAGTCGTTGTTTTATAAAAATGACAAGGACAATCCATTACGGTCGTCCATGAAATATATTAAAGCCAAATATTTTTCCAGTCGGAAAAATAATTGAAATATGAGGACAGACCTATGAATTACATCAGGGGGTTTGATGGCTTGAGAGCCTTATCAATAATTATGGTGATTAATACACACCTTGGTTTTTTAGATAATATTTCAGATCCAAACCTAAGTCTTCGATTGTCAATGTTATGTTCCGGAACAACAGGGGTGAGCATATTTTTTGTGCTTAGCGGTTTTCTGATTACCCGTATTTTATTAAAAGAGAAATTGTCGACCGGCAAAATATCTTTTCGGAACTTTTATATCAGGAGATTCCTGCGATTGTTGCCTCCATTAATAATATTCTACGTTGCCCTGGTCTTTTTAATGTCTTTCGGATTCATTGAACCCCAGTGGATCGGATTAACGATGTCGGTGTTCTATTTGTATAATTTTGTCCCACATCGGTATTATTCCGGAGAACTCGGTCCGATGTGGTCGTTGGCTGTCGAAGAACAATATTATATTTTCTGGCCGGTTGTAGTAGCCTATATCAGAAAGTATATTCCTTATTTTGTAATTGTTGTTTTAATTCTATGTATCCTTGCAAAAATATATCTTCCACTTCTTTCTATACACCACAATGGGAAGGTATATCCTCTGATAACTTATTCATTCCTGGATCGCTGGTTTTTACCCGCAGTTGCCCCTATAATGATTGAAGCTGCATTTTCATATCTCGAATTTAATAGGGAGGAGAAATTTAGGAAACTTTTTGCTGGCAGGTATTTATTCCTCGCAATTGCTTTTGGTTTGTTTTTGTTGCCTGCTTATATGCCAATG
>Ga0157376_10000736_pt1 | contig 21282 bp, 17 predicted proteins | sample M45metaG_FD_121801 | JGI IMG/M metagenome (GOLD analysis project Ga0157376, IMG submission 121801) | Miscanthus rhizosphere microbial communities from Kellogg Biological Station, Michigan, USA - M4-5 metaG | ecosystem: Host-associated > Plants > Roots > Rhizosphere > Soil | place: USA: Michigan... | reverse complement strand
CCGCGAAGTGCTCGACTTCAACTTGTACCTGTCGCAGTACGACGTCTGGGTTGCCCAGGTGTACGACAATGGTTCCGGCGGCGCCGTCGCGACCAACGACAACTCCTGCACGGTTCCTGCGTTTACGCAGACCCTGGCCGGCAACATCAAGGCTCAGCCGTTCAGCAACCTCGGTTACGCGCAGGGCCCTTACGGCGATGCGCAGGGTACCGACAATGGCCCGACCAATCTCGATCGTACCCGCGAGGGCTACGTTGAAATGATTGAAATGGGCGTGGTCACGAATGCCACGAAGGGTTCTCTGACTGCTCTTACCCACGTTGCCAAGGTTCCGGCCAAGTGCTCGCAGCTCATCGCAGCCTGGAGTCCGGGCGGCTACTGGGCGGCTTCTGATGCCGCCGCCGCAATCGACATGACCACCCCAAGCGGCGGCCTGTTCGGCGCTGGCAGCGTGATCAATGTTTCCGAAGGCACGATTGCCGCTTATGACGCGGACGCGATCGACGGATTCAGCACGACCGTGCTGCACACGAATCCGGGTTCGCTGTCGCCGAGTCTGGCGGATGCGAACTTCCTCGGCGCGGGCCAAGTCGCTGGCGGCGTGACGAGCTACGTGTTCAACAATGGCGTGCTGGTTACCTCGAACTTCACGTTCGGCATCGATGCGGTCAGCTCCGTGTTCACGGCCGACCACGTCTACAATGAATACGTGACCGATCAGCTCGTCGGCGCGTCTTCCGAGTGGGTTGTCACGTTCCCGACCAAGCGCTTCTATGTCGATCCGGGCATCGTCGACACCGTGCTTGCGCCGTTCGAGAACCTGTTCGACGAAACGTCGTGCTTCGTCATCAGCCTGAATTACTACGATCGTGAAGAGACCCAGCCGGTTGGCAATATCGGGTTCTCGCCGCCGCCGATCAACGGCGCCAACACCCTGTGCTATGAAGCCCAGGCGATCACGTTCAATCAGGATGGTGTCGAGCCGGGCGTCGAGTCCGCAGTCCTCGGATCGTTGCTTGCATCGAACGTCGATGTCTACACGTCTGGTTGGCTCGACCTGAGCTTCCCGAATGGCGTGCTGCCAGCGTCGTCCGAAGGCAACATCTTCATGGGTCTGCCGGTAACCGGCTTCCTGGTTACGAACTACGTCAATGCCCACGCGGCTCCTGGCGTTCTCGGCAACTACTCCGGTCTGTACCGTCACCGCATTTCGCGCGACGTAACGTCGTCGACGGACTGATGTGAGTTGAAATTTCCGCACTGCCGAGAAGAAGGGGCCCGTTTTCGGGCCCCTTTTTTTTGAGACGCGTAGCCCGCTCGCGGTTTCATTTGCACGTGCGCAGACGCCCGGGGTATTCCTTCGATGTGCGCCAGGTCATCGATCGGCCGTCGCAAATCCTCCATACTGGGGGGCGAGACCGCATATACATGACCAGCGGCACATCGAGACTCACGAAGGGTTCGATTGCCCCCTTAACTTCGAACTAGCAACCTCTTAAACTTTGACGTCGTAACATGCTTGGGTTTATCTCCGCAGGAACTATGCAATGAATCAAATTCGTAACATCTTGTCGTTCCTGCTGATTGCAGGCGTTGCGTGCGTGCATGCGCAGCAGCCGAAAGTCATAATTAACGGCGGCTCGACTGCCAGCGGTTGCGACGTCAACGCCGCGGCGGGTGCCCCGATTTTCCAGCTGGATGCTACGGGTAACGTGCTTGTAAACGGCACGATCTTCGGCACTGGCTGCGGCACAACAACGGGCGGTGGTGGTGGCGGAACGCCAAACTTCGGTCTCAACCCGCCTGCTTCTGGCGTTGTGATCAATGGCGGCTTGACGTCCGTCGCAGCGGGATCGGTAGCGACCGTGCCACTGACGTACCAAGCGTACAACGCATCCGGCAATTGCGCTGTCGGAACGCCGACGACGACCGGCACTTGTCCAGCTGTCACCGTCAGCAACGGCGGCTGTACGGCCACTGGCTCGCAATATTCGTGCGCGCCAACCGGAGCGACGCTATCGATTCCGACTGTCGCTCAGATGGGCAGCAATACGTCGTGTAGCTATACGGCGACGGCGACTTGCAATCCCGGCAGCGTGCCGAGTGCGGCCGTCCTTACCGTCAGCGCGACTCAATCCGGCGGCGATACCTCGTGTCCAGGCCTCGCAACGATAACCACAAGCACCGGGGCCACCTGGAGCAGACTGACGTCGAATACTTCGGTCAAATACGGCGACAACACTACCGCAACAAAGGATCCGACCGACTACGTGTCAGTATGGAGCTACCCGGGAACAAGCTCGCCATGGCCCGGCAGCCAGGGTGGCCAGACGAGGCCAAACGTAGCGACCCGCTTCTACGTTTCGGAAAAGTTCGTCGTTTCGAACGATACCAGCCTGCTGCCGAGATGGGCCTGGACCGGCTCGGGCTCGGGTTCGAACTTCTCGCTGGCGATAAGCAAGTGTGCAGGCGATTTTGGCCAGACTGGCACGCAGGTGACGAAGGGCTGCAAGCTCGACCAGTCACATTCGTCGAGTGGACTCACGGCGTACGTCAACCCAACGCAGCAGGGCATCGCCTGTACGTTGACACCGGGACAGACGTATTATTTCAACGTCTTGCCGAACGCGGCCTTGCCAGTCAGCGACCACAGCACGCCGTCCTCGCCGGTCTGCAATACCTGCACTCCCTGGATCGTTCGAAACTAGCCGCCCGCGGAAGCGGGCTGCATAGCCCGCGTTCCGGCTCCTTGCCACGGCAAGGTTCCGGAAGCATCCAGCCGGTATAATGAATCCGCCTTGCGCCTGCCGGTGCAGGGCGGACTTGTATTTGTGGAGCACTCGATGCGTTTTACCTTTCTTGTTCTACTGGTGTGTTCAGCGATCATCGCGCCCATCGCATCGGCGCAGACGCCGTTCCAGCCGCAGACGGTCGTTGTCTCGCGCGGCGGCGTGCATCTGACGTTTCAGGATATCGACGACTACATGCAGCGCATTCCGGCCGACAAGCGCGCCGGGATGATGGACAGTCCGAAGCGGATCGAGGCTCTGCTGCTCAACATGCTGCTGACTCGGGAACTGGCCAAACAGGCTGTCGAGATGAAGCTCGATTCCGATCCGCAAGTGGTCGGCAAGGTCGATCCTGAGCGGGCCCAGATCCTGTCGCGCCTGCGCCTGGAGAAATTCGTCAAGGACATCAAAGTCCCGGACTTCGAGCCGCTCGCGAAAGAGGAATACCTGGGTCACAAGGATCGCTATACCGTGCGCGGAGCGCGCACCGTGCAGCGCATCTTCGTCAGCTCGAAGGAAATCCATGCAAACTCGAAGGACCTCGACAAGAAGGAAGTCGAGAGACGAGCATGGGAGCGCGCATCGCAGGCGCGCGGCGAGGCGCTGGCGGCGCCCGATCAGTTCGAAGCCCTTGTCGCCAAATATTCGGACGATCCCGACAAGGCGCAGACGCACGGTGTGCTCGTCGACACGAACGCTCCCAATGGGGACAAGCGGCTTGCCGAAGCGCTGCAGTCGATGCAGAAGCCCGGCGATATTTCGACCGTCTACCCGGCTCCAGGCGGCTACCAGGTGTTCAAGCTGGTCAGTGCCGCGCCCGACGTCGTGCAGCCGTTTTCGGCGGTGCGCGAAAATCTGGTGGCGACGCTCAAAGAGAACTACATCGACACTCAACGGCGCGATTTCGTCGATCAACTGAGCAGCGCAAAGATCGACGCCAATCCGGAGGCGGTTGCGTCGCTGCGAATCCGTTACGACAGTCCGGCCACCTCGGCTCCTGCGAACACTCCGGCCGCTGCGCCGCCGACGCACGGCGCAAACTAGGCAGGCGGAGTGGCCCGGCGCGGGCAGGGCAGCGCCCCTTCGCCAAGCTGGCCGCGCGGCGCCCCGCTGCGAGGCCGGCCAGGGCCATTTCTGCGATAATTGCAGGTCGACCTGCATTGCAAAGGCAATATGCCGACCAGCCCCGCGCTCAACCTGGCGCTGCACTTCATCAACCGCGAACTGCGCAGCCGCTACCTCGGCAGCCTGAGCGGTGGCGTGTGGGCGCTCGCGCAGCCGCTGATCCAACTCGCGGTCTATGGCGCCGTATTCGTCTATGTATTCAAGGCCTCGGGGCCGACCGGCGGCGTCGGCTTCGTGCCATTCCTCGCGCTGGGCCTGTGGCCGTGGAATGCGTTCGCGGAAGCGTTGATGCGCGGCACCACTGCAATCCCGGACAACGCTGGCCTGATTGGCAAGGTCGCGCTACCGCGTGAAGTGCTCGTCGTCGCGGCAGTCAGCTCGAGCTTCCTGCTGCACGGCGTCGGCTACTGCGCCATCTGCATCGCATTGTGGCTTTGGGGCGTTCCGATCCATCTGATCGCGCTGCCGCTCGCGTTCCTGACTTACCTGCAGCTGTTCGTGCTAGCGCTCGGATTTGCGTTGACGTTCGCGGCCATCCAGGTATTCGTGCGCGATCTTTCGCAAGTCCTCGTGCAGATCCTGCAGCTGTGGATGTTCGCTTCGCCGATATTCTATGCGCGCGAATTCCTGCCCGAACGCTTTCGCGGCTGGCTGGATTTCAATCCGGTGACGCACTACGTCGAGACCTTCCGCGCGATCCTGCTCGATTCGGGACCGGTCAGCCTGCTCGACCAAGGTATCTCGCTGCTCGTCGCCATCGCTGTTCTTGCGATCGGATTCACCGTGTTCCGGCGCCTGTCGCCTCGTTTCGAGGACTTCCTGTGAGCCCCGAGGTTCTCGTCACCGCGCGCGGACTCGGCAAGTCGTACCCGCAGGTCTTCCGTCCGCGCGACCGCCTGCGTGCGCTGGGCCGCCTGCTGATCGGCGCCCGCGACGTCGACGCGATCGCGGTGCTGCGCGATATCGATCTGGACGTGCAGCGCGGCGAATCGCTCGGACTGATCGGCGAAAACGGCGCCGGCAAGTCGACCCTGCTGAAGTTGCTGACTGGCGTGCTGACGCCGAGCAGTGGCAGTGTCGCGACTCACGGCAGCGTCGGCGCGCTGCTCGAACTCGGCGCCGGCTTCCATCCGGAATACAGCGGGCGCGACAACATCGCGATGTCGGCCGCGCTCTATGGCCTGAGCGCGAGCGACCTGCGCGAGCGGCTCGATGCGATCATCGATTTCGCCGATATCGGCCGCTACATCGACGAGCCGGTGAAACACTATTCGTCCGGCATGGTCGTGCGCCTTGGTTTCGCGATCGTCGCGGCGCTCAAGCCCGATCTGCTGATTACGGACGAAGTGCTCGCGGTCGGCGACGAGTCGTTCCAGAAAAAGTGCGTTCGCTGGATGGAGGACTATCTCGGCGGCGGCGGCACGCTGATCCTGGTGTCGCACAGCATGTACCACATCCAGAAACTGTGCCGCCACGCGTGCTGGCTCAAGCAGGGCGCGATCGCCGCGTACGGCGACGTATTCGACGTCACACAAGCGTACCTGGCTTACCACGAACGCAAGATGGCCGCACCGACGCCGGCGCGCGAGACCGTGGTCAACCGTGGCCTGGAATTCCATTTGCTCGACCTCACGCTCAATGACCTCGCGCAGGACACGCCGATACTTCTCGACCAGGGCGCGCGTCTGCGCGTGCGCGCGCGTGTGCACTCGCGCGATGGCCGGGTGCCGGTCGTCATCTTCGGCATTGCCCGCGCCGATGGCACGCCGGTGTACGGCGTGAGCACGGAAATGGACGGCGTTGCGCCCTGGGCCGAGAGCGCCAACTGCTACGTCGCCGAACTGGAGTTTCCCGAGCTGTCGCTGCTGCCCGGATCCTACAACGTCAAGGCCCATCCGCTCGACTCCGAAGGCGTGCGCCTGTTCGACACGATCGAACATCCGCTGACCGTGCGCGGGCAGTCGCGCGAGTTCGGCGTCGTTCGCCTGGCGCATATCTGGAAAACCGTCGCGCCGGTCGCCGAAGCGCCGCGAAGTGCCACGGGGACATCGGCGTGACCCAGTCCGCAGCAATCGACACGGACGGCGCGGCGCCGCTGGAGTTCACCGGCGAACGATTCACGCCCGAGTGCGTGCGCGAAATCTGGTACGAACACTGGCATCGCTATGTTTTCGCCCGCGCGTTCGCCCAAGGCCGGCGCGTGCTCGACGCCGCCTGCGGTGAAGGCTACGGCAGCGCGATGCTCGCGCCAGCGGCCACGAGCGTGCTCGGGCTGGATATCGCCGAGTCGGCTGTTGCCCACGCCCGCCAGCGCTACGCGCAGCATGCAAACCTTCGCTTCGAGCAGGGCGACTGCACGGCACTGTCCTGTGGTGACGCGCAGTTCGACCTGATCGTGTCGTTCGAGACGCTCGAGCACGTCGCTGCACAACAGGCGCTGGTTGCCGGTTTTGCGCGCGCGCTTGCGCCCGGCGGCCTGCTCGTCGTCTCGTCGCCCGACAAGCGCACGTACAGCGAAAAAAGCGGTTTCCGCAACGAATTCCACGTGCGCGAGCTGTATCGCGAGGAGCTGCTCGAACTACTGCGTCCGCATTTTCCGTTCGTGCGCCTGTATGGCCAGAAGTTATTGTTCCAGTCGGCGATCTGGACGCTCGATGGCAGCGCCGGCGCGGCCCAGGTCGCCACGTCGCGTCAAGGCGAAGCGCAGCCCGGGTTCGACTACGAACCGTTGTACTACATTGCCGTCTGCGGGCGCGAGCCGCTGCCGGCCGACCTGCCGCAGCTGGCCTTGTTCGGCGACGCGGAAGAATCGGTCTACGCACATTACAATCACGAAATACGCAAGAACATGGGTGCCGGCCAGCGCATCGCCGAGCTCGAAGCCGAACTGGCCGCGCTGCGTGAGAAGGCGGCTCGAGCGGGGCAGGCAAGCGCGAATCCGGCTGCCGAAGAATCGCCCAGCCCAAGCGGCTGGCGGCGCTGGCTGCCGCCCGGCCTGCGCTGACACGCGCCCCGAGAATTTGAACGGAACGAAGATGGAAAACACGCTGAACTATCAATTCAACTACAAGGCTCCGGCGCCGACAGCGGCGCCGCCGCGCGTCGACCCGAACGCGCCGACGTTCGCATCGGAGGATGGCCTGGTCGCGTCGCTGTCCGCGCACGAGGTAATCTTCCTGACCAAGCGCACCGGCGAGCCGCACGTCATGACGTTCCAGGTCCTGCAGGCGATGGACCAGTGCCGTGAATTCCGCAGTATCGACGAGCATATCGCCCGCATCCAGTCGACGATCCCCGCGCTCGCCAGCAAGCGCGACGACGTGCGCCGCGTGCTCGACAGTCTCGTGCAGCGGCAGTTGCTGGTTTCCGACCGGCAGTTCATCGATCGCGTTCGCGCGCAGCCGCGCACGCTGGCCAAATTCCGCGCGGTCTTCATCCGCGCCTGCGATTCGCCGAGCGAGTTGCAGCATCTGCTGGTTTCGCTGACCGACTACGAGCGGCGCTTTCGCGCGAACCGGCACTACGTGGTTCTGGACGACTCGACGCTGCCGGCGCACGTGAACGAGCAGCGCGATCTGTTGCGCGAGTTCGCGCGCACGACTGGTTGCAAGGCGACTTACGTCGGCCGCAGCGAGCGCGCCAAGCTCGTCGAGAAATTCAGCAAGGCGGTGCCACAGGCCGCCGGCGTGCTGCCGCGCCTGCTGACGCGAGAAGCAACCGCGCAACCCGCGCTGTTCGGCGGCGGCCGCAGCAAGAACCTGGCGTTGCTGCTCGGCGCGGGAGCGCGGATTGCGCTGTTCGACGACGACATGCGCCTGCCGCTGAAGCGCGCGGAGTTTGCCCGCGCCGGCCTGGATCCCAATCCGGCGGCACAGACGGTCGCGCGTTTCTACGCGAACAATGAGGAGGTTCTTGCCAGCGGCAGCGAGATCGGTGGAGACCCGTTCGAACTGCATCTGGAAGCCTGCGGACAGACGCTCGGCGCGCTGTCCGCCTATCCGATCGAGCGCACGGCGCTGCGCGGACAGAATCTCGGCCGACTGGATCTGATTTCCGAACGCGCCCACGTCATCAGCACGCATCACGGCCATTACGGCAGTTCGGGCGCCGACGGTGCCGCATGGCTGTACGACCTCGATGCCGAGAGCCGGGCCGAATTCTGGCGCGACCGCACCAGCTACCTGAGCAACACCGAAGCGCAATACATCTGGTTCGGCGTGAAACAGGCGCGCGCTGTCGCGGTCGCCGGTTTCTCTGCCTTCACCGTCGACGACAGCCTGCTGTTGCCGTGCACGAATCCGGTCGGCCGTGGCGAAGACAGCTTGGTCAGCGCATTGACGCGTTTCTGTTATCCCGATGGCGTGTCGCTGGAATTGCCCGAGGCGATCGGTCATATCCAGGAAGTTCCGCGCAAGCGTTCGGTTCGCGGGCAGACGCCGTCGGCCCCGGCGCTCAATCAGTTTCTCTACGAATACGTGCAGCGCCAATATGGCCAGTGCAAGGCCGCTGAACCGGCGCAGCGCATGCATTACATGGCGGAGACGTTCCGTGATTTCGCCGGCGCCAGCAGCCGCGACCGCATCGTGCACCTGCGGGAATACCTGAGCTACGCGCGCGCCGACATCATCGATCGCCTGCAGCATCAGCTCGACGCCGCGGCCGACGCGCCGCTGTACTGGCAGACCGACGTGCGCGCAATCATCCAGCGCAACGCGAAGGCGCTGCTGGCCAAGGCGCCGCCGCGCCTCGGCGAGTGGGCCGAGGATGCCGACGAAAACCAGTGCGCCGACGCGCTCTCGCAGTGTCTCGTGCAGATGGCCGATTCCCTGCAGCACTGGCCAGCCGTGTGGCAGCACGCCGCCGAGCAGGGCGAGAAGCTGCTCACCGGCCTGTGAGCAGCAGTTCGACGCCGGATGAGCGCGAGCCAGGGCCCGCCGTCCAGGACGGACTGACAAGCGTCATCATCGTCGCCGCCGACAGTGGTGCCGGTCCGGCCGAGTGCGTCGCACGGGTTCTCGACAGCGCGGCGTCCGCCGAAGTGATCATCGTGGACAATGCGTCGGCTGATGGCTGCGTCGACGCAGTAGAGTCGCGCTGGGCTCGTGACGCGCGCGTGCGCATCGTCCGCAACGGGCGGAACCTGGGTTTCGGCACGGGATGCAATCGCGGCGCTGCGATCGCCACCGGCGACGCTTTGTTGTTCCTCAATCCCGATTGCGCTGTCGCGCCGGACACGCTTGCCCGCTTGCGCGCGGCCGCGGAGCCGGCGACCGGCATGCTGGGCGTCGACATTGTCGACGCAGAGGGGTTGTCCGAACCGGCCAGCCGGCGGCGCGATCCGTTGCTCCGCCGCGCGATCATGGCCCTCAGCGGATTGGCGCGGTTCGAGCGGCGCTGGCCGGCGCTGGCCGGTGTTGTCCTGCCGCCGGCATCGAACCGGCCGCCGGTCGAAGACGTCGATGCCGTGTCCGGAGCATTGATGTACGTTCCGCGCGCGGTATTCGAGCGTATCGGCGGCTTCGACGAAAGCTACTTCCTGCACGCCGAGGACTTGGACCTGTGCCGTCGCGTCCGCGATGCCGGCCTGCGCGTCACCTGCGTCAACGGCATCAAGGTCCTGCACGGCAAGGGCGGTTCGAGCCGCCATCGTCCGCTCTTCGTCGCGCGGCACAAGCACCGCGGCATGTGGCGCTGGTTCGTCAAGTTCGATCCGGCGGCGCGCAATCCGCTGCTGCGCGCTACGGTATGGCTCGGGCTATGGCTGCATTTCGCCGCGTTGCTGCCGACCAACGTGTGGCGGCAGGCGCGGGCGGGGGCTCAGCGATAACGGTTGATTTCGCCGCGCAGCATTTCGGTCGCACCCCGCGCCGCGGCGGCGAAGTCGTCGCCCGCGCTGGCGTAGAGGATCGCGCGCGAGGAGCTTACGATCAGGCCGGCACCTGCGGAATTTTTCCCATTGTGTACAACCGCGGCAACGTCGCCGCCCTGCGCGCCGACGCCGGGCACCAGCAGCGGCATATCGCCGACGATGGCGCGCACTTCGGCGAGCTCGCGCGGATAGGTCGCGCCGACGACCAGCGCGCAGTTGCCATTGCCGTTCCATTCGCGCGCGACCGTCGCCGCGACGCGCTGGTACAGCGGAACGCCGGCGCCGCCGGCATCCGCGACAACGAGGTCCTGGAGGTCGCGCGCTCCGAGGTTCGAAGTGCGGCACAGGACGACAACACCTCGATCCGCGCGGTCAAGATAGGGTTGCACCGAATCGCGGCCGAGATACGGGTTCGCCGTCACCGCGTCGGCCCCATAGCGGTCGAACGCTTCGGCCGCGTAGTACTGCGCCGTGCTGCCGATATCGCCGCGCTTGGCGTCAAGGATCACCGGTACGCCGGGATGGCGATCGTGGACGTACGCGACCAGGCGCTCCAGCGCGTCTTCGGCGCGCTGTGCGGCGAAGTGGGCAAACTGCGGCTTGAAACAGCAGACGAGGTCAGCCGTGGCATCGATGATCGCGCGGCAGAACGCAAACAGCGCATCCGGTGAATCGCGCAGCGCGGGCGGAATGCGCGAAGGCTCCGGATCCAGGCCGACGCAGACCAGCGAATCGTTGTTCCGCCATGTCCGCTGCAATTGTTCGATGAAGCTCATCCGCGCATTTCCCCTCCGCCATCGATTGCCGCTGCGAGTTTAACCGACAGCGCCGCGGATCTGCGCGCGGCTCACCAATGCTCGCCGAGCCGCGAACGATCTAGGCCGCGCAATAGGTCGGGGTCCGGGATGCTGCCATCATAATGCGGAACGATGATGCTGAAACGCGGCGGCGGCACGCTCATGCACGCAGTCCCGGTTGTGCGTGAGCCGCCGCTGCGCTCCGAACGACATCGAGCAACTCGGCATCACTTCGGCTGGCCCAGTGGCGAAGCCACGCCAGCTCGTCGAGCACGACGGCGTCGGACGCTGCCAGCGGCATCCATGGAATTGCACTGCGCACATGTTCGCCAACAGTGCAAACCTGGGGAAACTTTGCACGGAAACGATCGGCGTAGCGCCAGTATTCCTCGCTGTAGTTGCCCGCGGAATCGTGGTACAGGGCGATGTCGAGGCAGATCGCAACTTTGGCTCCGGCCAGGTGCGCGCGATAGCTGAAGTCGAGATCGTAGAAGTGGAAGCGGTCGAACGTCGCTGCGTCGAAGCTCAATGTCTGCAGGAGGCTGCGGCGCGCGGCCAGAAACACGCCATCGAGCATCTGCGCGCCTTCCACGACCGGGCCGTCCGCGCCGATAAGCAGTGTGACCGGTCCGTTGTCGCGGGCGTGCACGTTCAGGAACACCTGCGAGACCCAGCAATATGTATACGGCCTGCCGCTCCAGCCCCAGGATGGGCCGGAGGCCCGCGTCGTGCCCGCCACGCCGATCAGCTCGTACATGGCCAGATACGCGCGCAGTTTCGCGGCGAAGTCCGGGCTCAGGATACGGATGTCGTCGTGGCACATCACGATGAGTTCACCGGTTGCGCGCGCGACACCGCGGTTGTAGCCCTCGCACAGCGACGCTGCATCGGCGATGTGGATCAGCTCCCAGTCTTCGCCGGCCAGGCGCTCGTCGAGGTTGTGTGCAAGCCGGGCCAGCTTTTCGGGATCGATGCTGCAAACGACGACGGAAATGCGACCGCGCGCACGCGCGACAGGCAGTGGATAGTGCGGTGCGTGCTGTCCGGCTGCGACGAGATTGCGCGCGCATTCGCCGACGCCGCAGGCCGTTTCTCCCCGGGTGTCGCCGCGGCGCTGCGCAAGCAGCAGAGCCGCGGCGGCGGCTTGCCATTCGAACAAACTGCCCAGTGCGCAACCCGTCTTGTACGCTACGTCCTGTGCGCGCGGCGCCCAGTCGAGCACGGACGCGAATGCGCCAACTGCCGCCGCGTAGTCCTGCTGCGCGAAGCAGGCATTGCCCAGGTTGTAGGCGATCGCTGCGGACTGCGGGCTGCGCCGCCAGGCCTTTCCGAGCAGGTCGCGCGCATCGTCGACGCGCTGCTGATCCAGCGCAATGCAACCGGCCAGATACAGCAGTTCCGGTTTGTCCGGCCCAATCCGCAGGCCGTCTTCCACTTGCGCGCGCGCCTTGTCCAGTTCGCGCCGCTGGTAAGCGCGCCTTGCCTCTTGCAGCGCTTCGTCCGCTGCTGTCGCCATGCACAGATCCCTGGTGTTCGGGCCGGATCAGTCCGGCCGGGGCGGCCCTGTTTGGATCAATCCTACCGTATCAGGTCAACTTCTTGTAACGCACGCGATGCGGGCGTGCGGCCTCCTCGCCGAGGCGCGCCTTCTTGTCGGCCTCATATTCGCCGTAGTTGCCGGTGAAGAACTCGACGTGCGAGTCATCCTCGAACGCCAGGATATGCGTGGCGATGCGATCGAGAAACCAGCGATCATGCGAGATCACCAGCGCGCAGCCGGGGAATTCGAGCAACGCTTCTTCCAGCGCTCGCAGGGTTTCGACATCCAGGTCGTTCGATGGTTCATCGAGCAGCAGCACGTTGGCGCCGGCCAGCAGCGTCTTGGCCAGGTGCAGTCGGCCGCGCTCGCCACCGGACAGCTGGCCGACGATTTTCTGTTGGTCCGCGCCCTTGAAATTGAAGCGGCCGATGTAGGCGCGCGACGGCGTTTCGTACTTGCCGATCGTGATGATGTCGGCGCCGCCGGAGACTTCCTGCCAGACATTCTTCGTGCCGTCGAGCGCATCGCGCGATTGGTCGACGTATGCCAGCTTCACGGTCGTGCCCATGACGATCTCGCCCTTGTCCGGCTTCTCCTGTCCGGTAATCAGCTTGAACAAGGTCGACTTGCCGGCGCCATTCGGGCCGATGATGCCGACGATCGCGCCGGGTGGCACCTTGAAGCTGAGATCGTCGATCAGGACGCGCTCGCCGAACGCCTTGGAAACGTTCTTGAACTCGATCACGAGATCGCCGAGACGCTCGCCCGGCGGAATGTAGATTTCGTTCGTCTCGTTGCGCTTCTGGTAGTCGACCGAATTCAGCTCCTCGAAGCGGTTCAGGCGCGCCTTGCCCTTGGACTGGCGACCCTTGGCGCCTTGGCGCACCCACTCGAGTTCGCGCTGGATCGCCTTCAGGCGGGCCTTCTCGCCGGATTCTTCCTGTTTCAGGCGCGCGTCCTTCTGCTCCAGCCACGACGAATAGTTGCCCTTCCACGGAATACCGCGGCCGCGATCGAGTTCCAGGATCCACTCGGCCGCATTGTCGAGGAAGTAGCGATCATGCGTGACCGCGACGACGGTGCCGGGAAAGTTCTGCAGGAAGTGTTCGAGCCACTCTACCGACTCGGCGTCCAGATGGTTGGTCGGTTCGTCGAGCAGCAGCATGTCGGGCTTGGACAGCAGCAGACGGCACAGCGCGACGCGGCGCTTCTCGCCACCCGACAGGGTCTTGATCTTGACGTCCCATGCCGGCAGACGCAGTGCATCGGCAGCAACTTCGAGCGTGCGGTCGAGCGCATGGCCGTCGTTCGTCGCGATGATCGACTCGAGGCGCGCCTGTTCGGCCGCGAGCTTGTCGAAGTCGGCGCCTTCCTCGGCGTAGGCCGCGTATACGGCATCGAGCTGCGCCTGCGCATCGGTGATGTGCGACACGCCTTCCTCGACGCTTTCGCGCACGGTTTTTTCCGGATCGAGCATCGGTTCCTGCGCGAGGAAGCCGATCTTGATGCCGGGCTGAGGCCGAGCCTCGCCGTTGTACTCGGTATCGACGCCGGCCATGATGCGCAGCACGGTCGATTTGCCCGAGCCGTTGACGCCGAGCAGGCCGATCTTCGCGCCCGGGTAAAACGACAGCGAGATGTCCTTGATGATCGAGCGCTTTGGCGGCACGATCTTGGACACGCCGATCATGGTGTAGATATATTGCATGCATTGCTCCATGCGCCCGGCCTGCCCGGCAGGCCGTCGCAAAAACCGTAATTATCGCCGAATGCGCCGCCGCATGCCACGCAAAGATGAATCGAAGCGATCGGGCGCGAAAGACAGGCCAGGATCGCATGCAATCGCTGGATGACCTGTTCGCCCATGCGCTGGCGCGCCATCGAGCCGGTGACAGTGTGGCCGCGCGCCGCGCCTATGCCGACGTGCTCGCGCGCCAGCCCGACCATGCCAATGCGCTGCATATGGCGGGCCTGCTCCATCACCAGTCAGGCGAACACCTCGAAGCGTTGCGCCTGCTCGACGCCGCCTGTGCCAGCTTGCCGACGAGCGCGGCGTTACTGGCGAACCGGGCCGGCGTGCACCTTGCTCTCGCGCAGCACGCGGCGGCCGAAGCGGATGCGCGGGCTGCCTTGGCCGCCGATCCGGAGTCATTCGGCGCGGCCTTCAACCTGGGTCTGGCGCTGCTCGGCCTTGACCGAAGCAGTGCCGCTGCCGTCGCGTTCGCGCGCGCGAGCACGTTACGTCCGCAGGACGCGCGTGCACTGCTCGAATGGTTTTCCGCAGCCGCGCGCAGCGGGCGTGCGAGCGGCCTTGCCGAGCGCGTCCGTTCGCCGTTGCCGGCACTTGCGCCACAGCGCGATCTCGCGCTGCGCACGGCCATGCAGCTGGAGCGCAACGGATTTTCGAATCAGGCGTTCGCGATCGTCGCGCAGCTGCACACTGAACTCGGCGGGGGCGCCGAAATCGGCTATCGGTTCGAAGTCGAGTCGCGCTATCGGCAGGCCAGCGCGTTCGAATACCGCAACGACAGCAACAGCGCGCTGGCCATCGCCGATTCTCTGATCGCCGCAGCGCCGTGGCATTGCAGCGCGCGGCGGTTGCGCGCCAGCCTGCTCGGCGAACGCGGGCTGGCCGCCGAGGCAGTGGCTGAGCATGCGCGGGTCGTCGAACTCGCGCCGGACGATGCGAAATCCGCAAGTGCGTACCTGATCGCACTTCAGCACGATCCCGCGCAGACGGCCGCCGCGATCGCCGTGGCTCATCGCGCCTGGGCCGGCCGGCATCTGGCAGTGACGGCGCCACGCTGGACGGCAGCGCGGCGCAACGCCGATCCGCAGCGCAAGTTGCGCGTCGGCTGGTTGTCGCCGCGGTTTTTCGCCGGACTTGCCGAAACCTTTTTTTCGACCGAACTTCGACATCTCGATCGCACGACGATGACGCACGTGCTGTACGACAGCGGTGGCATCGATGATTCAGCGACTGGGCGGTTCCGTCAGGCTGCCGACACCTGGCGCCGCGTCGATACGCCCGACGACGAAGAACTTTGCGCGCGCATCCAGTCCGACGAAATCGACGTGCTCGTCGAACTCAGCGGCCATGCGCCTGGCAACCGGCTGCGCGCACTGGCAGCGCGCCCGGCGCCGGTGCAGATCAGCTGGCTCGACTACTTTCACAGCACCGGCACGCCGGCCATCGACGTGTTGCTCAGTGATCGCGTGCTCAGTCCGCCGGCGCTGCTCCACAACTACAGCGAGCGCGTCGCTTTCCTGAAAGCCGGCCGACTGGCGTACTCGCCGCCGGACGGCGCGCCTCCCGTCGTGCCGCGCACCGGCGACGTGCTGCGCCTGGCTTGTTTCAACCGCCTGTCCAAGGTCAACGAGGAAGTTCTCGCGACCTGGGGGCGACTGCTCGCGTCGTTGCCCGATGCGGTGCTGAAGCTGAAAATGCGCGCGTTCGGCGACGCCGGACATCGCGCAAGTTTCATCACGCGCGCCAATGCACATGGCATATCCGCGCAGCGGCTGGAATTGCTCGGTTACGGCAGTCATGTCGAGGCGTTGGCTGCCTATGCCGATGTCGACATTGCGCTCGACCCGTTTCCGTTCTCCGGCTGCGCGACGAGTTGCGATGCGCTGTGGATGGGCGTGCCAGTCGTGACGCGCATCGGCGATACGATGGTCAGCCGGCAGACCGCGAGCCTGCTGACCTCGCTCGACCTCAACGACCTGATAGCCACCGACAATGACAGTTACGTCCGCTGCGTGCTCGATCTTGCGAACGACGTAGAACGTCGGCGTGCGCTGCGGGCTGGACTGCGCGAACGCATGCAGGCGACCATCGCCAACGTCGATCGGCATGCGCAGCAACTGACCGCTGCGATCCGTGAAGCGTGGCGGTCGTGGTGCGACGGCGAGTCGGTACCGGCTCGCGAGGCCGGAGACTAGGCACTACGGCAGCGTGGCAAGCCAGTGCGCGATCCAGGCGTACAGAGGCGCCGCGAGTTCGGATTCGACCACCAGCGCGCCGGTGCGAAACGGTGCCGGTGGTGCATCGGGTTTGAGCTCCGGAAACTTTGTCACAAACCGTTCCGCGTATTCTCGCCAGCTCGCGCGGAAGTCGCCACCGGATTGATGCCAGATCAGCAGATCGGGCGCGACGGCGCAGTCCAGTCCGGCGCGATGCGCGCGATAGCTCAGGTCGAGGTCGTAGAAATGGAAGCCGTCGAACGTGTCGGCGTCGAATCCGATGTGTTCGAACGTGTCGCGCCGGCCGGCGAGAAATACGCCATCGAGCGCCTGGGCGCCGTGCAGCGTGGTGGCTCCGAGCAGGCCCGCGACGATAGTTCCATCGGGCCGCGGCAGGCTGACCCAACTGGCCGTGTGCGGCGGCCCGGCCCAGTGCCAGGCCGGTCCGCTCAATCGGTCCGTACCGGCAACGCCGACGAGATCGTGCGCTGCCAGATGGCGGCGCAAGCGGTCGGCGAAGTCGTCGCAGAGCAGGCCGATATCGTCGTGGCAGCAAACAATCAGCTCGCCGCGCGCGCGCCGAAACCCGCGTGTGTAGCCCTCGCTGAGGCCACGGGCGTCGCCGATATGCACCAGTTCCCAGTCCTGATCGCGCCAATGCGTGTCGAGGTCGGCGCGCAATCGCGCAAGCCGCGCCGGATCGATGCTGCACACGACGAACGACACGAGCCCTGGCGCACGCGGTCTGGCGTCGGTTTCGGGAACCGGCGCCGCGATTCCCGTGCGGGCGAGGTGCGCGGCGCATTCGAGCAGCCCCTGGGCTGCTTCCGCCCGCTCAGGCGCGGCGCGCCACGCTCCCGCGAAAGCGCCAGCGGCATCCTGCCAGCGTCCGGCCCTGGCCTCGCGCACGGCGCTTTCGAAGAGATCGCCGGCGTGGCTGGCCGCAGCGGGTTTCTCGGCAGTCATCGAGAAATCGCTGTGCAGGCGCGACAAGCCCGATCGTAACCATCGTGATCGTGGCAAACATGCCCGTACCGGGGTCGAAGCCGCGGGGAAATTGGGAGAATCGCGGGGAACTGGCTAGAATCCATATTCTTTGTCCGCAAGAGACAATTTGCCCATGTTTGCCAAAAACCTGCGTATCGAAGGCTACGATCCCGAACTGGCGGCGGCAATTGCCGCGGAACGCCAGCGCCAGGAGGATCACGTCGAGCTGATCGCGTCGGAGAACTATGCCAGCCCGCGCGTGCTCGAAGCGCAGGGCTCGGTACTGACCAACAAGTACGCCGAAGGCTATCCGGGCAAACGCTACTACGGCGGCTGCGAGTTTGTCGACATCGCCGAAAAACTGGCGATCGAGCGTGTCAAGCAGCTGTTCGGCGCCGACTACGCAAACGTGCAGCCGCATTCGGGCTCGCAGGCGAACCAGGCGGTCTACTTCGCGCTGCTGAATCCCGGCGATACGATCCTCGGCATGTCGCTGGCGCATGGCGGGCACCTGACGCACGGCGCGAAGGTGAACCTGTCCGGCAAGATCATGCACGCGGTGCAGTATGGCGTGAACGATCAGGGCCTGATCGACTATGACGAGGTCGAGCGTCTCGCGCTCGAGCACAAGCCGAAGATGGTGGTCGCCGGATTCTCGGCCTATTCGCAGATCGTCGATTGGGCGCGCATGCGCGCGATCGCCGACAAGATCGGCGCATACCTGTTCGTCGACATGGCGCACGTCGCCGGCCTCATTGCCGCCGACGTGTATCCGAGCCCTCTGCCGCACGCGCACGTCGTGTCGTCGACGACGCACAAGACGCTGCGTGGCCCGCGCGGCGGCATCATCGTCGCGCAGCGAGCGGCGATGGGCGCGGCGGCCGAGGAAATCGAAAAGAAGTTGCAGTCGATCGTGTTCCCGGGCATCCAGGGCGGGCCGCTGATGCACGTCATCGCGGCCAAGGCGGTCGCGTTCAAGGAAGCGCTCGAGCCGGAGTTCAAGGTGTACCAGCAGCAGGTCGCGAAGAACGCGCAGGCGATGGCCGGCGCGATGATTGCGCGCGGCTACAAGATCGTTTCGGGCGGCACGCAGAACCACCTGATGCTGGTCGACCTGATCGGCAGCAAGGTGACGGGCAAGGACGCCGAAGCCGCGCTCGGCAAGGCCCACATCACGGTCAACAAGAACGCCGTGCCGAACGATCCGCAAAAACCGTTCATAACGTCGGGCCTGCGCATCGGCACGCCGGCCGTCACGACGCGCGGCTACCTGGAGAACGACTGCATCGAACTGTCGAACTGGATCTGCGACGTCCTCGATGCGCCCGGCGACGACAACGTGATCGCCGCGGTGCGCGAAAAAGTCACGGCCCAGTGCAAGCGGTTTCCGGTGTATGGGTAGCTGCGAGGCTGAGGTCCAAGTGCCGAGTGCCGCAGAGTCCCGGCGCCGAACGCTCTTGATCTTCCCTCGCCCCTCGCCCCTCGTCCCTCGCCCCTAAAAATGCACTGCCCCTTCTGCCAGAACGAAGACACCCGCGTGATCGATTCGCGCGTGTCCGAGGACGGCACGACGATCCGCCGGCGGCGCGAGTGCGAGCGTTGCAGCGAGCGCTTCAACACGTTCGAGACCGTGGAAATCAAGCTCCCTGCGATCGTCAAGAGCGACGGCCGGCGCGAGGCGTTCGACGAACGCAAGCTGCGCACCGGCGTCGAGCGCGCGTTGCAGAAGCGCCCGGTTGCGAGCGACGCCGTGGACAGCGTCGTGCGCGAGATCATTCGGCAGTTGCGCGCCGTCAACGAGCGCGAGGTGTTCTCGCGCCTGATCGGCGAATGGGTGATGGATGAGCTCAAACGCCTCGATCAAGTGGCGTACGTGCGTTTCGCTTCGGTCTATCGGCGCTTCGAGGACGTGCAGGCTTTCCGCGAGGAAATCGAACGGCTCGAGCGCGACCTGCCGGAACTCGAAGGGCTGCAGTTGCCGCTGCTGGCCGAACTGAAATCGCCGCGCAAGAAAGCCTGATCACGATCGTGGAAGACGTACCCGGGCGATGATGACCAGCTCTCAGCCCTCAGCCCGCAGCCTTCAGCGCTTCTCAGCCATCGACCACGCGCACATGGCGCGCGCGCTGCGCCTGGCCGAACGCGGCTTGTACACCACGCATCCAAATCCACGCGTCGGCTGCGTGATTGCCCACGTTGAATCGATTGTCGGCGAAGGTTGGCACGAGCGCGCCGGCGAGCCGCATGCCGAAGTCTTTGCGTTGCGCGAAGCCGGCGAGCGCGCTCGCGGCGCGACTGCCTACGTGACGCTGGAGCCGTGCTCGCACTTCGGCCGGACGCCGCCTTGCGCCGATGCATTGATCGCAGCCGGTGTCGCGCGCGTCATTGCCGCGAGCGACGACCCGAATCCCAGGGTTGCCGGCGAAGGATTGCGCCGATTGCTCGGCGCCGGCATCGCCGTCGAGACCGGCTTGATGCGTGAAGCCGCGCGCGAGCTCAATCGGGGATTCTTCAGCCGCATCGAGCGCGGTCGGCCATGGGTTCGCGTCAAGCTGGCGATGAGTCTGGACGGACGCACGGCGCTCGCCAACGGCGCGTCGAAGTGGATTACCGGCGAAGCGGCGCGCGCCGACGTGCAACGCTGGCGCGCGCGCAGCTCGGCGATCTTGACCGGTAGCGGTACCGCTTTCGCGGACGATCCGCGATTGACCGTGCGCCTTGACTCTCTCTCCCCCGACGGCTTCTCCGTCGGGGGAGAGGGTTGGGGTGAGGGGGCGGCGTCGCAGAACCAGCCCGAGGCGCAAGTTTGTCTCAGCCCCCTCACCCAACCCTCTCCCCCAAGCAAGCTTGGAGGAGAGGGCTTTGTCTCTCCACTGCGCGTCGTGCTGGATCGCGAACTATGCACTCCGCGTGATGCGCACGTGCTCGACGGTTCGTCACCGACGCTGGTGGTGCACGGCAAAGGTACTCAGCCAGGCGACGGCCGCTTTGCGCGCGTCGAACTGGCCAGTGTTCCACTGCGCGACGGCCGTCTCGATCTTTTCGCCGTGCTCGCGCTGCTTGCCGAACGCGGGGTCAACGAATTGCAGGTCGAGGCCGGCCCAACTCTCTGCGGCGCGCTGTTCACGGCCGGCCTGGTCGATGAGTTGTTGCTGTACGTTGCGCCTGTCCTGCTCGGCGATCAGGCACGGCCGCTGCTGGCGCTGCCGACTTTCGAGGCGATCACAGCCGCGCGACGGTTGCGTGTCGTCGACCGGCGCAGTGTCGGCGACGACCAGCGTCTCCTTCTTCGTGAGTGAAGCAATGTTCACCGGAATCGTTCAAGCCATCGGCACGATCGTGCGCGTCGAGCCACGCGGCGGCGACGCGCACCTCGTCGTCGGCACGGGCGATCTCGATACGGCCGATGTCGCGGTCGGCGACAGCATCTGCGTATCCGGCGTCTGCCTGACGGCCGTCGCGATCGATGCCGCTACGTTCGCTGCCGACGTATCGACCGAAACGCTGGCCCGTACGACACTCGGAATGCTGAAAAGTGGAGATTGCGTCAATCTGGAAAAGTCATTGCGGCTCGCTGACCGGCTCGGTGGCCACCTCGTCTCCGGCCATGTCGACGGTATCGGCCGCGTCGTCGCGGTCGAGCCCGACGCGCGCTCGCAACGCTGGACGTTCGAAGTGCCTTCCGGCCTGTCGCGCTACATCGCCGCCAAAGGCTCGGTCTGCATCGATGGCGTCAGCCTCACGGTGAACGAAGTTGCCGCGAATCGCTTCGGTGTCAACCTGATTCCGCATACAATTGACGTCACGGCGTTCCGGCACAAGCGCGCCGGCGATTCAGTCAACATCGAAGTCGATCTGATCGCGCGCTACGTCGAACGCCTCCAAAGCAGCAGCCACGAAACCTAGCCTGCTCTGCCAGCCCTCAGCCCTCAGCCCTCAGCGTCTCCATGTCGTTCTCCCCAATACCGGACATCATCTCCGACATCCGCGCCGGCCGCATGGTCGTTATTGTCGACGACGAAGATCGCGAGAACGAAGGCGATTTGATCATGGCGGCCGAGCACGCGACGCCGGAAGCGATCGCATTCATGATCCGCCACACGAGCGGAATTTTGTGCGTGCCGATGGAGGAAGCGCGGCTGGCGAGCCTCGGTCTGCCGCAGATGGTGCCGAACAACGAGGACGCGCATCGCACCGCGTTCACGGTTT
>Ga0157376_10000735_pt1 | contig 21288 bp, 29 predicted proteins | sample M45metaG_FD_121801 | JGI IMG/M metagenome (GOLD analysis project Ga0157376, IMG submission 121801) | Miscanthus rhizosphere microbial communities from Kellogg Biological Station, Michigan, USA - M4-5 metaG | ecosystem: Host-associated > Plants > Roots > Rhizosphere > Soil | place: USA: Michigan... | reverse complement strand
TTGACAGGCGTAACTTTTTTGGTTGGCATTTCGATTCTCCTTAGCAACCACAATAGATTGGGAAGTCCGATTTCCCTGATAATCGGTTGCTGCACAAAAGCACTATAGCACGGACGGTTCTGGGGTGCAAGCTTTATTTTTCCTGGCGCGGAGGTCCTTGTGAAGGTAGAAGCGGATCCTCCCAGGGCTCCAGGCCGGACATCTTCTCCAAGAACAGGTACAGGCCCACGGTCATACCTATACCGCACAGAATACCTAGGAGGAATATCATCATGGCTTCTTGTATTCCCCTGCTCTCTTATTGGCCTCGCGCTCTACTACATCGAACAGGCGCTTATATGCTTCCGCAGATGTTTCCCCTTCTCGCTTGGTACCTTCTGCCCAAGACTCTACGCGCAAGCTCTGGTACTCGCCCATGTTGAGGGTAACCCCAAAGCTTACGCCTATTCGATCCCCAATATCTATGGGGCTAATCTTCTTGATCGTCGTGTCCCGTGGCATTTTTCAACCCAACTATGTAAGACTTGTGCGTCTGTAGTGTGCTGACACCTTCGATGTCTTCGATGGTTAGTATACCATCCCGCATAAGCTGGAAGATTGCCTCGTCGCTGCGCACCTCGGTAGGAACAATGGTGAACACCAGTTCCTCAGGTATGCGCTTGCGTTTCAACAACGCCTTCAGCGATTCGTTGTTCCAGATCTGCGTAGTACCCTGCCGCTTTTGCCACTTGGTACCAGTTTCAGGGTCTACGACTTCTGTAAGGTTGCGTCTTTCGTAGTAGGATATGACTGCTGCGTTGATGTTGTCTATACTGCGAGTAAGCTTCTTTCGCTTCTCGTCCAGGGTAAACCTAAGACGCAACCAGCCTAGTAGCTCGGCCCGATCCTTGACTTTCACGTATAATCTCTAGCTCCATTTCTGCGTAGGCTTTTCTTCGTTCATACCACTGGCTAACGAGGACCCTCGGGACATCCACGTAATCGCGGACGATAACGTCTCTCTTTCTGGGATGGACACGTTGAATTCGTCCAACTTGCTGCGCAATCTTGCCTTGAGCCCGCGAGGGAAACACAAGGTGGAGTCTGTCGAGCCTTGGGATATCCAATCCCTCATCTGCCAGTTTTGTTCCAAATAGAACGCGCAAAGTGCCTTCTCTAGCTGCTGAGATAGCCCCTTGCCTTTCTTTCTTTGTACGACTGATATTGCGTGTGACACGTCCGTAGCTATCCTTTTTAGTTCCTCCGGCGATAAGGAGCTCTTGGGAAATGTCAGGCCGACGCGACCTGAGAGTGCTTGCCAGGAGTGCGAGGTGGTCGATTTGCTGAGATAGGACAAGTTGGACGTGGTCGCCGCTGTCGTGGTCTGCGATGATGTTCTCGATGATCTGGTCATTCCTTCGTCTATCATTGATCAGAGAACGCACCATATTGTGCCATTGGCGCATGTTAGTATAAGGGTAGTTGAACCCTGTATCATGGACCATCACGACAGGGTCTACAATAAGTCCTGCGCGCTTTAGTGCCCTGCGCTCGACCTTTGCTATTACCGGCCCACAGATGGCGTACAGAAGCCCTTGCAGATTGTCTTCTCGTCTAGGGGTAGCCGTGGCTCCAAAGCGGTAGTACGCGGGAAATTGCGTCATTACTTCTTGGAAGCACTGTGCGGGACAGTGGTGTGCTTCGTCCAGTATGATGCAGCCCCACATGTTCACGAACTCAGGAGTAAGCTCTCTACGCGCCAGCGTCATTACACTAGCCAGCGTGATTTGCTTTATATCGTAGACATCCCCTTGGATAAGTCCGGGTTCGTAGCCAAGAAGATTGCGGCAATAATCTTGCCATTGCTTGAGAAGATCATCTGTATGAGCCAGAATGATTGTGGGCTGTCCAAGCTCCGCAACGACATATAGCAGCATGACTGTTTTCCCAGAACCGCATGGTGCCTCGAGTACACCCTGATGTCCATAGTCATCATGCAATAGGTCCCGGACCGCAGGTTCTTGCGGCTCCCATAATTCTATGTCATGGGGTAGTGGCTTGGGATCGAACGTAACACGCAGGTCTTCCCACTCTACGTCAATCTCTAGCTCATTGCACAACTTCTCAAACTCGGGAACAAACTCTCTCGCGATGTAGTATCCAGACCCGTCTTCACTTGTCTCGATCCCGTATATGTATCGCGGGAGTTCATTCCATGTACCTGAACTCTTGTTGTATGTGCTGGTGCTCAGTTGTCTAAAAACTCGGTCTTTGTACTCGGGATTCTCCCACGTTAGGTGCGACATGAGTGTCTGGTATAATGGTCGCGGTATCTCGTCTCTTGGGACGAACAGTCTTCCCCCAACCGTCGCATGGATGATTTGCCTAGATTGTCTGGCCATTGGTGTGCCTTTATTGTAGCAAACCAAAAGTCGTGAAGCAATCTATAACTTAGAGCTCGGATCTACTTTCTTTAGATGTAGCTAGGAACGTCGTGGCTGTTATACTGTGGGGTTGTGCAAAAAGAGGGCAAGCGAGTCTCTAGTCTATGACTAGAAACCAACGTCTCGTACTGGTATGGCTGCAAGACCATTGCAGCAATTCTGGCGTCGTCAGGGTAAGTAACCAAGAGTTAGCGCTCAATTTTGGCTGGTCTCAGCAGTATACCCAAAAGATACTGAGCAATTTAGTCAGTGCGGGGCACCTTGAAGAGCTTCAAAAGGGCATAGGCCGTAGAGCAACGAAGTATCGTGTGTCTTTTAGCGGTAATCGTAATAGAGCTAGCCACAACCAGATGGGGACTGTAGACCAGGTTCATAGCCACAATCAAAAAAGACGTGGTTACTTTAGTAATAAAAGAACCCTATTTGACATAGGGTTTAGTAGTAGTAATGCGCAGCCGAATACGCATACACGTAAGGGAGACGTATTCAAGAACGCTGTGCGTACCCTGAAACCTGTAAAGACAAGTGGTGGACCATTCCGCAGGTTTCGTGGTCACTGGGATAGGGTCCAGAAGTGGGGAGCAACGGATTTCGTCTGCTACTACTCTTTCGTCCACAGGGTAAGGTTTGGCGACGAACCGGCTTTGAATTGGCCCATAGAGTGTGGGTCTGCCCGCACACTTCTCAAAAGGGTGGGTGGCCCAGAGGAGCTAAAGGCATTCATTCAGGTGGCCTTCGGGATTAGTAAGCGCAAGCCTAATGGTCTCAGGTCATTTGTGTACGACTATGTCTATGATCAAGTTATCAATGCAGATGAAGATTATGTAGTAGGGTTTCAGGATGAGTATGATGATGAGTATGTCTTTCCTTGGGTGAAAGATAAGATCCTGCAGAAGTCTCGTATAGCTGCTCAGGAGTACCAGAGGAATCTTGTCCGGATTGGTCTGGGCATCTAAAAACAGGCTGGCATCTTAGGTTTGGGACTGGTATACTATGGGGTGCGGCCAAAGAGAGGCCAAATGTATGGAGAGTAGATAGTGGCAACGACCGAAGACTTATTGATTAGCGCAATCGTGCGGCACACACGCGGACCTGGCAAAGGCATGAGTACTGCGACACGGTATGGCGCGGTAGACAGCTTGTTCATGAGGCGTAGGGCAGAGTGGCTCTGGCTACAAGAACACAGGACAGCCAGTAAAGAGTCGTTCAAGACGCGCTTTCCAAACTTCAGGGTAGTCATTACAGACCCAGACGAGATGGAACTGCTGGTGCAGCAGGCGCAGCGCACCAAAGCAGAGTATGATCTGGGCAAGATGTTCGAGAAGGCGATGCGTCGCCTGGGCCGTGTCGAGCCAACGCAGCTTGCGACGGAGCTCGAAGGCGACATCCGCATGATTCTTCAGATGTACTCCAAGGGTGAGGACATCGATATCTTCGGAAACTGGCAGCACACGTACAACCACGTGAAGCGCGCCCATGATCAAGTGCAGGCTGGTGAGTCCATTGGGTACCCCTTTGGGATACCAACCCTGGATAAACTCACAGGGGGTATGCAGGGGCCAGACCTGATTACTATCGTAGCCCGTCAGGGTGAGTTCAAGACGTGGATGTCTCTGTTCTTCGCAACGCAAGCGGCGGTAGCGGGTGGCAAAGTCTTGTACGCTAGTCTGGAGATGTCGCCAGCCCAGATTGGCTTGCGTGTGCAGACCCTGCTGAACAACATGCTGGCATCCAGTGCGAGCGAAGAGTTCAAGGACCGCTTCAGCAACATGGGCATGATGATGGGTGCTGTAGACCTGTCCAAGTACAGGCGCTTCCTCATCCGAGCCAAGAAGCACATGACGTCCAACTTCATTGCACCCAATGCGCAGGGCGGGTTCTCTATGGCGACAATGGTTGCCAAGTGCGAGCAGCATAGGCCCGACATTGCGTTCTTCGACTACTTCGGCCTGGGGGTGGGTAACGACGTTGTTCGTGGTGGGGACAATTGGATTCAGGCAGTGCAGACGAGCCGAATGGCGAAGCATAACATTGCCCGCCAGTTTGATATCCCGTTTGTGCTAAATGCACAAGCCAACCGTAAGGGTGTAGATGCGTCCGATGCGCCAGAGCTGGACCATATCTCATTGACGGATGCTCTGGGTGCAGATAGCGACCAGGTGTTGTCCCTGCGCTACAGGGCAGGCGACCTGAAGATGGTTGTGAAGAAGAACAGGCGGGGGCGTACTGGCGATACGATCAAGTTCGAACTGGACATTGACAATGGAGTCATCCAAGAGCTCGAGGGTACCAGGGCACGCCGAGGACGCAACACCGAAGAGTCCGAAGATTAACTGGCGCGAGCTAGTTATAGGTGTGCTTATCGTAGCGGTGTTCTGTTTGGCTGCATACCTGACTGTGATGGCTGCGGGAAACAGACCTACTCCCCCTGTAAACTATCAGGCTACCCCACAGTCAAGACCAAATACCCGTGTTCCATGATATTGACGATCTTGAGATCAATGTACCACAGGTACTTGATAGACTCAAGATAGAGGGCGAAGTTATACAGCAGGAGTTCGTGGCGCTGTGCATCTTCCACGGCGAAACGGGCGCACCCAACCTGGAGATCAATACCGTAACTGGTCTCTGGCATTGTTGGGTCTGTGGAGAACGGGGTAACCTGCCCCGTCTGGTAATGCTAACGCAGGGCACCACTTACCGTGATGCCATAGACGTTGTCAGCGAGTACGGCAGCCCATTGGATATAGTAAGCATGCGTAACCGTGGGTTGGCCCAGCTTGACACAATCCTTAACCCTCCACGACACAAATTCAAAGCAATCGATATATCGCGGTACCAGAAGGGTAAATCATGGTGGTGGTTCAATGGATTACCATACGGTAGGTTCTCTAGGGAAACTGTCGACCGATTTCGCCTTGGCTACGACGGAAGCTCTAAGCGATCGGTTATCCCAGTTAGAGCAGATGGAAAGTGGGTCGGTATTATCCGCCGTGCCGTCAATGCGTGGCAACACCCAAGATATCTCTACTCTAAAGACTTTGATCGCCGCTATGTCCTGTACGGAATGCCGTACATACCTGCCCGCCGAGATTCTTGCATTATTGTCGAAGGTGCCAAAGATGCACTCCGCGCATACGAGTATGGGTTGGATAACATAGTAGCAACGCTCGGTACCGGGCTAACGCGCGAACAACTAGCTTTACTAGCCGAAAGATTCGACGAGGTAACTGTGTTCAGCGACAACGACGCCGCTGGTCAAGTGGCGCAACTGAAAATGTGCCAGCAATTAGCAGAGTGCATTCCGCGTGTATTTGTTGTACAATGGCGTAGCATTGGGAAGAAAGATCCCAATGAGCTCACTGAGCCAGCAATGCGCAGGCTGCTGCGTGACCGTATTCACTGGACTACGTTGGTGGAACCGGACTACGACCCATGGAAGTAGTCATGGTTATCCTGGGTGTGATAGCTGTGATGTGGGTCTTGTGGGGTACTGCTGCTGAAGAAAAGGATCCTATAGTTGTGGCGGCGAAACAACGTCGTGCTTCGGCTATAGAGATGCGCTCTAGACGGTACACCAACGTAGTCTTGAAGAGGCAGGTCCAGACGGTACGTCATAAGGTCGCTGGTATTGGTTCAGGTACAGGTAACGGAGGAGCCACCCAGAAGAAGAGCTGAACGTGGCAGCTTGCTCCGCAAAGCTGGGACAAGTACACTTTGGTGGTAGGGCCAGGACTGGCCTAAGTGAGGAGATATATGGCAACTAAGAGCAGTGCGTTTTCACGCAATGGGGACGATGCGCCAAAGAGCATCAAGGTGCGAACCGTAACGCACGCAGATGCCAGGAGCATGCAGGACTCCGCTAAGCAGACGCCAAACGTGCGTTTGACATTCAAGGAAGGCGAAGCCCGTACCGTTCGCTTTCTGCACGAGCCGTTCGACCGCCGCAACCCGTGGGTGGAGTACGGCGAGCACTACATTCAGGGTGGTGGCGGCAACAACGGTGGGTATGTCCCGTGCATCGAAGACTGCACGCTGGATGCCGACTTCAGGCCAGGTAAACGCTGGTATGTCAACGTTTGGGACCGGGATAGCAAGCAGGTCCGGCTTCTCAAGTTGACTGGTGCAATGGTCGAGAACCTCATCATCAAGTTCGAGCGTCGCGGAACTATCATGGACCGTGACTACAGCATTACTCGGACGGGTGAAGGTACTGATACCAAGTACCATATCGAGGCCGAAGAGAAGGAAGCGTTTACCCAACGCCCCAAGCAGATCGATATCAATGCGTATCTGGACCAGCAGGCCCAGGCGTACTACGGCAGCCGCAAGCTGAAAGCACAGACGTCCGCCATCGATGACGATGATGAAGAGGACGTGGAAGATGTTGAGGATACCGAGGAGGACGAGGACGAAGAGGAAGCGCCTCGCAAGGTAGTCAAGGGCAAAACAACAACCAAGCGTCGTCCTGTGGCCGACGAGGATGAGGATGAGGAAGACGAATCGGGCGAAGAAGATGAATCGGAAGATGAAGAAGACGAAGATGAAGACGAGCGCCCAGTCCGCACCAAAGCTGCCGCCGGACGCTCCAGCAAAGCCGCAGCCGTAGAGGAGGACGAGGACGAAGATACTGATGAAGACGATGAGGAGGATGAGGACGAAGAGGACGAAGCGCCACGACGGAAGACTACGAAAACCACCTCTCGTCCAACGACCACAACAACCAAGCGTCCACTCGGCAGTCGACGCTGATTTTTTCGATCGGTTAGAGCAGACTAGATAATCTACAGGGGTTTGCATGGGGACCGTCCGGTGTGCCATAATGTACAGGTCGGCCCATGCAGCCCAGGGAGAAACTAATGGCAGTCCTCGAAGAAGGCCAAGAGCTATACGATGGGTATTGCATGAAGTGCCGCGTCAAGGTCAAGAACCTGCGAGGGAGGTACCGCGTAACACCCAACAACCGTGGCATGATCGAAGGTAATCACACCAAGTGCGGGACGAAGGTGGTTAAGATCACCAAACTACGCCCCGAAGTCAAACAGAAGAAAGCAGTGGCATAACACAATGACGCAAATGGTTGATCGTGAAACGGCGCTGCAGACGCTCCTACCCTTCAGTGGGCTTGAGGAACGCCAGTTTGCCCCAGACGACAGCTATGGATTGCAGACGGGCACAAACGGCAAAGTTCAGTATCGGTTCGGTAACAGGGACGACGTGTTGCCTCTTGGGCCAGGGGCATGGGACACGCTGTTCCGAGTTAGCGGCTTGCAGACAAACAGCATGCTCAAGTTCATGGGTACACCAGCGCAGGAGCACGTTGTAGGTCTGCTGGATCACGCATTCCGAGAGCGCCAGGGCAATCTCAAGGCGCTAACCCGTGATGGTGAGATCCAGGCCATCATCGATGGCAGGGTCGAAGTGCGTGACCCCGTAGACTACATGCGCACGGCAGAGCGGGCAATGGGTGGCCGTCGGCATGTCAAGGGCTACAAAGTCTGGGGTACTCAGGACCGCCAGTATATCTCATTGGTCACTGATAAAGAGATTAGCATGGGTGGCCGTGACTACCAGCGTCTCGAAGGTGGTGCCCAGGGAGCCAAGGTCAACGACGTCGTAGCGAGCGGCGTGCAGTTGTACATTAGCCCATACGGGTACAGTGCCCCAGGTGGTACCGGACTCGGGCTAGACCTCTCGGGATACTGGGAGCGCCTGCTGTGCACCAATGGCATGACCAGTACCCAGAATGTCATGCATTTCACCAAGCGGGCAGATGAGTCGGACGACAAAGAGTGGATCACCACTAACGTGCCCACCATCCTCAACAAAGTTGAGACGGAGGTTGATCGATTCAAAGCGCTGAAGGATGTGGCGGTCGGGCAGCATACCGACGAAGAGCTTGCGGCCATGCTGCAAGACTTTGGCATCCCGCCCGTTGTACGGGACATGATCCGCAACAGGCTGGTCAACCATCCTGTGGAGAACCTGTATCAGTTGGCTAACCACGTGACCTACGTGGCCTCCAACTACAGCAGGGTCTTGGAGGATCCCTCCCTGGTACGGCGGCTGATGCGGGTTGGCGGCAACATCGTTCAGCACCACAGCATCTGCGAAACCTGCCATCGCGTTATGCCCAAGCGTGAGCGACGGCGCGTGGCGGCTTTGCAGGAGGCGTAAGCGGAACTCCTTGGTCGGAGGAAGCGTGGGGGTGGGAAACCACCCCCATTGCTTTGTGTGGAGTGATACGTGGCAACACCAGAAGATATGATTCGTGTTGAGATCAAACAAGGTTGGCTGCTTGACCAGTTCGCAGAGCATGTACTAGGGCTGAACCCGGAGGAAGAGGCATACGAGACACAGTTATGGCTAGGTGAGCTCAACCTCGACTTTGCTTCAGCACTGGTAAAGTACGATGCGCTGGTGCAGCAGAAGAATCAGCAGTACGGCGATGCATGGCAGAAGGACGGGCCAGTTACGTCCCTGGTAGATCTCAAGGATAAACTGTACCGCTTGCAGTCTGCTGGCGACAGTGGGGCCATCCTTACCTGGGACGTAGATAAACTCAGGGGTACCCTGTACGACATACTGGTGCGCAGCCTTATGATACTGTCCTGGTTTGAACTCAACTTCGATGATGATGACGATGAGAGAAAAAACGGGAGTGACTAGTGATCATCAGACCGTATACATCGGGCACTATGCAAGTAGGTTGGCGCGATGAACTAGAAACCAAATACAAAGACATCATCCGTGAAACTATCGCAGCCAAGTGGTCCACCATCAAAGTTCCAGCGGATTATAGTCGGCCTCGTCAAGACATTGATCACCTGCTTGGTCGCGTGGTTTGGCTACATCCTCGTCCCCCGGTTTCTGTTCGAGATGGGGATCGTGCCGCCAGAGCTGGCTTTTACATTCCTCGCAACCTACGTCTTATCCACGATTGCGACTTTGTGCTTTCTTGCATCTACCCGTCGTACCCATCCATTGATTCTGCTCATGAAGTGGGGGCCGCTTATGCTTGGGGTAAACCTGTTGTCACTGTGGATCTCACGGGCGGCGCTGGAGATTATGCAGCATGGCGGGCAATGAGCCTGGTGGTACTCGATAGCATTGATGCCGCTGCTGACTACCTGCTGTATCAGGTTCAGGATAACGATGACCTAACGGCGCAGTTGAGCCAGAACACGGTAGGTGATAAACTACCCGTATGAGATTCCTGGTAATTGACTTTGAAATCATCGAACGCGGTGGGATAAACCGCATTGTCGAAGGGTTGCAGTATGGTCTAGAAGCTATCGGGTGCACGTTCGATTACTTTTGGGCCAGTAAGGCCGGCAGGGTACGCAGCCTAAGCCAGACGGCCCCTACGATGGTCAATAGCAGGTACTACCGCTTACCTGCTAAGCAACTACCGTACCGTGGCGATGAGGCGAGGAGGCAATATCGTACGCTCTTACGCGACTACGATGTTGTCATGTTCATGTTGCCATGCCCGCACGATATCAAGAGCAATACCGGGGATATGTCGTGGATGATGTTGTATCAGGAAGCCGCGGAGGCGGGGCTTCCGATTATGGTGATGATCCACGACAACCTGTGGGACACCTACTACCCGTGGTATCGCCAAGTATCGGACTTGGTGAGCCTACACATGTTTACATGTTATCAATCCAAATACGACTCCCTGGCGCGTCTGCCCGGACACTTCGTGTTTCTGCCCACCCCGTTGGACGTCAGCCAAGCGGCTTTGTACCATCCAGAGAAGACTGGATCTATTTGCTGGATGCCGCAATGGAAGAAGTGGAAAGGCATCTATCCTTTCATTAAGGCACTGCCACAAATAGAGCACCCTGTCGATATGTACAATGCTGGGATCGAGTACCACAATGCGCGGAATAAAGTGGGGGCGGGTTGGAAAGATGGCATCGGCCTCGACCATGTTGGTCGCCGTCGTGGCCGTGGGCGACCTGATCACCAATATTGGGGAGCACAACTACCTGCCGAGCTGCCTGGGATTTATCGTAGGCACAATATCAGCGTGGATCTTAGCGGTTCTATTGGTGGGCAAAGATTCGACGGACAGACATCCTGTGTTATGCTTGAGGCCATGCTGTACGGTTGCGTTTCGGCCGTTAGCACAAGGGTTCAGGAGCACCGATGGAGTCCCCTTTCCCAAGCCGATGTTACTTGGGGACTGCCCCCTTCACCTGACGGAATTGCAGAACGACTTAATGAACTGATGGCAGACACGCGCCTTCAAGCTCGTATAGCTTACAGGGCATTGGAGTTTGTACGGGAGTATAGCGATGCTAGGGTTCACGCGGAAACAATCCTCGATCACATCCAGAATCGAGAAGCATATGGACATACGCCTGGCATTGTTCTTCCTGGTTTCTGGGATACTGTGTGTGATGATCCCGTTCCTGAAGTCATACTGTCTGAAAGACAAGACGAGTACGTCTCAAAGAACACCGCAGCCGTTGCCGTCCTGGGCGCAGGGGTAGACGAAGAGGAGCTAGACGAAGAGGCGCAGGAAGAAATTGCGGCTATGGGCAACGAAGCCTTACTGCAAGTCTTATCCTCACCACCATCAACGCCAGATGGGCGTTGGATCAAGTTTATCAGTGGCGTGGCACGGGCTTGGTTGGAGGCCTTCGAATGATTCCGCAGTACGCACCAGTAGATCTGCGCACCAAGATCCTCAGCTTCAGAAAGGATGCAGTCAGGCTTAACCGTGGAGAGATGGTTGCCCCCACGATGGCTATTGTATATCCTACATATAGCTGCAATATGCGTTGCTTTGGCTGCATCTCTAACGCTGAGAATGCACACCCTGCTAGTCTTGGCATCGATCTCTTTGATGATTTCGTTAGTGACTTTAGCCAGATGGGCGGAGAGTCGTTGGAGTTTTCGGGAGGTGGTGAGCCCACTCTACATCCTAAGTTTGGTGACCTTATCGCTTCTGTTGCTCGGCGCGATCTACAGTTCGGAATGATTACGAACGGAACCAAACCAGATGTTTGTGGGATTGCTTTGGCTTACCCTGGAACTCGCTACCTACGCATCAGTGTTTATACTGTTAACCAACTTGAGCACGTTAGACGAATTAGTCAGAAACGTGATGCTCTTGGTTCTACTTGTCGCATTGGTGGGAAAATCCTGCTTGGCAGCAGCAGCGTTCCAGCGCTCAAATTCCTTACGGAGGAGATACTAGATGCAGGTGTCGACTTCGTCAGCATCAAAGCTAAGCGGCACTGCGCAGATGATCCTGAGGGGCTACCTGAGGATAGCAAGCAGCATCTTGAGGCTACCCTTCAAGAGCTTAGAGATAGATGGCCCGGAAGAGTATTCGGTGGTATCACTAAGACTCACCAAGTTGGAACCTGCTGGCTCTCACCGCTACACACTGTGGTCGACGCACTTGGCATCGTGTGGGTGTGCTGTTACTATCAGGACCGAGTTGAGGATATCAGCATCGGCAGGCTTTCCGATGCTGCGGGAGGAAAGTTCCGAGATCTTTGGTATTCGCCCGCACACCGTGCCGCCATGCAAAGAGTTATCATTCCGGAGTGCGACTTCTATGACTGCAGATTCCACGTATATCATGATGTCATGAACGAGGAACTCCAGGATGACCGCAGCCACCTTGCTTTCATATAACCCGGAGAAAATGGATGCGTTCTGGAACTTCGTTGTAGAAAGACAGTCTGTATATCACAAGCGTATGGTACTTGGAGAACTGCCCCCATGGACACAGGATCCAGTGTTGCGGCAGTACTTCTTCACCAATGTGTACCGTGAGCTTGACAAGGGAACTGTCTTCCTCATCCGCAACATACTGCGGATACAGGACGACAAAGACATGCTGTTCGCCATCATGGTGTACAGGCTATTCAACGACATAGACACCTTCAGGTTCCTGTGGCTGCGCTGCAAGCAAACCCGTTGGGGAGACTGGGATTGGGAGCGTGCGGCTCGGTACCTGGTAGCCTATGAGAACCACGGTAATCGTGTATTCACGGATGCCTTTACGGTTACAGGCGTAAAGTTTGGCGGGTTTCCAGACAAAATCAGGAACATCTGCTGGCTGGTAGGCAAGCTGCAAAAGCAAACCCCCATACTGCTAGAACGTATCAAGTCTGCGAGGTCTCTGAAACGGGTATGGCAAATCTTCAATGACACAGAAGGATTTGGACGTTTCCTGGCCTATGAACTCGCAATTGACGCTAATTATAGCAGACTCATTAACTTTAGCGAGAACGATTGGGTCAACGCAGGACCTGGCTGTAAACGTGGTATCCAATGGATCTGGGGTGACCGTGACTCTGGTCACAAGTGGGAGGAGTATATCGTATATCTTCAAGCTAGACAGCGAGAGCATATCGAGCGAATTGGACGCTATGAAAGATGGCTTGAAGTCTATCCTGGTTATGACATGACCCTGCGTGGCGTAGAGCACTCCCTGTGTGAGTTTCAGAAGTACGCACGCGCTCGGTACCATGCTAATCCCGACGGTACACCTAGTCGTTCGGCTACGCGCAAATACACTCCACAACTACAACCTGCACTCGTGTAAACGATTTGTTACAATAGGGCATGCAGGCTTTGCTAGGCGCGCTGATGGCTCTAGGTGTAGCGACCTCGTCCATGGCAGCCGAACAAGAGACATTGCGTGTCAGGGTTACGTTCTATACCCTTCGCGGCACGATGGCTAGTGGATCCTACACGCATAAAGATGCAGCAGCATGTTCAGATTGGCTACCTATGGGGACGAAGCTGATGTTCCCTGATGGCTGGATTGTGACGTGTCTAGACCGGGGCATGGGCGACATTATATGGAACGCCCGCCGTACTGGACACGATGCCTGGGTAGACGTTTGGGCACCCTCCTATGCCTGGGGCATAAAGAACGTTGAGAGTGATTACGGGCAGACCACCCAGATGCAGATGGTACGGTGGGGGTGGGGTGATGCCGACTCCTAATGGGCTGATCTTGCCCTTTGAGTTCATGGATCAACAACTACAAGCCAAAGGTATAGAAGGATATGTCGACCCCCTTACAGGGCTCTTTGTGGTCCGCGACAACGAACCAGCTAGACAGCTACTCACTACGCGCCAAGTACACCCCAGGAACTATTCTGGAAGTGCACGCAGACGCCCCACCAGGGAAGATCTGGTGTAAGCACTGCGAAACTTACCTGATGATTGGTGCAGAGTCGGTTAGTCACCAGAACATGGTACGCACTTCTCAGTTGTGCACCGCGTGTTCGCAGTGGAACTATATCGACGAAGATCTTCGGATTGTGCACTCCCCGTCATGTGCAGTGAAGACCGGAGAAATGGTAAAATTGGCTATGGGCGGCAATCAGGCTAGAGGTACGGTTGTTCCCTCACGAACTGCAACCCAAGAGGAAGCTGCGTCCTGGCCACATGTCTAAATTCGTTCATCTGCATACCCACACTGAGTATAGCGTGCTAGATGGCTTAGCACGCATACCCGATCTGGTTGACAAGGCGAAGCGTGATGGGCAACAGGCACTCGCAATTACAGATCATGGACGCATGTCTGGAGTTCCTGAGTTTTACCAGGCATGCCGAAAGGCTGATGTTCGGCCTATTGTTGGACAGGAATTTTATCTTTGCGATGACTGTTCCGACCGCACCCGGACCATCGACCCAGAGACTGGTAAGAAAGAAGGCCCTAGGCGGCACCATCTGGTACTCTTGGCTCGAGACAGACGTGGGTATGAGATATTGTGCGAGCTTAGCAGTACCGCGAACGATCCTAGCCACTTTTATTACAAGCCTCGTATTGATTACGGTACGCTGGAAGCTCTATCAAGGAAAGATAGACGCCATCTTATTGCCAGCTCAACTTGTCTCAATGGGCCAATACCTCAGCTCATTCTCGCAAACAAAAATGGCTCAGCGCTCGAACTAGCGCAGTATTTCCGAGAGCTCTTCCCGTACTTCTATCTTGAACTACAGCGCCACGACTACAACCAGAAGAAACAAGGCGACCGCAGGGCTAACGCGGACCAAGAGAAGGTTAATGACAAGCTCATCAGATGGAGCGAACGATACGGATTCCCATTGGTCATCACCAATGATAGCCACTACGTTGAGCCAGCCCATCACTCCGTACATGACATCTGGTTGGCGTGCCAGACAGTATCGTTATGGCGGGATGCGACCCGGTTTCGCTTTGACGGTTCAGGATATCACCTCAAGACAACTAGGGAAATGCGAACACTCTGGGCGGATAGACCTGAGGTATGGGCAGCTAGCCAGCGAACTATCCAGGCTTACACAGCAGATATACAACTCAGTATCCCAGAGTTGGAACAGCGAAGCTGGCACATCCCAGTGGCACCACGAGCAAACACAGAGGTATCTTCTGCTGACTATATGCGCCAGATCTGCGTCAAAAGGCTGCGAGTGCTGGAGAGACGTGGAGGGCTGGCCTCTTCTCCTGATGTATACCGGGATCGCCTCGACTACGAACTCGGGGTCATCACAGGCAGTAAATTTGAAGAAGAATTCCTTATTGTCCGTGATTACATCAATTGGGCTAGGGATCATAACATTCGGGTTGGTCCTGGCCGTGGCAGTATGGCAGGGGTTCTCGCAGCCTATCTTATGGGCATTGTTGACGTGGACCCTGTGCGCTTTGGTCTTATGTTTGAGCGTGCTCTCAATCCAGCGCGCCCGTCGCTTCCGGACTTCGACGTAGACTTTCCCAACAGCAGGCGTATGGATGTGGTGAGGTATCTGCTAGACAGATACAATAAACCACCATATCAAGCACAGCAGGTGGGGACCTTCTCCAGAGGTGGGCCGCGCAGCACTGTTCAGCGTTTGCTTAGTGCGCTGGACTTTACCAGGAGTGAACAGTTCTCGGCAAGTAAGTCTTTGCCAGATGCAGCACTTATTGTCAACCTCAAAGCTAGCGGTGACCTGAAAGACCTGCTGCAAGACGAGCATCTGCACCCCGTACTAAAAGGGGCTATGGTTAGCTACCCCGCGTTTTATGATTGGGCTACGACGTGTCAGGACCTTATCACGGGCGAAGGTAAGCACGCCGCTGGCATAGTAATTGCAGACGAACACTTCGACCTGCAAAAGCTAGTGCCGACTATGATGGTGGGACGTGGGCAGGGTAGAGGTCAAGCGGCAGTAGTAACTCAGTATGATATGGAGGGTCTCAAACGCCTGGGTGTGGTGAAGTTTGACATCCTAAGCTTGACTACCTTGGATGTCATACAAGACTGCATCGAGCTTATCGGGGAAGATCCGTTCGAGGACATGTATGAGTACGAAGACGAAGCGGTTTGGGCCACTCTCAATCGAGGTGCCTGCTCAGGGGTATTCCAAGTTGAAGGTGGTACTTCCCGGCAGGTTGTTAGAGATCTCCAGCTCCAAAGCTTCGAAGACCTTATTGCTGTCATGGCCCTCGGGCGTGGTGGTGCTAACCAGTTCGTCAGTGCCTACCGGGAAGGTCGTGACGGCGGTACTACAGACCTCCGGAGAAAGCTCCCAGACAGAAGGCTACGGCGCATACTTCCCCAAGGCGTTGTCCTTTACCAGGAACAGGTTATGGAGATTGGACTTCAAATCGGAGGGTTCGACCACCATCTTGTAGACGAACTGAAGGAAGCCATCAAGTATAAGAAGGGGGATATATGGGACGAACTCAAGCCACTTTTCTTCAATGGGGGCGAACTCTACGACAAGCTCAGTGGCAAATCCAAGGGAGCCGCCCTGGGCGCACTGAACAACGGGTGCAGCCAGCAGGTAGCCGACCAGATTTGGGAGATGATTTGGAGCTACCGAGGGTACGGTTTCAACCGGGCACACGCTACCGCGTATGCGATGATAGCGTATCAGACAGCGTGGCTCAAGACACACTATCCTGCTAACTTCTTCTGCACGCTACTGAGCTACGCTAATAAAGACGATTACCCCGTATACATTGATGAAGCCAAACTGTTCTTTGGTCTGCGCTTCCTACCCCCGGATGTGAATAAGTCAGGTTCAGGATTTGTCGTAGAAGGTAAGCGTGGCATACGATATGGCCTGACTGCTATAAAAGGGTTAGGTATTGCGGCCTGCACGGAACTGGTGGAGAACAGGCCGTTCACCTCGGAGGAACACTTGGTCAAGACAGTAACCAAAAGGAGGTGCAACGTTAGAATCATCGACCTGCTGCGTCGCGTTGGAGCGATGGAAAGTATTGGCACGCAGGGAGATGAAGACCGTGGTAAGACAGAGCTAGAGCTCTTAGGCACATATGTAACTACTCATCCGATTGACCAGTACAGAGCCGCACTGGACAAGAAGATCCGCCGACAACTGAACCTTAAAGCACTTACGTCTTCGCAAGATAAGTGGGTCTGGGTTGGCGGGCAGGTAGATCGGGTTAGAGAGATAACCACCAAGAACGGTTACAAGATGGCCTTCGTTCAGGTAAAGTATGAAGGGTTGGGATCTTGGGACGTAGTTGTGTTTCCCGAACGCTGGGAGCAACATGGCCCGCACCTGTTCAAAGGACGCGTCGTCATGGTGTACGGCAAACGGCAAAATGACAGAAACAGCATTGTCTTTGAAGAGGCGAAATATCCGGTCCCAGCGTGAGAGTTGGAGGTACTGATGCTACTAGATTTTCTCAAGAAAAGGGGCGCTCCGCAGTTACATCGATGCTTCACGTGTCTGGAGCCCCGTACCGAAGAGCAACTACGGAAGGTTGTCTATGAGGTCGAAGTCTGCCACCACTGCACCACCACAACTAACGGAAGTGCAGACGATTTTGCAGAAGAGATTCGGGAAGGAAGTGCTCTTCCGCGCATCGGACCCGAGGTTCCAGATCCGGAGAATCTCGACCGGGATTTTGACCCTAGACTTCTTGTTGGGTGGCGGGATCGCATTGGGGCGTATAACCGAGTTCTACGGCCAGTATGCAGCCCTGAAGAGTCATGCCTTGTACAGGACGATAGCTCTGGCTCAAGCGGCGGGACTCAACTGCGCCTTGATGGATGCGGAGCATAGTTTTGATCCAGTACACGCCACACGTCTTGGAATCAACCTTGCCGACCTCACTATGGTTGGCAATCTGGATTCGGGCGAAGAGATTATCGATGTGGGCGAGGCGCTGATTCGTTCAGGTAAATTCGATGTGGTGGGTGTTGACAGCATAGCTGCACTGGTACCCAAAGACGAGCTAGAGGAAAGCGCAGAAGCTGCCCAAATGGGTAAAATGGGTAAGCTTACTAGCAAAATGGCGCGCAAGTGGAATGCCGTCAACAACGGTCAAACCGCTGTTGTCTTGATAAACCAGGTGAGAGAGAATGTAGGCGTCCATTATGGCAACCCCGAGAAACCAGTGGGAGGACGTGCGTTCGGTTTCTTTGCTAGTCAACGTGTGGATTTCCGTAAGGGTGAGGCAATCAAGGGAAAGACCCGTCGAGTCGAAAATGGCAAAGTCGTTGAAAAGGATGGTACCGTCGGTCGTGTTGTGCGAGTCCGAGTGGAGAAGGACAAGACTGGAGCAAACGCAGAGCGTGACGGGAGCTTCCGATATCTCTTTGCCGTGCGTGCAGTGGATAAACTTAGCGAACTCTTGCAACTAGGTCTGGAAGTAGGGTGCATCGAGCAGTCTGGCCTCCGGTACAGTACCCGCTGGACAGAACCTATGATGCGCACGGCTTTCTTGAATGCCCTGGGGCGAGACCCAAAGCTAGCCAGGACACTAGAAGCAGCAGTGAAAGTGAGGGGGAGTAATGCCGATTGATGAAGTAGAAGTGGCGGTAGATCCACTAGCGCAACTGCCACCAATGCCGACGCCAGATCCTGGCATGATGTGGATCAGGCTTACCATGAACACAGCTATCAGTGAAGAGATGGCTATGGACATGATGCGTGACATAACGGACAATCTGCAGACCGTGACACACATGGTCAATTACGCAGAGTTTGATACCAATGTCAACGGTACCATACTCACCTACGAGAAGGAAATACTACCTGCGATAATTGGTGATCCAACACCATCTCCAACGTGGTTGTTAGCGGGAGAGCCGACAGTTAATGCCTAGGAAGCCAGAGGACGAACCAACATCAACAGGGGATGCAGCCGAAGCCTTTCTTCGTAACCTGACATCAACGCATGATACTGACCAGTTGGGACAGGGTCTGGACGAGCTGGCCCAAATGTTCTACACCTACTTTGAGAAACTCCAAGAAAAGGGATTCCACTACAGTAAGGCGTTTATCCTGACGCGAGATTGGCATGGGTTCTGGTGGTCAACCAAATTCCAGCATGAGATGATGCATATGCATCCGCCGCAGGACGAGGATGACCATTCCTAAATGGTCGGAAAAGCCAGAGAAGGATAACAAGAAACACGAGAAGGCATGGGCAAAGGCACGAGGCGGGCGTGCTCAGCCTTCCTCGGGTAGATTCTGGCATGCCAAGATGGACGTCAAGGACGACGAACTTCTGACAGATAACAAGCAAACGAGCAGATTATCTTACACTATCAAGTTGTCCGACTGGCGGCAACTACAGCGGGCTGCTTCTAGGGAAGGATTGGCCCCGTGCTTGCAGATAACATTCATCACCGAGCAAGGCCCTGTTGATATGGTAGTGCTATCTGCTGACATGATCACTCGCCAAAATCTGGCACATCCATGACGTACCATGATAGTTGGATTCCCCCATCTCCACTATCTGTCTGTCCTAACTGCGAAATCCCTACCTATCTAGGAGACCATAGGACGGACGAGGGGTGCTTTGCAGCACTCAAGCAGTATGTGAAGCTATGTCAGGATGAGATCGAAAACAGCCGGATGCGAGACTTCCAACACCCTACCCGTGAAGAGCTACTTGAGCAGATCGCCTACCTGGCTGAGCAGTTCGACAAGTTCGTGATCTACGTGCAGTCCATGCGAGACCACATTGCAGAAGCGTCGCGTGGTAAAATGGTACCCTAATGGCAGGGGCGCACGTACATAAGAATTTGAGCTGTGTAGAATGTGGCGTAGTGATCTATAAGGAAGCTACGTGCATCTTGTGGCGCGGCGAAGAATACTGCATACTGCCTCAGCTTACTTGGTGTGAGTCTTGTCTACACAAAGAGAAATCTTTGCATCAAGAAGCGTTGGAAGGTAAATGAACGTTAGTTCATTCCAGATTCAAGGCAACCCTCAAGATATTACTACCCTGAAGTGGGTGTATGTCATGCCCACCAAGATTTCAGTGGCTACACGCACTGAGACGCGCCGGGCTATGTACGAGACCTTCTACAGGCTGATGTTTCTGACCAAACGCAAAGTCTGGTTGAAAACAAAGAAGTCGAAGAGGGAGGAACGTGTTATACTTGTTCCAAGCCCGCATGGCTTGAGTGACTGTGACCGCATGTTTCTCAAGAAAAAAGGCTTCCCTATAAAGACAGAAGGGTGTAGCAGGGATTCCTGCTTTCGATGTAGGAGTAATGGCTTCAGGCTTTGACATAAAGAAGTACCTCAAGAACAGGCGTGATCCGACGAAGGTACTGACACCACTGGTAGACCAGTACATGATCACGCAGGACTTGGGCGACTTCACGCCAGCCGAAGCCAAGTTCGCGGCCAAGCTGCTTCTAGCCCGTAAGCAACCTAGACAGCGTACCTACTTCAGCCCATCTGGGAGCAAGCGTTGCTTACGAGAGCAGATGCTAGCTATCAAGGGTATGCCAGGCCGGATAGATGACAACCCCCGTACCAATAGTCTATTTGACGATGGGCACTGGCGACATCTTAGATGGCACACTATATTCCTGCGTATGCAGCGGGCCGGCTTACTAACGGTACACGCGCAAGAGGAGCTAATAGAGTATCTACCGTGGTACGTGGCTGGCACACCCGATGATGTTGTGGAAATTGGGGGCGAGATTTACGTTATTGATGTGAAGGGAGCGAACGACGCGGTCTTCAAGGAGATCGAACGGACGCATAAACTTCCAGAGCATCTGCAGGGATACAACTGGCAGCTCCACAACTACATGCAGGCGCTCCACATCAACAAGGGCATTCTCTGGTTCGAGAACAAAAACACCCAGGAGTACTTCGAGCTTCCGGTTACGCGGGATATGGAGATTATCCGCCAACTACGTGCTCAGTACAAGATCTTGGGCCAGCATCGTCAGGCTGACACCCTACCAGAGCATGGGTGTTCCATGGACTCTAAGGGACACGTCCAGCCTGGTGATCGCATGTTCTCGTACTGCCGTCAAAATCTGAACTGTCTTAGGCTCACGCAGGCTGGTAGCTAGACCGTCGGGGTTGGTATACTGTGGGTACCGCACATGGTGGCCCTAAACATATACCAGAAGAGGCGTTGGCTGAAGCTCCGTAAAGCCCGCCTGAAATGGAAGGAAGAGAACCCTGGCAAGTTCTACCCTACCAAAGACTCGATGGAGATAGAGATTAGCAGGTTCGTATGTGACCTGTGTAGTGAGCAGAGGTGGTACAACGTCTGTCAAATAGACAAGGACATGCCTCAGCTCCACAAAGTAGGAAAGAAATGGTTGGTACTCTGCCATGCCTGTTGGCACCTCAAAGGCATCTACAAGAAACACCAAGAGGCCAAATCGTTCGAAGGTTTATCCGGTTGCCGGATTTGTGAAATTCAACTGGCAACAAAGCGCAATAGGGACAGCTATCGCGCACTTCCAGAGCAAACGAATCACACTTTCACAACGCGACAAAGACCGCCTGAACCTAGCCCAGAAGATTGGGAACCGAAGGGGGTTCGTCGTAGCGTTGGTTTGTCCACACGACGGAAGCGTCGTTGAGACTTTCAGGGGCAATGACCTACCCGATGGGGTAG
>Ga0157376_10000734_pt1 | contig 21294 bp, 17 predicted proteins | sample M45metaG_FD_121801 | JGI IMG/M metagenome (GOLD analysis project Ga0157376, IMG submission 121801) | Miscanthus rhizosphere microbial communities from Kellogg Biological Station, Michigan, USA - M4-5 metaG | ecosystem: Host-associated > Plants > Roots > Rhizosphere > Soil | place: USA: Michigan... | reverse complement strand
GCCCGCCTGCGCGTGCTCGACTCGGGCGCGGCCGAGGTGTTCAGCGCCGAGGGAGAAACGCTGCGTTACGACGACGAGGACACGGCGCACCAGGCGCTGCTCGATGCGGAATTCCGCGCGTTCGACGGGCTGGACGAAGACGACGCTGCGACGCTCGGCTTCGACCTTTCCTCGGTGCAGCCGCCGGAAGCGGAGAGCGACGAGGATCTGCTGCCGTTGATGACCGAAAAACTTTTCAGCCGCATGTAGGCGCGGGGACCACTTCATGAATCTGGATCTGACCGGCAAACACGCGCTCGTCTGCGGCGGCTCGCAGGGCATCGGCCGCGCGGCGGCGATCGAACTGGCGCAGCTCGGCGCGCGCGTCACGCTGCTTGCACGCTCGCGCGAAGCGCTCGAATCCGCGGCAGCGGCCTTGCCGCAGGTGCATGATGGACAGACGCACGCCTGGATCGCCGTCGACATGAGCGATCACGCCGCACTCGGCGCGAAGGTCGCGGACCTCGCGAACAGCAAACCAGTGCAGATCCTCGTCAACAACACCGGTGGTCCGCCCGGTGGGCCGGCGCATAGTGCAAAAGTGGAAGAATTCCTTTCGGCCTTCCAGCAGCATCTGGTCGCGAACCAGGTCGTGCTCCAGGCCGTGCTGCCGGGCATGTGCGGCGCGGGCTATGGCCGCGTGATCAACGTGATCTCGACGTCGGTCAAGGAGCCGATCCGCAACCTCGGCGTCTCGAACACGATCCGTGGCGCAGTCGCCAGCTGGGCCAAGACACTGGCGGGCGAACTCGGTCAATTTGGCATCACGGTCAACAACGTGCTGCCGGGCTATACCAAGACGCAGCGTCTCGAGCAGATTCTCGGCGATCGCGCGAAGGCGTCCGGCAAGAACGAAAGCGAAGTTGCTGCGGCCATGCTGGCAACGGTGCCAGCGGCGCGCTTCGCCGATGCGAGCGAGATCGGCGCGGTGATCGCGTTCCTCGCCTCGCCCGCCGCCGGCTACGTCAACGGCATCAACGTGCCGGTCGACGGCGGCCGCATGCAGTCGCTCTGAGTCGGACAGGGCACGAGTATTCGGGACGACCCTGAACTTCGTTAAGCGCCGAGTCAACGCCGATTCGCGACAGCGTCGAGGAGTACAATTCGGCGAGAGCGCAAAATGCACGTTCACGTATCCTTGTCTGCGCCGATCTGACATGCGTAGCGACGACGAAGAGGCGTTCCGCGGGTTGCGGGACGCCAAGCCGGCCAGACACCGAAAGTCGTCTGGATCGGCTCCTCTGTGGACAAGACTGGCGGGACTTCTCGTCTCACTGATCCTGCACGGCGCATTCCTTTTTGCGCTGGTTGGATCGCCTGCCGCGAGCGTCGGCCACGACTCGGTCATAACCGTGCGGCTGCTTCCGGCAACGCCAATACTGACACGGGCATCCAGCCCGGAACCGTCGACACGTTCCAGCCGCTTGCCGGATGCCGAGGAATTTCAGAAGCACGAATCCGACGTGGCGTTGGCGGCGGCTCGCTCGCATTCACGTACGGCGGGGTCACCGCGCACAGGCTCGGGGTCGAGCGCGGTCACGAGCGAGCAAAGCACGCTGCATCCGGCAAAGATCGACGCTGTCGCGCCCTCTTCACGACCGGAACAGGATCAGATGAATCCGGCTCCGCAGGCGCGTTCGTTCTATATGGGCCAGCTCGCGGAACGTCTTTCCAGAGTCAAGCAATATCCGATCGCGGCATTGGCCCGCCAGGAAAAGGGCGTTGTCTTGCTGTCAATGCGCCTGGACCGGTTCGGACGCTTGCTTTCATCGCACATAGCCGTCAGTTCCGGATACAGTGACCTCGATGACGAGGTATCCGCGATGGCGGCCGCAGCAGCGCCCTTCCCTCCGTTCCCGGCATTGTGGAGCCAGCCGAGTGCAGACTTCCTGGTTCCGGTCACGTTCGGCTTGAATTGAGCATGCGACTACAGCAGGCGCTCCCAAAAGTCCTGCCGAGTCGTTAAGCTCGCCTCATGGACGAACCGCTGACCAAACTCTCGAACTACGTCGACGGACGTCTCTGCGCACCACGCGACGGGCGCTATCTCGACGTGCATGAGCCGGCAACCGGACAGCGTTTCGCGCGATGCCCCGACTCCACGGGCGATGACGTCGAAGCTGCTGTCCGCGCAGCGGCAGCTGCCTTCCCGACGTGGTCGGCGACGCCTGCCGCCGAGCGTGCCGACATGCTGAACCGAATCGCCGATGGCATCGACCGGCGCCTCGACGAGTTTGCCGCAGCCGAATCGCGTGACAACGGCAAGCCGCTCGCGCTGGCCCGGAGCCTGGACATCCCGCGCGCGGTCGCGAACCTGCGTTTTTTTGCCGCGGCAATCACGCAGTTCGCGAGCGAAGCACATGCAATGGTCGCTGATTCGCGCGGCGGCGAGGCGATCAACTACACGTTGCGCCAACCGCTCGGCGTGGTCGGCTGCATTTCGCCATGGAATCTGCCGCTGTATTTGTTCACGTGGAAGATCGCGCCGGCGCTCGCTGCCGGAAACACGGTCGTTGCCAAGCCGTCCGAAGTCACGCCGTTGACCGCGTCGATGTTCGGCGAAGTCTGCATCGAGGCGGGCCTTCCAGCCGGCGTGCTGAACATCGTCCACGGCACCGGACCTCGCGCCGGCCAGGCGCTGATCGAACATGCCCAGGTCAAGGCAATTTCGTTCACAGGCAGCACGCGCACCGGCGCGGCGATTGCCGCGAGCGCGGCGCCGAAGTTCAAGAAGCTCTCGCTCGAGATGGGCGGCAAGAATCCGACACTTGTGTTCGCCGACTGGGACGCGAGCGAGGCCAACCTCGCCACGCTCGTGCGCTCGGCCTTCGCCAACCAGGGCCAGATCTGCCTGTGCGGGTCGCGCATCCTCGTGCAGCGTTCGATCTATGCGCAGTTTCGCGAGCGCTTCGTCGACAAGGTCCGCGCGCTGCGCGTCGGCGATCCGAATGATCCGGCGTCCGACCTCGGCGCCGTCGTTTCACACGCGCACTACGACAAGGTCATCGGCCACATCGAATTGGCGCGCGAGGAAGGCGGCGCGATCCTGTGCGGCGGACATGCGATCGACGTTGCCGGACGCTGCGCCGGTGGCTGGTTCATCGCACCGACCGTCATTGAAGGCCTGGCGGCGAACTGCCGCACCAACCAGGAAGAAATCTTCGGCCCGGTCACCACCTTGATTCCGTTCGACGACGACGACGAGGCGATCGAGCAGGCCAATGCGACGCAATACGGCCTGGCCGCGTCTGTATGGACGACGAACCTCAAGCGCGCGCACCGCGTCGCCGCGCGCCTGGAGTCCGGCATCGTCTGGATCAACTGCTGGATGCGGCGCGACTTGCGCACGCCATTCGGGGGAGTCAAACAGTCGGGCGTCGGCCGCGAAGGCGGCGTCGAGGCGCTGCGTTTCTTTACCGAACCGAAGAATGTCTGCATCGATCTGGGATAGCTTTCGCGATGCTCATGTCAAAAGTGGCAAAAGATTGAACCACGGAGAACACGGAGAAGAGCGAAGCGCAAGGCACAGACTGTTTTGATTTTTCTCCGTGTTCTCCGTGTCTCCGTGGTCAAATCCCTTGACCTTGACCTTGATCTTGATCTCTTAAGGCTTCCAATGGCATGACCGATCTGACAGCACTGCTCGAGAAGAACCGCGCCTGGTCCGAACGCGTCCGCGCGCAGGACGAGCACTTCTTCGAGCAATTATCGCAACAACAGGCGCCGAAATACCTGTGGATCGGTTGCTCGGATTCGCGCGTACCGGCCAACCAGATCATCGACATGGCGCCGGGCGAAGTATTCGTTCACCGCAACGTCGCCAACGTTGTCGTGCACGCCGATCTCAACTGCCTCAGCACGATCCAGTTCGCGGTCGATGTGCTCGGCGTCGAGCACATCATGGTCGTCGGCCACTACGGCTGTGCCGGCGTGCGCGAAGCGCTGACCGGCGCGCGCCTCGGCCTCGTCGACAACTGGCTGCGGCACGTCAGCGACGTCGCGCAGAAACACCGCGATGAAATTTCCCGCATGCAGTCCGACGAGGCGCGCATGACGCGTCTGTGCGAACTGAACGCGATCGAGCAGGCCGTCAACGTCTGTCAGACAACGATCGTGCGCGATGCCTGGCACCGGGGCCAGGCATTGAGCGTGCATGCCTGGGTCTATGGACTGCATGACGGCCGCGTGCGCGACCTGGGACTGGACATGCACGCCAACGCCGGACTCGACCAGCGCTACACCGACGCTCTTGCAAACCTGGGCGGCGCTGTGCCATGACTGAAGCCACTGTGACAGCGGCGCCGATCGCTGCGACGATGTACTTGCCAACCCGCAGGGGGCGAATGATGCAAATTCGAAATTCCGGCTGGACCGTTCTCCGAACGCTGCTCATGACCGCCGCCGCTGGACTGTGCTGCGCTACGGCCGTCGCCATGGACCGGAGCAAGACGACGCCGTCCAGCGACGAATTGTCGCCGGCGCAATGGCGCGCGCAGCAACTCGCGGCAGCCGACAAGTCCGACGCGATCATGCGCGATGCGCAGAAGCAGCCCGGCCTGCTCGCGCAATACCTGCGCATGCAGTTGGCCTACGACTCGAACCGCGAGCGCGCGTTCCAGCTGATCTTCGGCCAATACCTGAGCTGGTATCAGACCTACATCGGCGACTACACCGGCGCGCGGTCGAGCTTTTCAATCGCCCAGCCGGCCCAGGACAACGATGCGCCGCCACCGTCGAACGGCGGCTACCAGTTGCGGCCCGCCGCCGACGTGATCCTGGAAATGGCCAAAGGCCGCCAGGCCGTGTTCTTCAACGAGGCACACAGTGCGCCGGTCACGCGCACGCTGACGATCCAGTTGCTGGCCAAGCTGCGCGAAGAGGGATTCAACTATTTCGCGGCCGAGACGCTGTACGTCGCCGACAAGGACTTGAACAAGCGCGGCTACGCAATCGCGGAAACGGGCTTCTACACGAACGAACCGTTGTACGCAGAGATGGTGCGCACCGCGCTGCGCCTGGGCTACACGGTTGTCGCTTACGACGCCGAGAACGCCGGCGTCGGCGATCCGCGCGAGAAAGCCGGCGCCGAGAATCTGTACAACCAGGTTTTCAAGAAGGATCCAAAGGCGCGGCTGATCGTCAACGCTGGCTTCGCGCATGTGCAGAAGAGCGGCAAGTATCTCGGCGGCAGCAGCATGGGCGAGTTTTTCCACAAAGTCTCTGGCATCGAACCGCTGACGATCGAACAGACCATGATGATCCAGCATGCGAAGCCCGATCAGGATCACCCGTACTACCTGGCGATCACCCAGGGCCAGCACCTGAACGTGCCGAGCGTCTTCGTCAGCGGCAACAAGGCATGGACGCTCAAGCCCGGCGAATATGACATGAGCGTGTTTTTCCCGCCCCAGGAAAGCGCGTCGAACGAGCGGCCGCAGTGGCTGACGCTTGGTGGGCTGCGTGCTGCCTACAGCGTTGCCGGCGAAGTATGCAACACGCACTTTCCGTGCCTGGTCGAAGCGCGCTATTCGAACGAAGGCATGGAGGGCATTCCCGCCGACCGGGTCGTGCTCAACGTCGTTGCGCAAGGCGCCTCCATGGAGAACCGCGTCGTCTCGTTCCATGGAACCGTGACCGAACGGATGTACCTGCGGCCGGGCAAATACCACCTAACCGCCACCGACGCGCAGGGCCACATCGTGACCTCGAGCGATCTCGACACGACGATCGGCACACCGGCAAAGCCTTGAGCGAGATCGTTCATGCCGTGGGGGCGCCGCAACCGGTCGGCGCTTATCCGCACGCGCGCCGCGTCGGCAACCTGCTGTTCCTCTCCGGCGTCGGCCCGCGCGATCCGGGCACTAACGCAATTGCCGGCAACGTCTACGACGGCGAAGGCCGGCTGCTGAGTTATGACATCGACGCGCAATGCCGCGCGGTCTTCGCCAACGTGCGCGCGGTCCTGCACGCCAGCGGTGCGCGCTGGGAAGACCTGGTCGACGTGACTGTCTACCTGACCGACATGGCGCGCGACTTCGCTGCCTACAATCGCGTCTACGCCGAATATTTCACGACGGCGCAGCCGTGCCGCACGACGCTGGGAATCACCGCGCTGCCGACACCCATTGCGATCGAACTCAAGTGCGTCGCTGCGCTGCCGGGCGGAATCCCGAACCTTCCATAGCTGCTGGTGTCCGGCCACGTGGCGTAGTCCCGGTCTGACCGGCCCACAAACGGCGCAGTTGTCGTGCCGAGCCCAGACCCGCCTGGGTTGCCGCCGCTTCCACACTCAGCCCGGAATGCAGCGCCTGCCGCGCGAGCAGATAGCGCAGGCCCGCGTGATAGGTGCGTACGGACATGCCCGTTGCATCGCGAAAACGCCGCGTCAACGTGCGCACGCTGACATGCGCGTGATCGGCCAGCCGCTGCAGCGGCCAGTCTTCGTGTGCGGCGCGCGTCAGCGCATCCTGCGCACGGTGGACGCCGGCGTCGAGGTGATTGCGCCCCTCGAGCCACGGCGACAACGCCGCGTCGTCGGCGCCGCGGCGCAGGTATACGACCATGTGCCGCGCAACGTCGACAGAAAGCTGCGGCGAAGCCAGTTCGGCGATCAGATACAGGGCCAGGTCGATGCCGGCGGTGATCCCCGCGCTCGTATAGCAGCCGCGGTCTTCGACGAACACGCGGCTGTCGAGCACGTCGGCAGTCGGCGCTTCGCGGCGCAACCTCTCGAGTTCCGTGTGATGCGTAGTGCAACGCTTGCCATCGAGCAGTCCCGCGCGCGCAGCAAACACGGAACCGGAGCAAATGCAGGCCAGGCGCCGCGGCTGCCCGCCGACCTCACGCAGCCAGCGCACGAGCGCACGACCCGCCTGAGACGCGAGTGCCGCTTCATCGTCGGATGAGCCACACACGATGACAAGCGCATCGCGCTCGATCATCGCGGGTAGTGGCTCGATGTTTCCGAGCGTGACGCCCAGCGACGTCGATGCGACCGGCCCCGCCGCCGCCACGCGCACGCGAAACGGAGCGCCGCGAGCCGCCGCGACACGGAAAGCATCGGCCGGCCCGGCGAAATCGAGCAAGAGCAGATCGGGCGGCAGCACGAACCAGACGTTCATCCGCGCGAGCGTTCCTCGTCGCGGCGATCTTCATCGGGCCGGTCAGCAAGAGTGCGGCCTTCATGAGCATGAGCGGAATCATTCATTGCCCAATGCCTCCTCCACGGTTGCAATCCGCGCGAAGCGATCGCGCAGTACCAGTTCCGTGCGTTCACGGATCTCGGCTGCGCTGAACTGCCTGCCGCTGCGCGGATCAGTCATTGGAAAGGTCAGCGTCGCGTCGCCGACGAAGTCGACCTCGTAACCGAGGTCGGAAGCGACGCGGGTCGTCGTCTCGCAGCACTGCTCGGTGCGGATGCCGGCGACGATGACCTTGCGAATACCGCGTGTGCGCAGCCAGCGGTCGAGCCCGGTATCGGTGAACGCATTGTGCACATGCTTGACGAACTCGACCGCGTGCGTCTGTGGCACCCAGTCGAGCGGCTTGACCAGACCGCTGCTTGCCGCGAACGCACCCTCGCCGTCCTCGTGCAGGATGCGAACGACCGGCCAGCCGAGCTGCGTGGCGCCGTCGATCAGGCGCGTGATGTTGCTGCGAAACGCGGGCACGTCCTCTTCGCGCCAATAGGGCCTGGCAGGAAAGGATTGCTGCACGTCGATGCTCAGGACGGCGGTCGTCGAATTGGTCATAGCGGCTACCAGGGATTGAACGGGCCACAACATTAACCTCTACAAAGCCAGTGTTCGAGCCACTTATGGGACCAGTGTGGGACATTTCAGGCCATACCGTCAAACGCGCTACAATGGGTCCCGACGCCCGCTGACCGATGACGGCACGAATGACGATGCTTTCCGCACCGATCGATTTCCAGAAGTGGATAAATGAACACCGTCACCTGCTCGAGCCGCCGGTCGGCAACAAGTGCATCGTTGACGGCGATTTCATCATCATGATCGTCGGCGGCCCGAATGCGCGCACCGACTACCACTGGGACGAAGGCCCGGAATTCTTCCACCAGATCGAAGGCGAGATGGTTCTGAAGGTGCAGGAAGACGGCAAGGCGCGCGACATCCCGATCCGCGCCGGCGAGATCTTCTATCTGCCACCGCGCGTGCCGCACTCGCCGCAGCGGATGCCCAATTCGATCGGCCTGGTCATCGAACGCAAGCGCCTGCCGGGTGAAAGTGACGGCTTGCTGTGGTTCTGCGAGCGCTGCAACCATAAACTGTACGAAGAGTTCTTCGTTCTGCAGAACGTCGAAACCGACTTCCTCGCGGTCTTCGATCGTTTCTATCGCTCGGCGGACGCGCGCACCTGCAAGGCCTGCGGCCACCTGAATCCGGCGCCAGAGAAGTATCGCTGACTCCCCGGTGTGAGATCCGGCCAGCTGGCGCGAATGGTGTTTCGTGTCCAAGTCGCGTCGCAGCAACAACTTTGGCGCAGCAACTGAGAGCAGTGCCCGCAACAGTTTGCTGGCACTGCGACGGCCCCTCCGCGGGCAGCAGGCCCGAAGGACTACGCTATTTGGCGGTTTCCTCAGTCTTCAAACCCACTCTTGAAGATTGGGTCGACGACGGCACCAAACTCGAACGCGCCGACGTCACAACGCGCGCCGGCAATCCTCGGTGCGCCGCGCTGATCGGTCGTCAATGGCGCTGCGGCCTCGTCCACGCAGCCGAGGTTGTCGCTCGTGGAATCGATCGCCTGACTGCCCGCGAGCAAGGCGTGAGTCAGGGTGGGACCGCCGTTGTCTTGCAGCGCTCCAAACGTGTTCAGCGCAACGAAGCCCCAGCTGAACTGGCCGTTGCCGCCGATCACGCAGTCCGCCGCTTCACCCAACAGGTTCCAGCCATACGCTTCCAGTGCGCCGTGGCAATCGTCCTCGTTGTAGATTGCGACGGTATTGCGGGCGATCAGCGAATTGACCACGATGATCTGTGCCCCGGCCTGCGAGTAAATGCCGCCGCCGATACCGCCGTTCTCGTCGTGATCGTGGTCGGCGTCGTTGTCGACGACCGACGTGTTGTACAGGAACGTGATGCTGTGGTCGAAGTCGCTGAAGATGCCGCCGCCATCAGTGGCTGCCGCGTTGCTGCTGAGCGTGCTGTTGATGAGGTAAAGATGGTTGCTGCCGTCGTATTTGCCGTAGTTGACTATGCCGCCGCCGGAATCGGCAACGTTATCGTCAATCGTGCTGTCACTGATCCGGGTGCGGCCGTCCAGCATCATCCCGCCACCATAGCCGTTCGCGCTGTTCCATCGAATCGTGCTTTTTATGACGTTGAGGTCTCCTCTGCTAGCAATGCCGCCACCTTCGATCTCGGCATGGTTGTCCTCGATGATGCAACGAGTCAGGGTCAATGTACCGCTGTTGGAGATAGCGCCCCCGTAATTGCTCCATCCGTTGCGGACAGTGATGCCGCTGATACTCGTGATGAGGCTCGAGTCCACGAAGATCGCGCTGTCGTAGTGATTCGCATCGATGATCGTGGCGGCCGCGCCAGCCCCGGCGATTGTCAGGCTGCGATACGGATTGCTCGCGTTGCCTAGGTAAAGCGCACCGTCGCTGAGCACGTACGTACCCCGTGGGACCTGGATCAAGGTCCCACCGGATCCGGTCAATTGGTTCGCCTGCCTGATCGCCGCGCGCAGTGAGCAGGTATTGGCGCTGGTATGGCACAGACCATCGCCGACGTTATCGTCGGCCAGATCGGCAGTGGTATCGACGGTATAGATTACCGGCGGCGTCTGGGCCTGCGTTGTCGACGCGCCGAACAACGCGATGCCCAGGAACGCCGCGACAATGCTCGAAGCGAAAACATGTCTCACCGGTCCTTCTCCTTCCCGCGGTTTACTCTCAGCGCCTCAGTTCTCGCGAGGCAGCTATCGGCCGTCAGAGCGGATTGAAGCCGCTCCGGAAAATGAGGTCCTCCGGATACTGACGTTCGACGGCGCCAATGTCCGCAAAGGAATCGCCAACCGCTCGCGGCGCTCCGCGCTGGTCAAACGAGGAACATATCTGCAGCTGGCAAAACGCTGCATTGATGACCGGACTTGTTGTCGCCGGCAGCATCGTGAATGTCGGCCCGCCGTTGTCGGCGAGCTGACCGAGTTGAGGATCCGGGCCGATCAGGCTGTAGTAGCCGGTGATAAATGCACTTCCCGGGCTCTTTATCAGGCTGGAGTTGGCAATGAAGCTGCCTGCCAGGTCGTCCGGGACATTCGCCCCCGCGGAAACGTTGTTTGCCACGATCGTGGCAAACATCGCGGACGTGCCTGCCGCCGACGATATACCGATGCCGGTTTCGTCAAACTGGGCGGCGTTGCCGGCGATCGTGCACGATATGAATTCCGTGCGGTTCGCGGTGAGCATGTCCAGCAGCCGCACGCCACCGCCATTGGTGTAGGCGTAGTTCTGGGCGATGGTGGAATTAACGATATAGGCAGACGCGCTAACATTGCTGAGCGCAATCCCGCCACCGCCGTGCGTGTCGATGTTGTACCCGGACGGCTGCGGCACGACATTGCCGCTGATCGTGGATTCCTCGATGCCAATCGTGTTGCCGTACGATATGCGGATGCCGGCGCCTAATTCTGCTGCGGTGTTGCCGTCGACGCTGGTCCTTTTCAGGAATATGTCGTCGCCTGCAGCGTACAAGCCTCCGCCGTCTCTGACCGCGAGGTTTCCGGTGAGCCGCGAATCAATGATCACGGTGCTGCCACCCAAGGCAAAAATGCCGCCACCGGTCTCGGCCGTACTGTCACGGATGATCGAGTCGTACACCCCCAGCGCCACGTGAATGGATCTGATGGCTCCTCCGAATAATGAATTACCCGCGTTGCCTTGAGTCAGCGTCAATCCGCTGATAGCGACGGGTACAGCCGGCCCTGCCGACGTCGGAAGGATATTGAAGATCCGCGAGGCATGGTGGCCGGAGATCGTCAGCGCTCCCGCGCCAGGCCCCGTAATCCGCATTTCCGTGGTGATGTCGATCTGGCCGCTAGCCAATGTAATAGTGCTGCCCACCAAGGCGGCTGCGAACTCGATGGTATCGCCCGCTGAGCTATTTGCCGTAGTGATCGCCTGGCGCAAGCTCAGGGTTCCCGGCGGGCCAGGATCGCCAGTCGTGTTCACCTGGTATGTGTTTGCAGCCGCAGCAGGCGTTGGATCGAGCGCCCCCAGCGTGATGATAAGAGCGAGCGCGCAGATCGGGTATTCATGCGCGAATCTTCGCGCACGAAGGAGTCCTTCATCGACGGCCGTGACCAGATGGTATCGGCCACCTGCACGGACCGGTCGCGTGGGGTTCAAGCTGTTCGTTCGCATTGGACTTCTCCGCGGTTTCTTGACATGCCCAGATCTCTCTGCGCAGCAGAGATTCGAGACTAAGGGTTGGAGTCGAACGAGTCGGCAAAAATGAAATCGCCCGGGATGCCACCGACGGGACTCCAGAAGCCGCCAAAGACGGTGTAGTTGGTGCCCGTCAAGACTGCCGTGGTCGACTGTCCGAGCGTGCTCGTGATCTGATAGTTGCCGCCGGCCACCGGACCGCCGCCGGCAGGTATGGCGACGGGATCGATCCGGTATTGCCCGCCACTCGACTGCGAGTTCGCCTGCGGGGCCAACACTGCGTCGATGCTCAGCGCGCCGAAGATCAGAGCGGAAACTGTCATCGTGGTACTTGATCGACGCATCACCCGTCTCCGCTTAAGAATGCGCAGCGATACACATGGTTTTCCGCCTCGCAATTCCGGCGGCGGTTCTCGTCGGCTGGTCGCGTGTCAATCGGCGGTGTCTGAGAGTAGTAACAGGAAGCGTTGCGAAATCCGGCCAGCGATAGGTCAGACGACGCGGATCGCCTGAAATAGAGATTGGAGGACCGACACCTCAGTGACTGGGCGTGGAAGACTGTGTCGGTGGTGAAGCAGGCAGCATCCGCACAGGGTCCCCGGACTTCGTGTTCCATCTCGCGCGTTGGTCCCAACCGAGGCGATGCGCGGTTTGCGCGTTGACGCTCAGATCCGCGTTCAAGGTGCCGTTTGCGATCAGGCGGCGCACGCTCTCCAGCGGCAGCATCGCGGCGAGAACTCTCGCGTCCGCGGCGGAGCGTGGAACGAAGCTGGTGTTGTCGTGGATCGGCACGAAATCGGCGAAGGCTTTGCGCACGCCGCTGACGGTGTAGTCGAAATCGACGTCGGCGGAGCCACGCATCACGATGCGCTCGAGCGATTTCGAGATGCACGCGATCGTGGCGAGTTCGCCCATCGGCGTGGCGACGACGGTAAGGCCGTCGGCGCTGGTGACCATCTTGAAATCCGCGGGGACGTCGATCACCGCTTCGCCGTGGATGAAATGCCCGCTGCCGCGGAAGTAGGTGCCGACCTCACGGCCCTCGAGCGACGCGTAGCGGATTTCCTTGCTCGCATCGGTCGCGTGCGGCTCGACGAAACTCTTGCTGCCCGACGCGGCGAAATTGCCTCCTGAATAGATGGCCCAACCCGGAGCCGGCGCGACACCGAGCACGCCAATTCCACTTGAAGAATGATTGATGCCTTCCAGCGCCGCGGAGTCGGTGTTGTTCTCGCCGATCACGCCAGGCTCGAAATCGGAACTGCCATATACGCCGACACCGTTTCTGGAATTCCCCAAGACACCGGTTCCATCGACGGATGATCCGTAAACGCCGCGGACGCCGTAAGCGGTGGACTCCCCCACAACGCCCGCACCTCCTTCGGTGCTGGTGCTGATCCCATGCACGCCGGCGAGATATCCCGTGGAGGTTGTGCCGCGAACGCCATCGGCGCTGGTGCTCCTGCCTAGCACGCCGATGCCGCTCGCGGATTCGCCAATTGCGCCGTTGCTGCTCAGAGACTTTCCGTACACACCTGCGACACCGGCGGCGGTGTAGCCAAAGACACCACGGCTGGCGACGCTCTCGCCGAGCACGCCCGGACTGCTGGTACTCTCGCCGCGGACACCGACTCCGGTGGAGTTGTAACCGAGCACGCCGACTGCATCGACAGCTGCCGCATTCCCCTGTACTCCGCTTCCGTTCGTACTGGACGTGGTGCCGGACACCCCTGCGATTCCGGCGTCGCCACTCTGGCCTCTGACGCCAATACCGATATCGCTCTGGCCCCAGACGCCGGCGGAGAAACTGCTTCCATCCGATTCGCCGTATACACCGGTGCCGTGCGGGCCGGCAAAACCAAAGACACCGCTGCCGTCAGCCGCGGCGGCGCCATACAGCGCGATACCGTTTGCCGTGTTGGTGACCTGAAGGGAGACACCTGACGCATCGGCTGCGTTGTACGGCAGCGCGATCCCGCCCGCCGGACCCTGCGGCCCGGTCGGGCCCTGCGAACCCGGCGGCCCGTTTGGTCCGGCCGGACCCTGCGGGCCCGTCGATCCGGTTGGTCCTTGCGGTCCGGAGTTGCCGGCGAGCGCGTACAACGCATACGGCACGGCATTCAACGCCTGACGTGGCGACAGTGTCGTGTAGCCGCCGTTCGAAGCACCCGGTCGCATCCGCACTTCAACCCATAGCGCCTGCCCGTTGTAGGGCATATTGGTGAAGTCCAGGGACGTATTGATCAGCCCGCCGCTGACGGCGAGGTCGCCGACACTGATGACATCGACCGCGCTGCCACCGCTGGCGCTCACAAATAGAGCGAACTGGAAATCAAATGCGCCGTTGGCAGGCGACCCGGCATCGATCAACTGACCCTGAAAGGTGAAGGCCGAACCGACCGCACCGGCTCGAGCTACGCCGGCGAACAACAACGACCCAGCAAGCAACCAGATTGCAAAATGCATGACACACCTCAAGAATCAAAGTCAGCGGCAAGATGGGAATCGATCGCGCTCGAGCCGACGCGCCGTCTCGTTCCAGGCAGCATCGATAGCAACAGGAAACGAGGTCCGGAACGGCCACCAAAATCGTGGCGACGGGCATGCCGTGATCGTATGATTCGAGCATGGACGAGACTGATCACGACTTTCAGTCCGGTGCGGTCACGCCATTGGACGCGGATTTGCCGCTCGAGACGCGCGGCCTGGCCGACCAGTTGATGCCGTTGTTCTACGACGACCTCAAACGCCTGGCCCACCGGGAACGCAGTCGCGTTGGCGCCGGCGCGACTTTGCAGACGACGGCGCTCGTGAACGAGGCGTACCTGAAGCTGCGCGGAACCCGCAATTGGAACACCGACGCGCATTTCCTGCGCGCGGCCGCGCTGGCGATGCGCCATGCACTGGTCAATCACGCCGTTGCCCGGCTGGCCGGCAAGCGCGGTGATGGCGTCATGCCTCTGCCGCTTACCGCCGCTCTTGATGTAGCGGTCGAGGACGACACCACGGTGCTCGCGCTGAACGAAGCGCTCGGTCGCCTCGCGCGCGCGTCACTGCGGCTGGCGCAGGTCGTCGAGTGCCGTTATTTCGCCGGCTACGATGACGCCGAGACCGCGCTCGCGCTGGACATTTCCGAACGCACCGTGCGCCGCGATTGGTCCTTGGCGCGCGCCTGGCTGCATGGGGAACTGGCCAGCTTGGAATAGCGCGCCTCGAGCAACGCCGGGAAAAACCGTTCGAGGTATCGGCGCCTGGCGAGTCCCGGCTACTTCTTGGCCACGTCCGCCAAGTGCTCCTGCAGTCGACGCAAAGGCTCGCGATACTGTTCGCCTATCTGACGGTGCGTGGCGTGAGTAACGGTTGCCGCATCCGCCAGCGAGCGTGCCTCCGCTTCGCGTCCAAGTGCCAGATGGCATTCAGCCAAAGCAATCTGCGCCTCGGCGATGCGCAAGCTGGACGGCGCCAGCAATTGCTCGCGCATCGCCAGCGTCCGTTGCAGGAGCGGCAGCGCGCTCACCGCAGCGCGCTGCTGCAATGCCGCTTTGCCTTCTATCAAGTCGGCGCGAATCGAGTAGAAAGCCAGATAATCACCGAGGCCGCTTTTTGCGATGCTGTCGCGCACGCCTCGCGCCAGTTCGACCGCAGGCGCGCCCTGACCGGCTGCCAGCGCAGTTTCTGCGGCCAGCAATCCTTGCTCGCTCGCGGTAAAGGATATTCCATGAACCTGCTCGGGATCGACATACATCCCGTTCACCAGCGACTGCGCCGTCTCGATCTGACCTTCTGCCAGCGACAGGCGCACGCGCATGCCGGTCTCGAAGTTGAATACGGGTGCGCGCGGAGTCAAACCGCTTTGGACTCTGATCGAAGACGCCTCATCCAGATATTTGTGCGCATCGGCATACAGGCCCATTTCCAGCGAAGCCGAGGCAGCGGAGACAAGCATGGCCGCCAGGTAGATCGCGCCCGGATGATAAGTGCGATAGATGCCGATGGCCGTCTGCATGTCCTGCAGGCCCTGCTCGGGCAAACCAAAGCGGGCCTGCTCATAGCCGCACTCGAGCAATGCGGTGGGCAGGTGCAGCGAATCGTCCGCCGCGCGAAGTTTCAACGCGAGTTGCTTTGCGCCCTGCACGAGGGCCAGCCCCTCTTGTGTGCGCGCGGTGTCGAACAGAAAGCGCCCAAGACGCATCTGGGTCTGCAGCGTATCAACATGATTTTCGCCGTTGACCGCCTTGGCGGTCGACAGGGCCAGGCGCCCGTTTCGTTCGGCTGCTGCCAAATCCTGCAGTTGATACTCGACAGCGCTGAGAGAAGCGTAAAACCGGGGAAGACCTGGATTCGGAAATCCGTCGGCGGCGCGAGAAACCTCGACTGCTTTGCCAAATGTCGTGCCGGCATCACGCAGCAAGCCACTCTTCTGTTCGATCAGGCCGCGCATGAACAGGGATTCGGCCAGGTCCGTCGAAGGCGGTCTGCTCTCGAATATCTGCACCGCTTGACTTGCATAGTTCAGGGCACGCGGCGCATCGGTGCCAGCATAGTGCTCGCTGAGTTTTTCCAACAGCACGCCACGAGTTTTCGAAGTGAAATCATGCTTGCGATCGAGGATCGCTGCGGCGTCCTCGAGTACCGTTTGGCGCTCGCCGACCGCACTGGAGGCATGCATCGAGCCAGCCAGGTCAATCAGCGCGGCAGCGGCCTGCGTGGAGTCGGCACCATGAACTTCGCGCGCAAGGCCCGCGGCCTGGCGGCGCAACTTGACTGCGTCGTCGTCCAATGCAAGATCGTCGTAAAGCTCACCGAGCAAATGCAGCACGCTGAGCTTCGCGGCCGGCGCGTCGGCCATGGCGGTATCGATTTTCCTGGCGCCGAGGTCGAGCAGCTCGCGCGCGGTGGTCTGGCGAGCCTTGACCGGATCGTCCTGACTGCTCGTGTTGGCGCGGAACAGATCGGCCAGGAAGCCCTGCACCGCTGCCGACGTGCGCGCCTGCGTTTCAGCGCGTTGCGCCTGCCAGATCGTGCCAGCCAGCCCGGCTGCCAGCGTAACTATCAACAACACGACTCCAGTCACCGCCCAGCGATAGCGACGCAGCAGCCGACCGAAGACGTACATGCGCGCGCCTTCACGCGCGTGCACCGGCTCGTTGCGCACATGGCGTTCGATGTCGCGCTTCAACGCGTTGACGGTTTCGTAGCGATGGCTCGCCTCCTTGCGCAGACACTTCGCGGAAACCGCATCCAGATCGCCCTCAAGCGCACGCGCAGCCACCGGCGCATCGGGATTGCCTTGCGCGATCGCACTCGGCGCTGGTGCATCGCGATCCATCAGCAGTTTCAAGGCCTGGGTCGACGGCAAACCCTGGGTGCGTAACGGGCGCTCTGCGGTCAGCAACTCAAACAGCAGCACGCCCAATGCATACACGTCGGTTGCGGTCGTCACCGGCTCGCCACTGAGTTGTTCGGGCGCGGCATAGTCCGGAGTGAACGGCGCGATGGTACTGTCGGCGTCGCCTGGCAAGACGGCCGCGTCGAGCAGTTTGGCGATGCCAAAATCCAGAAGTTTCACCCCGCCTTCGGCGTCGACCAGAATGTTCGCTGGTTTCAAGTCGCGATGGATCACGAGGTTGCGGTGTGCGAAAGCGACCGCATCGCAGACTTTCGCGAACAGGTCCAAGCGTTCGTGCAAATCCGAGTGACGTTCAGCGCAATATTCGGTCAGCGAACGGCCTTCGACATACTCCATCACGGTATAGGGCCGGCCATCCTGCGCCATGCCGCCATCGAGCAGTCGCGCGATGCCCGGGTGTTCGAGTCGGGCCAGAATCCGGCGCTCGGCGTTGAAGCGTTCCATTTGGCCGGCTGCCTCGTAGCGCAACAGCTTGAGTGCCACGCGCTGTTCGAACACGCCGTCAGCCCTGACTGCCGCGTAGACCTCACCCATTCCGCCGCGGCCAATCAGGTTCTCGACACGCCAAGGCCCAAGACAAGTGCCCGCCGCCAGTGACGGCGGCGGCGCCGGGCTCTTCGCCGAATACGGAGGTGTGTCCAGCGCACCCGGCGTTTCATGTGCGCGCAGCAGCCTACCGATTTCGCGACGCAGATCGCCATCATCGCCGCAGCTGCGATCCACGAACGCACCGCGCGCAGCCTCTGGCAACGCCAGCGCACCGGCAAAGATTTCCTCGAGCCGCATCCATCGTTCGCGCTGCACCGATGCATCTCCAAATGCAGGTGGCGGACGATGATTGTGCGCCTAATTCGGCATCAGGTGCGTTGACGATTGCCACCTTCTCACGCCTTGACCCTGAACGAACGCAGCGGACGCGCGCAGCGTGAGGTTGACGCCGGCGTCCACGCAGGATGGCCGGGCGCAGCGATTCGCTATCATGCACGGATGCTGCGCAAACTCCTCGAACTCAAACCGCGCGACGTACCGTTCGTCGTCGCGCTACGCAACACCGCGGCGGTCACGTTGCCGCTAGTGTTCGGCGTGGCCACCGGCCAAATGGGAATTGGCCTCGGCGTCTCCGTCGGCGCGCTGAACACGATGTTTTCGGATCAGCCGGGGCCTTATCGACTGCGCTTGCGGCGCATGTTGCTAGCCGCGGCTGCCGCAGGGATTTCCGCGTTTGTCGGATACAGCGTCGGCTTCAGCACCGCGCTCACCGTGCTCGCGGCCCTGGTCTGGGGTTTCTGCGGCGGGCTGCTTGTTGCGCTCGGACCTGAAGCCGGCCGCATCGGCCTGACCAGCATGATCCTGGTCGTCATCACGGCGTCGGACCCTCGCGCACCGACTGAAGCGATCGGTCCGGCCCTGCTGTTCTTCGGCGGCGGCGTACTGCAGATGTTGTTCTCGATTGCAGCGTGGCCCCTGCAGCGTTATCGACCCGAGCGCACGGCGCTGGCGCAACTGTGCCGCCAGCTCGCCGCGAGCGCGCGGCGCCGAGACGATTCGTCGCAGCCACCGCCGGTGACACAGGCGCTCAACGATATCGAAAACGTTCTGCACGGCGCGTTTCGTGCGCGTGGCGCGGCGATGGAGGCGTTTCGCGTTCTCGCGGAAATCATCGAGCGCATCCGCCTCGAACTGCTTGCGCTCGGCGGGTTGCATGAGCGCGTCGAGGATGTGGAGCTCAACGCCACCTTGTCGCGCCTGCGCGAATACGCGGCGCGCGCGCTCGATGCGCTCGGCGGGGCGCTCGATGCCGGTGCCAGTCCGCTGGCCGCGTCCGCGGCGCTCGAGGGCTACGATGCAGCGCTGGCCGTGCTCGTCGAACGCGGCGAAAAGCCGCACGATGAAAATCTGCAGCGCACGCTCACGATCGCCCTTGCCCATGCCAATGCGCTCGGCGGCCAATTGCGCGCGGCCGTGCGCAATGCCGAGTTCGCCGGCAGCCGTGGCGAGCTTCGCCTCGAAGCACACGAGGCGCGCCTGCCGCGCACGCTTCGTCCCGGGAACCCTCTCGCCATCCTGCGCGCCAACCTGCGCCTGTCGTCGATCGCCTGTCGCCATGCCTTGCGCTGCGGCGTCTGCATCGCGATTGCGGTCGCTGGCGAAAGCATTTCCGGCATGTCGCACGGATTCTGGATCCCGATGACGACCGCGATCGTACTGAAGCCGGATTTCGCCGGCACCTTCAGCTTCGGCCTGTTGCGCGTGATCGGCACATTGCTGGGCCTGGCTCTGGCCACCGCACTCGTGCATTTTGCGTTCGGCGCCGAATGGGAGCGCATCGCCCTGCTCGCCGTGCTCTGTTTCGGCTTTCGCCAGCTGACGACCGTGCACTACGGTATCGGCGTGATGCTGCTGACCGCGCTGATCGTCGTGCTCCTGACCTTCGAGGGTATGGCTCCGGGCGAGACGATGCCGGCGCGCGCGCTCGGCACGAGCATCGGCAGCGCCCTCGCGTTGCTCGCCTACGTGGTCTGGCCGACCTGGGAACGCGGCCGCGTGCGCCCGGCGCTGGCCGACATGCTCGATGCCTACCGGCGTTACTTCCTTGCCGTAATCGAGGACAGCACGCGGGTGCGCGTCGACATCCGCCGCCTCGGCCGCAGCGCGCGCAGCAACGCCGAGGCGTCGCTGGATCGATTGCGTGGTGAACCGCGGCGCAGTGCCAAACTCCTGACGACAGCGGAAGGCGTTTTCGCCAACGCGAACCGATTCATCCGCGCGGCCATGGCGCTCGAGGCCGCGCGCCAGGGACCGGTGGAGCTGCCGGCACGAGGCGCAGTGACCGAATTCGCGGCACGCGTCGATGCGAGTGTATCGGCGATCGCCACCGGACTTCGCAGCAACGCGGCTCCATCGCTGGACACCGGCCTGCGCGCAGCGCAGCGGGCGCTCACCGCTGCCGTCGAAGGCGCCGCGCGCAGCGACGATGAGCGCGCGCTGGCGGCGGCGTGGATCGAAGCAAGCGACCGCATCGTCGACAGCGTCGATACGCTGGGGCATTTGCTCGATGCGAAGCGAGGGCTGAGGGCTGAAGGTTGAGGGCTGGGAAGCAAAAGTGGAATGCTCCGGCTCGTGATTTTGCCCTCGCCCCTCGCCCCTAGCCCCTCGTCCCTCAGCCCTCGCAGCGACGCCGCGCACGGCGTAAGTGCGCCATAACCGTTAGAATCGCCGCATGCTCAAAATCGACACCCACGCCCACATCCTGCCGCCGGACTGGCCGAATCTTGCCGACAAATACGGTGACGACCGCTTCCCGGTCATGGTCAAGACCGAAGGCCGCCACCGCATCTACAAGGACAGCAAGTTCTTCCGTGAAGTCTGGGAAAATGCGTTCGATGCAGACCACCGCATCGCCGACTATGCGAAGTTCGACGTGCAGGTGCAGGTGATCTCGACCGTACCGGTGCTGTTCTCGTACTGGGCCAAGCCGAACCAGGCGCTGGAACTGCACGAGTTCCTCAACGAGCATACGGCCGAGATCTGCCGCACGCATCCGCGTCATTACGCCGGCATCGGTACCGTGCCGTTGCAGTCGCCGCGCCTGGCGATCCAGGAAATGGAGCGCTGCGTCGAGCAACTCGGGCTCCAGGGCGTGCAGATTGGTTCACATGTGGACATGTGGAATCTCGACGCGCCCGAACTGTTTCCGTTCTTCGAAGCCGCCGCCGACCTCGGCGCTGCGATCCTCGTGCATCCGTGGGACATGATGGGCCGCGAGAGCATGCCAAAATACTGGCTGCCGTGGCTGGTCGGAATGCCGGCCGAACAGTCGCGCGCGGCCTGCTGCCTGATCTTCGGCGGCGTGCTCGAGCGCCTGCCGAACCTGCGCGTATGCCTGGCCCACGGCGGCGGCGCGTTCCCGTATTCGATCGGCCGCATCGAGCATGGCTTCCGCATGCGACCCGATCTCGTCGCCACCGACAACTCGCGCAACCCGCGTGATTATTTCGACCGGTTGTTCTTCGACTCCTGCGTGCACGATGCGCGCGCGCTGCGCTATCTCGTCGACGTCGCCGGCGCAAAGCACGTCATGCTCGGCACCGACTACCCGTTCCCGCTCGGCGAGCAGGTGCCCGGCTCCGGCATCGCCGCGCTCGAACTGACGCCACATGAACAAGCATTGCTCTATCACGGCACCGCGCTCGAGTGGCTAGACCTGCCGCCGTCGCGCTTTACCCAGAACACTTGAAGACTTCCCTCCGGAGGACCCATGCCGCCAATCCGCATCGCCGCTGCCCTCGCCTTCCTGCTGTGCGCCACTCCCGCGCTTGCCCAGAGCAAGTCCGACTACACGCTGTACGAGAACATCATCAAGTTCAAGGCGCCGTCCGACTGGGCGGTGATCATGGAGAAGAAGGACGGCAACCCGCAGTTCATCGCGTTC
>Ga0157376_10000731_pt1 | contig 21300 bp, 20 predicted proteins | sample M45metaG_FD_121801 | JGI IMG/M metagenome (GOLD analysis project Ga0157376, IMG submission 121801) | Miscanthus rhizosphere microbial communities from Kellogg Biological Station, Michigan, USA - M4-5 metaG | ecosystem: Host-associated > Plants > Roots > Rhizosphere > Soil | place: USA: Michigan... | reverse complement strand
CAGGTTGCCATTGAGCATGCTGCAAGGGCCGGCCCCGACCGTTTTTAAGGAACTGGGATTCCAGCTTGCCTCGCCGGAATCGTAAGTGAGCACGGTGAGGTAGATCGTGTTCTTGTCCGAACTGGCCAGGACGATGGAACTGGTGCTGGAGTCGTAAAAGAACTTCGTGGTGGAAGGGTCCACCGAGGTGTTGCTGGAGATCTTGAGCAGGTTCGCCTTGGTCAGCGGGATGGACTTCGTCGGGCTCACGCTGTCGGAAGGGTTCTTCGGCTGGGAAATGGTGCCTTCGAAGTGAATGCCGTAGTCGTAAAGGACATCGCTCGTGGCATACGAGGAGACGGCCGTGAAGCCGAGCGAGAGGAGAGCCAATGAAAGAATGCGCAGTGATTTCATGGCCGGATTGGTGTATCCGATTTTCCCGGGACGGCAATCCCTTTTCCACCCTTGAGTAACGAAGCCCCACCTCCAGACGAAAAAGCGGCAAGGTCGGCTCACATTGTTTCTTGCTCACAGGCAGCCAGTTCCGAATTCTCGGGACCAATGGAGTTAACCTTGCCTATCTACAGTTCGCTCCGGGAGCTGTCGCGGATGCAGCAATTTTGCCCGGGCCATGCACCGCTGGCCACGATCCAGCCCAAATCTATTGGGGGAGCGGGTATTTGATGACAAAGGTCGCGTGGATAGTCGTGGGCACGCTGTTGTAAGTGCCATAGGCGAGCACCTTGTCCGTCTCGGTTTCGAATTTTTTGCCGTAAGCCTGGGTGTATGTGGCGGCTCCGGTGAGGTTGGAATCGAGCATGCTGATCGAGCCTCCGCCGGAGGAAGTCTTGCTGGTGGGGTTCCAGCTTACGAAACTTCCGTAGGTAAAAACGGTCAGGTAGGTGGTGTTTTGGTCCTTGCTGGCGAGCACGACGGACTGCTCGTCACTGCTCAGGAAGAATTCGGTGGTGGATGGGTCCACCGAGGCATTGCCGGAAAGCTTGAGCAGGCTGGCCTTGGTGAGATTGGTCACTTTCGTCGGGCTGGGGTCCGCCGAGGAATCCGTCGGCTGGCTGATCGTGCCCGTGATCGCGATGGGATAAGCAAAGAGCGATCCCTGGGCACGGGCGACGGTGGCGGTGAAGGCGAGCGCGCACAGGATCAGGAAGAGCGGTGAAAGCGATTTCATGGACCAATCTGTAAAGATCTGCCCGCCGGGTGACAATTCGTTTCCCCGATTCCCGCAAATCGGTGGCCGAAGCAGCCCGCTGCGAAAATTTCACCCAAAATTCCTTGGCGTCATCGCCGTCAGGCGTTTATCTGACACTTCCTATGAAAATCGTTCTCGCGTATTCCGGCGGCCTCGACACTTCCGTGCTCCTTTCCTGGATCAAGGAAACCTACAACGCCGAGATGATCGCCTTCTGCGCCGACATCGGCCAGGAGGAAGAGCTCAAGGGCCTCGATAAAAAGGCCATGAAGACCGGCGCGTCGAAAATCTACATCGACGATTTGCAGGAGGAGTTCGCGCGCGACTTCATTTTCCCGATGATGCAGGCGGGAGCGATTTACGAGGGGCAATACTTTTTGGGCACCAGCATCGCGCGTCCGCTCATCGCCAAGCGCATGGTGGAAATCGCGAAGCTGGAAAAGGCCGACGCCATCGCCCACGGCGCGACCGGCAAGGGCAACGATCAAGTTCGCTTCGAGCTCACCGCCGCGGCGCTCGCGCCGACCCTCGATGTCGTCGCCCCGTGGCGGGACGAGCGGTTCCGCAATCAATTCCCCGGCCGCGCGGAAATGATCGCCTATTGCGCGGACAAGAAGATCCCCGTCGAGGCCAGCGCGAAGAAGCCCTACTCGATGGATCGCAATCTCCTGCACATCAGCTACGAGGCCGGCATTCTCGAAGACCCATGGCTCGACGCCTCCGCGCCCGAGCACAAGGCGATGTACAAGCTTTCCGTCGCCCCGGAAGACGCGCCGAACAAGGCCGAGTACGTGGAACTGGAATTTGTGAAGGGCGATTGCGTGGCCGTGAACGGCAAGGAACTGAACCCCCTCGGCGTGATGAAGGCGCTGAACAAGCTCGGCGGCAAGCACGGCATCGGCCGCGTGGATCTTGTCGAAAACCGCTTCGTCGGCATGAAGTCCCGTGGCGTCTATGAAACCCCCGGCGGCGCGATCCTGCACTACGCCCATCGCCAGATCGAATCGCTCACCATGGACCGCGAAGTCATGCACCTGCGCGACTCGCTCATCCCGAAATACGCCGAGCTCGTTTACTACGGCTTCTGGTTCGCCCCCGAGCGCCTTGCGTTGCAGGCCCTCGTCAGCGAGAGCCAGAAGAACGTCACCGGCACCGTGCGGGTGAAGCTCTACAAGGGCAACCTCATCAACGCTGGCCGCAAATCCCCGGTGAGCCTCTACAACCCGCACATCGCCACCATGGAAGCCGACCCGACTCAGGCGTATAATCAGAACGACGCCACCGGCTTCATCCGCCTGAACGCGCTGCGGTTGAAGGTCGCCGCGCAGGTGCATAATGCAAAGCCGGTGAAGAAGGCAAAGAGCAAGAAGGCGAAGAAGTAATTTGCGGTAAAAGAGACGGCAAAGTCAAAAGGAGCAGTGAGAAGTTGAGCTTCTATAGAAGTTCAAGTATCCTTGCGCAGATGGATCTCGTCGAAAAAATCAAGGAAGCTGCGATACAGCTCGACGCTGATAAGCGTTATGAATTGTTCCGTTGGTGGATTGAGTCCAATGGGTTCCAGCAACGTCAGCTTGCAGCGCTCAAGCAGGATATCGCTACTGGTATCAAGAATTTAGAGAGCGGGCAGTATGAAGAATACAACGACGAAGGGTTGATGCGACTTGCTGAATCGATTGGAGAAAGAGGACGAATCCGTCTGGCGATGGAGCGCAAGTCGCGCGTTGGATGAAGAATTACCGGCTTTCCGAATCGGCATCTTCCGATCTGGACGAAATCTGGTTCTTCATCGCATTGGATGATCCGGAGATCGCAGACCAATTTATCAAGAGATTGATCCTGCGGTTTCCCATGCTCGCTTCCACACCGGAGATGGGAAGAGAGCGTCCCGAATTGGCGACCAAGCTCAGAAGCTTCGCTTTTGCTTCATACGTCATTTTCTATCGACTCCTCGAAGATGGGATTGAAATTGTGCGCGTGCTCCATGGCGCAAGAGATTTGCCGCCGTTATTTCAGTGAGTTTTCTCACTCAGAAACGCGGAAACGCAGAGCATCAAGCTGCGGTGCGATGGCCGAAGTTTTCCCCCAGCCATTGCTGGACGCTTGCGAGCTCCGGTGAGGTGAGGTTATGGCCAGCTTCGGCCCATTGAAGGTCCACCTTCGCTCCGCTTTGGCGGAATAGCGTGGCAAGTCGTTCCACGCTGGGTACCGGCACGATCGGATCGTGGGTGCCGGAGGCCATGTGGATCGGGACGTCTTGTAAGTCCGGTGTGACTGCGGGCACGAGCGGCAGCATGGAGCGCAGGAGCACCGCGCCGTCGAGAAGACCGGGCCGCAGCAGGAGCGTGCTGGCGGCGATGTTCGCACCGTTCGAGTAGCCGAGGGCGATCACCTTGCGGCCTTCGAGCGCGTATTCCTTTACGGCGACGCTCACAAAATCGGCGAGCTCGTGGGTGCGCGCGATGAGGTCGGCCTCGTCGAAGACGCCTTCCGCGAGGCGGCGGAAGAAGCGGGGCATGCCGTTCTCCAGCGTTTTGCCCCGCGGGCTCAGCAACGCCGCGCCCGGCAGCAGCGAATGGCCGAGCTGCAGCAGATCGTTTTCCGTGCCGCCGGTGCCATGCAGCAGCAGGAGCACGGGCGCATCAGCTGCACCGGGAGTGAAGCGATGGATGAAATTGAGAGGAGTTGTGGTGCTCATATCCGAGAAGAAGGGTCCGCCAAAAACGCTAATCATCGCTAAAAGGAAAGCCTTTCAATTTTCGCGTCATTTCGCGTGTTTAGCGGACCATATTAGTGGAGTTGAAGTTTAGCTCACCGCGGTTTCCAGCGGCTCGAGATGAGCCTCGATGCTCGCGCGCTGTTTCTCCAGGAACGGAGGCAGCGAGAGCTTCTGGCCGAGCGTTTCCAGCGGTTCGCCATCGGCGGTGAAGCCGGGGCCATTGGTGGCGAGCTCGAACAGGATGCCGCCGGGAATCCGGAAATAGACCGACTGGAAATAATGCCGGTCGATCAGGCCGGAGTTCATCACCTGGTGGGTCGCCAGATGCTGGAGCCATTCGCGTTGCGCCTGCACGTCGGTGACCGCCCAGGCCACGTGATGCACGCCGCCCGCGCCGCCGGTGCCGCGCACTTTCGAGGCAGCGAGCCGGAGCTGACGGTTCGGGCCGCCCGCGCCGAGTTCCAGCAAGGTGGAATCCTGCGGGTTCGCTTTGAAACCGAGCACGCGGGTAAGCCAGTCGGCGGTTTCGTCGGGTTGATCGACGGTGAGCGTGACGGCGCTGAGACCGACCACCGCATGCTCGAGCCCGAGCGGGCTGCCACGCCAGGGGCGGAGGTCGCCCGCCGTTGCGCGGGGCTCCGCGACGAGCCGCAGCCGCTGGCCTTCGTGATCTTGAAACGCGAGGCTGGGCAGGTGCGTGCCAGCGGCGGCTTCGATGTCGCCATGGGTCACATCCTGTTGCTGGAACCAGCCGGCCCACTTTTCCAGCGTGGTGGCATCGCCGGCGACCCGCAGCGCGGTCTCGCTGATCGTGCCCACGCCCTCGCGGGCGGAGGCGACGTGCTTCCATTCAAAGAAGGTGAGCTCGGTGCCGGGGCTGCCCTCGGCATCGGCGTAAAACAAGTGATAGACGGACGTATCATCCTGGTTGACCGTCTTCTTCACCAGCCGCATGCCGAGCACGCGGGTGTAGAAATCGAGATTCGAGGCCGCGTCCGCCGTGAACGCGGACACGTGATGCAGTCCATGGAGGACAGGAGTAGTAGAGGCGTTCATAATTTTGGGTTTCTTTTAGTTTATCCGCAGATTTTCGCAGAGGGGCGCAGATTATTTTAAAAATCCCGATTTGAATCGTTCTGAAAAAATCTGCGTTAATCTGCGAAATCTGCGGATAAAATATGGTTAAATTAGTGTTTACTTCGTTGTGGTGGCTTTGCTGATCGCCGCATCGGCGGAGAAGAGGCCGCCACCGCGGATGATGAGCGCGAGCGCAAGGCCGATCACCAGTAGATGATATTCGTAGCCTTCACCCTTCTGGTTGCCATACCAGTTCATGAAGAAGCCATTGGCTCCATGCACGGTGGCGATGGCGACCACCATGTTCGACAGGATGCCGAACGCGGCGACGCGGGTGAACAGGCCGGTGATAAGCCCGAGCGAACCGGCGAACTCCGCCGCAATCGCGAGGAACGCGAAGAGCGCCGGGATGTGCATCGTCCCGGTGAAGAAGCCCATCGTGCCGGAGAAGCCGTAGCCGCCGAACCAGCCGAGCACCTTCTGTGCGCCGTGCGGGAAGAAGACGATGCCGAGCGTGAGCCGGGCGACGAAGGCGGCGAGGTCGTTGGGAGTTTTGGTGAGAAGTGAGAGTGCTTTCATAGTTGGATGTTTTGTTGTTCTGCACCCATCGTAAGGCCATCCCGGCGCGCCGGGTAATGCCGGTATTTGATCGCCGTTATGCACAAATCGCATAACTAAATGCTTTTGGACGGGACATTGTGCCGAAGATCTGCCACCATGCCGGACGCTATGAAAACACTACGGTTCCCTCTCCTGATGGCGGCGTTTTTCACCCTGCTCACGGCGTTTGCGCAGGCCGACACGTTTCAACCCGGAACGGTGACGTTCACCGGGACGATCAAGATGAACTCTGGCCACAACACCACGGTCAGCGAACCGCTGACGATTGCGAATTTGCTGAAGCTCTTCGGGCAAAATGCGAATCTCGCCATGCACACCAGGATTTTCTCCGACACCACGACGAACAGCTACGTGCTCGCGAGCTCGGATAAAAACACGATCTACGGGACGATCTTCACGTGGGGCTCCAGCGGCTACGTGTCGTGGTACACCGACGGCTCGCGGGCCAAGAACTACACCGGGGCCGACACGTGCACGATGCTGGATGGAAACCTCGCCGGAAGCGTAACCTACTCCACGATCATCAAGGACGGAAAATCGAACAACCCGGCCTCGTTCATTGCCTTTGGCACCTACAACAGCACGGAAACCTACATCAAGGGAACAATCCTGCAGATTACCACGCAGTTCTGACGCCGATGCTCGCCCCGCTTCGCGCGTTTCTGGTGATCATCGAAGAAGGCAGCCTCAACCGGGCGGCCACCCGCCTGCGCCTCTCCCAGCCCGCGCTCACGCGGCAGATGCAGGCGCTGGAGGAGGAAGTGGGCGGCCGTCTTTTTGAACGCACGCCCTCCGGCGTGAAGCCCACCGACCTTGGCCACAGCCTGGCGAAGCGCATGCAGGGCGTCCTTGCCGATTACGACGCTGCGATGGCCGGGGCGCGCCGCATGGCGCGCGGCGAGCGCGAGCAGTTGCGCATCGGCTACCTCGCCTCCGCCGCGCAGATTTACCTGAACCCGGCGCTGGTCGCACTCCGCCAGGCGCATCCGAAGATGGAGGTGAAGCTGATGGATCTCTCACCGGGGGAACAGCTCGACGGTTTGCGCAAAGGGGAGATCGATGTGGCGGTGATCGGGCAGGAGGGCTGCGGGGCGCGGCGCGATTTTTATACACGAAAACTGGTGACGCTGCCGCTGCTGGCGATGATCCCCGCGGATCACCCGCTGGCCTCGCGGATGGAGATCGAGCTGGCGGAGTTGCGCGGGGAACGGTTTGTCAGCTCGCCGGAATCCGACATGCCGGGGCGCGACCGGTGGATTGCACAGTTGGGCCGGAAGGCGGGGTTTCGCGTGCATTTCGCCGAGCCGGCGGAAAGTCTTTCGCATGGGCTGTCGTTGATCGCCGGGAAAGGCTACGTGTCGCTCGCCCCGGCCTACCTCTATTCGATGCCGGCGCCCGGGGTCGCGATGGTGCCGCTGAAGGACGCCGGGGCGACGTGGGATTTCCTGGTGGTGTGGCAGCGGGGGAAGACCTCCCCGCCGATGAACGTCTTCCTCGAAGCCCTCGCCCACACCGCGCAGGAGAGTTGCAAAGGGCACGCGCAGCGCGCAGTGGAGGGTTGAAATCCGCGCTTCGCGAGAAGCCGCGCGATACGTGGGCGGCAATTGAGCGTTGCGAGCCGCGTAACGGCCCGCCTGGAGCGATGCGTAAAACCAATTTTGCCCCTCGTTACCGGGCTCCAGCCTGGTAACGCACCTTGTCTGCGAGGCTCCAGCCTCGTGCCCCCGCGCCCACATCTGCCCTCTTCCCATCCGTGACCATCCTCGTCATCCGCGGCTAAAAATTCCCCTTCTCCTTGGTGCCTTCGTGTCTTGGTGGTTAATCTCCATTTCCAATCCCGCACTCCAGCGCCTTTTGCATCCGCCGCGTCACCTTCGGCCAGGTCTTCTCCTTCGCCAGCCGCTAATTCCAGTCAGCCGAAACACGGTCGCCATCGCATTCAATGGAGCGCTCACTCAGCACACATATCGAAATAATTTCCAGCTTCATCCACCATCCTGCCATCGGGAAAAATTTGCACGGCGACGACGTATTCCTCCACGGTAATCGCGTCTTCGAAATCCCGCTTTTCATCCAAGAACTGCTGAAGCCGTGTGATGGCATAATCGGCGATTTCCCGCTGGGCCTCCAACTCAGTTGCAAACACCACATACTTTCCGTCCCCGTCCCTCACTGTTGGAACAGGTCCTTGGAAAAAGGTGTCGATAAAGATGCAAAAGCCGTTCTTTGGCTGACCGGTTGAGTCGTCGTTATTTTTGCCCATGATGAGCGTAATCACCTGGCCAGGTTCCAACCGAAGAACAAGCTTTCTCTTTTGTTGAGGCTCTTTACAGTCGGTTGCGTATGGCTGCTGGCAGACGATGGACTCGCGACGAATTGCTCGTTGCTCTGAATATTTACCACAAGCTGAACTTTGGGCAGTTGCATGCCCGCCAGCCGGTGGTCGTTCAACTTGCCGAGAGACTGGGACGAAATGCGAATAGCGTGGCGATGAAGCTCTGCAATCTCGCTTCACTCGACCCGGCGCTGAAAATTCGCGGGATCAGAGGATTGGCTGGGGCGAGCAGCCTTGATCGAGCCATGTGGGAGGAATTTCACGCGAATCTTAACGAGGTTGTTCCCGCTTCGGAAGAGGCGTTGCGCACGCTCTTCGCCGCCAAAAATAACCGGGACTTGGAAGTGATTCCCTCCGAAGGAATACGCTTCAGAAAAGTGCCTCCGTCCGGGCCAACCGAAATCGTATCTTCTGTAAAACAGCGTCGCGGGCAGGAGTATTTCCGCGATGCGGTCTTGAACAACTTTGGTGGGCGGTGCGGCATTACCCAATTGGCCGTGCGCGAGCTCGTGATTGCCTCGCATATTCTGCCCTGGGGGCTCTATCCCGCCGAGCGATTGAACGTGAGAAATGGCCTCGCCCTTTCCCGTCTTCACGATGCGGCTTTCGATCGTGGGCTGATTACGTTCGACGATCATCTCCAATTGCAGCTATCACCCCGCCTCAAAGCCGAACTTTCCCAGCGTTCCATCGCGGAAAACTTTGGTGCCTACAATGGCGAAGCACTCAAGCTGCCAGAGGACGCCGCCCTGCCTGATCCCGTGTTTCTCGCAGAGCACCGCACGAAGGTGTTTCAAAAAAGGTAAAACGTCCTTTATTCTGCTGGCCCGGCACCTGCTTGACTAATGTGAATGGAAAATCTTGTGGCTGCGGGTGTGTTCCTTCTTGTTTTTGCCCTGTCGGGCGCTCTTAGCGTATGGCTCATTCGCCGAGGACGCGGAAAAGGAAAACTGCCATTCACCGAGAAGATGCTGCGACCGCCCGGGCACAGTCTCCGGACGGCGCTGGAGAAAATGGATGACCAATTGCTAAGTTGCTTTAGCTGGTTGTGCAGCGCAACGGCAGGGGCTAGCATTTTCATTATCGCAGGATGGAGGATGCTACATTTTCCTCTCGTCAGTGTGCCTTTCATCCTACTTGGGCTCGGGATCATGGCATATCCCATCTATCGACTGGTGAAGCTAGGGCGCAAAATGCTCCGCTATCGTGCCGGACTTCTTGGTGAGCAGGTGGTAGGCGAGCATCTCAACCAGCTTATGCGACAGGGGTGTGCAGTCTTTCATGATGTTCCCGGCGATGGAGACTGGAACGTGGATCACGTCGTTGTCTCTGCACACGGTGTTTTTGCGGTCGAGACCAAGACATATCGCAAACCCGAGGTGAAAGATGGTCATAAGGTCATTTTTACCGGCAGTGAACTTCAGTTCGCCCATTATCGCACGCGGGATGGACTTGATCAGGTTGCGCGCAACGCGAAGTGGCTCGCGAAGGAATTAACCAAAGCCACTGGCGAGCCGGTAGCGACTACCCCCATTTTGACCCTGCCTGGATGGATGATCGAACGCTGCGGCAAAAATGGGGTGGCTGTTCTTAACCCGCGTGAAATTGGAAAGGTGGTTCTGGATGCTCGTCGGCCTGTCATTCCCGAGGCCAGTCGGCAGCGTATCTCCCATCAACTTGAGCGTCTTTGTCGTACGGTGGAGATCTAATCGCTGCTTGATTTACGGCAGCGGCAGCACCCCTTCGACCCGCACTTTCCACTGTCCATTCTGCGGGAAGCCGGGGGTTTGGGGGGAGTGGTCCCAGCCGGCAGTCATGAGGGCGATGGCGGTGAGGAGGGCGCCGTTGCCGGGGAGATAGAGCGGGAGGCGGGGTTCCTGGTAATTGTGACCGTTGGGGAGCCAGGTGTTTTTCGGCGTGTCCATGAGGAGGGCGCTGAGAGCGGGGTCGGGCTCGCCGAGGCGGGTGGCAGTCATGGCGATCATGGGGTAGTCCCAGCCCCAGGTGCTGGGCCAGTCCCATTGCTGCACGACGGCGTGGAGGGTGGCGCGCATGGTGGCGAAATCAATGAGCGGGGTGGCGGGGACCATGCCCAGGGCGGCGAGGACGGCGGGGTGGTCGCTGGTGATCTCGAGCGCGGGGGCTTCGACGGCGGCGTAGCGGCCGTCGCGGACGGTGGGTTTTGCGAGGTGGGTAAGCACGTCGTCCCAATGCGGGTCGCGTTTCAAGCCGAGGCGGGTGCGCCATTGCTGGGCGGTTTCGAGGGCCCAGTGCCAGTAGGCGAGCTCGTAGGTGGGGTTGAGGGTCTGGTCGCGGTATTTGCCCCACGATTCCTGGGCGGGGATGATTTGCGGGCCGAGAACGTAGCGTTTCCCGGCGGCGTCCCAGGCGGGGAAGGAGGCCATGAAATCGGCAGTCTGGAAGACGAGGTCGCGATATTTATCGAGCGTGGCGAGATCGCCTTCCTGTGCATGGGCGCGCCGGAGGAGTTCGGCGAGGTAGATGGGATGCGGCTGCTGCCAGAGGAGGAAGGCGGCGACCTTGCTCGGGCTGTTTGCGCCGGAGGGATCGGTCATCTTGGGCCAGCGGACGCCAGCGTAGCCCTGGGCCCGGGCGAGGGCGCGGGCCTGCGGGAGGATGGCCTGATACCACGCCATGCTCTTCTCCAGCAGTTCGGGATGCCCCCAGAGGGCGAATTGCGCGGCGTGCCACCAGTGCATTTCGAGGTGGAACTTGCCATACCAGGAATTGGTGGTGAGCCCGGTTTCCTGCGGCGGGGTGTTGCCTGCGCAGTTGATCGCGGTGAGGTATTGCGAGAGGACGATGCGGCGCTCGAGCTCGCTCCAGCGCGGATCGGTGCTGCCGGAGAGATCGACTACGCCGCCGGTGCGCCAGAAGCTTTTCCAATGCGCGGCGGAGGCGGTGAAAATATCCTGTGCAGTCGGGGGCGCGGAATCGAGCGGCTGCGGGGAGAAGACGCACACCACGGCGAGATGATCGGCGCCCTTGCCGCCCGTGGGCGAAAGCGTGTAGCGGTGCGCGGCGTCATCCGGTTGGAAGGACGCGGGGCCGGACCAGTCGAGGCGCGTGGAATAGGTGGTGGCGTCGAGGGTGGACTGGATGGTGCAGTGATTTTTCTTTGCGGTGGCGGTGGTCTGGTAGCGGTCGGGGTGCTCCCAGTCGGCGGCCATTTTCCAGTCATCGCTCGCGCCGGGGAAGGCGAGGGAAAGCCCCGCGCGCCCGGCGGTCAGCAGCGGGGAGTCGATCTCCACGGCGAGCGTGGCGTGCTGCGGGTCGCAGGCGGTGCGGACATGCACCGGCTGCCCGTCCACGATGAACCGGCTGTCGAGCGTGCCGGACCACAGGTCGAGCGTCTGGTGAATGCCGGTGATCTCGGTGGCGAGCACGGGTTTCCCATCGGCATGGCGCAGGGTGAGGCCGAGGCGCGCGAGATCGAGCCGCTGGGATTGGCGCGCAGCCAGTCGGCGGCGGGCAGGTAATCGTGGTGATCGCCCGCGCCGGAGAGATAGGGCACCGGGCGTCCGTGGACGTCGTAATTGCGGGTGGCCTCCGCGGCAGTGTAGTGCTGCGGGTTGGGCATCGTGTGCCAGCCCCAGTCGGACATGGTGTGGAGCGGGATGCCCTTTTCATAAGCCTCGGGGAAGCTTTGCAGGCCGGTCGCATCAGCGGTGAAGGCGAAGTCGCCATTGCCCACGGTGAAGGGGGAGAGTGGGTCGAATTTTTCGGCGCTAGGATTGTGGCGGGTGACGAGGGCGTGGCGGTCGATCGGATCGGCGGCGGAGGCGGAGAGGGTGGCCGCGGCAAGCAGGGCGCTCCCGAGCGACAGGAGTCGCGCGGACCGGGGCATTCCCAGTCGGGAGACTGGGAACGAGGAAGGGCGGCAAAGGGTCAGCCGGGCGAAGGGGCTGCAAGTCGATGGGGGGAGTGGGTGGCTCTGGGGAGCGCCTGCGTCTCGCAGGCTGGTCAGCGCGTCCTCGCGCGGACGAACTTGGTCCCCGGTGGTGATGGCCCGAAGGGATGCGTGAGGACGGGAGGAGCGCCGGCAAAAGTTCGTTCCGGCGGGACGCCGGACCCCCCCCGCGGGGACGCGTGGGCTCCCCAGAACTCCGCGCGAAGGCGGGCAGGCTAACCCGGATGGTTCCTCCCCGCTTTTCAATTTTGCACAAGCAGGCTGGGTCTCTCGGGCTGACATGGTGATCGGTTACCGGTTATCCGGGGGCAGCTTTTGCATTTCGAGGCCGGCGAGGATGAAGGGGCCAACGCCTTTGTGGTCGTTCAACACGATGGGTTCGCCCTTGGTGTAGTAGGCAAACGAGCCGTCGCGTTTTTTCTTGGTGAGCTTCACGTCGAGGCTGGCGACCTTGCAGCAATGGGTGAGGCTGATGCTGCCATCGCGGTTCTTCTGGATGAACTGATGAATGATCCCCGCATAGCCCTTGCGCAAGGCCGGGAGCTCGCTCTTGGGGAGGTAGCCGTGGTTGACGCCCTTCGCGAGGGCATAGACGAACATGCTCGAAGAAGTGGACTCGAGATAGTTCCCCGGGCGCGAGCCCTGGTCGGTAACCTGCCACCACACGCCGCTGTCCTGATCCTGATATTTCAAGATGCCCGCGGCGACGTGGTTCAGCTCGGCGATGAGCTGCGGGCGCGCGGGATGACTGGCGGGCATCCAGTCGAGCACATCGACCAGCGCCATTGCATACCAGCCGATGGAGCGGCTCCAGTAATTGGGCGAGCGCCCGGTGGCGGGGTCGGCCCAGACGGCGGATTTGCTCTCATCCCAGGCATGGTAGAGCAGGCCGGTGTGGGGATTGGCGGTGTAGTCGGTGACGAGGGCGAACTGTTTCGCGATGTCTTCAAAATCGCCGGGATGCTTGAAGGTGGCGGCGTATTGCGCGTAGAAGGGCTCGCCCATGTAAAGGCCGTCGAGCCACATTTGATGCTGGTAGCGCAGCTTGTGCCAGAAGCCGCCTTTGAGCGTGCGGGGCTGGTCGTGGAGCTGGGCGTAAAGCGTGTCGGCGGCCTTGCGATAACGCTGGTCTTTGGTGCGCCGATACAATTCCAATGCCGTGCGACCGGGCTCGATCAAGTCGAGACTGTAGAGGGCGGCCTTGTAGCTGGTGATGGTGCCCTTGGGCTCCACCCAGGTGGCGAAGATTCGTTTGGTAAAGTCGGGGTAACGCGGTTCCTTCGTCACATCGCCGAGATTGAGCAGCGAGTGGCAGAAAAGGCTGTCGGCATAATCCCAACGGCCCTTGCCGGGTTTCCCCTGGATCTTGCTGTCGCTGCGCTTCATCTCAGAATCGGCCATCCGCTGCGACCACTGGAGCGGCGTGGCGCCTTCGATTTGATCGGCGGCGAAAGTGAGGGACGGGAGGAACGTGCAAAGCAGTGCGCAGGCGAGTTTGGGGGAGAACTTCATGGGGTTGGGTGGGGATATTGGTTTTGGACAGGATGAACAGGATTTACAGGATGCCCTTCCGAGGCGGGATAAGCCACGAGGGCATCATCTTGTTCATCCTGTCTAAAAAAGATTTGGGAAATTTGGGGATCAAAGCAGTTGCAGCCAGACGTTACGGAATTCAACCGCCGGGCCTTCCATTTGGAGCGCGATAAATCCCGAAGATACCGGAAGTTTTTCGAGATGGTTTTCCGGCACGCCGTTGACGACGAGATCAATCGTGTCGCCCCGGCAGGTGATGTCGTAAGTATTCCATTCCCCCACGGGCTTCTCGGCCGGCGCACCGGTCCGGGCAGCGAGCTGGTTGCCATTCACGAGCGGTTTTTTGAAATCGTAGCCCTTCATCCCGAGCAGATCACCGGTGGCCGCGCCCTTGATCTGGCACTGGATGCAATCCGGCCACACGACATCGTCGCCGGTGAGATGCACGAGCACGCCGCTGTTGCCGACCTTGGCCGGCCAGCGCCATTCGAGGTGCAGGTGGTAGTTGGCATACTTCGCCGTCGTGCGCAGGTAGCCAACGGATTTGTTCGAGGCGAGCACGCCGTCGTGGATCGCGTAGGTGGGGGCCACGCCGGGCCGGGCGATGAAAGTCCAGCCGCTGGTATCCTTGCCATTCCAAAGATTGAGTCGCGGTGCGGGTGATGGCTGCTCCGCCGGCGGGGCAGCGTGGAGGAGCGACGAAAGAACCAATGCTCCCAGCAAGACTGTCCGGAAACGTTTCATTTCGCGCTGAGGGTAATTTTCAACGGCGACGCGATGCGCTTCGACCACGCGGAGAGATAGGCCGTCCAATCGGCGGCGGTGGCGAACTGGCCGCTCTTCGTCCATCCGGCTCCCGCGTAGTAAACCAGCGGCTTTCCGGGGGTCGCATGGGCGAGAATCAGATGATCCAGCGCCGTCTCGACCGCGCCGGAATACTCGCCGGGCGCGAGCACGATGCCGGTGCCGAGTTCACCATTTTTCGCGTAATTCTCCCACAGGCTGATCCAGCCCTCCTTGTCATTGGTCGCGGGCGTGGCGGCCTTCGCCTTGGGATGCTTGCCGAGCCCGATGGCGACGGTGATTCCCTTGTCACTCTCGAAGGTGAAGGTGCTCTCGATCTGGTCAAGATTGTGCCCGGCATCCACCGTGAAGCGCTTGGTCTCGCTGACCATCAAGCCGCCACCCGCGTCCCAGGGGGCGTAGGTGAGTTCGAACACAGTGCGCACCGGGCCGTTGGCGAGCACTTTCCAGGTGGTCCAGTTGTGTGAGACCGCGAGATTCTGGCCGTCCCAGATGCCGGTGCCGCCGCAGCCCCGCGTTTTGCCGGTGTCGTACATGTCCAGGCCCTCGCCCGATTCCTCGTGGTAGAGGCTTTTGGTGTACCAGCGGTTCACGATCAGGTAGGGCACGCGCTTGCACCATACGTCCACGCCGCTGCTCACCATCTGGTCCTTGCCTGCGGCGGGCGTTTCCAGCTTCGGCCCGTAGATGCGGTGGGCGATGCGGTCGTTCTCCCACGCAAAATCATCGTTCCGCTCGGGGACATAACGGCCAAAAGTCTGGTCCGGGAACGGCGGCACGGGATCAGCCGAGGGTTCGATGGTAAAGGTCGCGCGCTTTTCCCCCGCGGCGAAGTCGTGCTGAAAGATCAGATCATCGGCATGGTGCTGGTGCTCGCTCGGCGCAAAATTCGTCACTTGCGCGGGGATCATTTTTCCGGCGGCATCGAGCACCTTGAGGTGATCCATTTCGGTGCCGGAAAGTTGCGCAGCCACTTGCGACCACGGGATGACGATAGTTTCCGCCGGACGCGCAAGGTCCAGGTCGTTGGTCACGGTGACGGTGATCGAACTGGCGGCCAGCGCGGAGTGAAAAGCGAAAACGGAGGTCGCGAGCGCGAGGGCGGAAGCACGAAGGGTATTCATGAGCTGGGGTGAATGAGTGGATTTTTGGGGAATCCGAGAGCCCGACCGTAGCCACCCGCGGGCCGTCTGCCAAGCATTCCATTGCGCAGGCTCGCCAATTTTTTCGGCCTGCGGCAGGATCAGGAATTCACCCACCCCGAAACGTGCGAAACTCGAAAACAACTACCCGAAGCCGGGCCCGGAAAAAGAAACCGGCCCCCGGTCTCGTTCCGAAGGTGGCGTTGCTCTTCGAAACGCCCAACGCCTATTCGCGCGGCGTGCTGCTGGGCATCGGTGAGTATATTTCCCGGCATGGTCCCTGGCGCGTCCATTTCGCGGAGCATGGTGCCCATGAGGGGCCGCCGGCCTGGCTGACGAATTGGGATGGGGACGGCATCATCATTCGTAGCGAGAACCGCCGCATTACGCGAAAAGTCGCGCAGATGAATCTGCCCGTGGTCGATATGACCCCCTCGCGGCTGCTCCCGCATGCGCCCTGGATAAAGGCGGATGACGTCGCGGTGGCCGGGCTGGCGGCGCAGCATTTTCTGGAGCGGGGGTTCCAGCATTTTGGCTTTTGCGGGAAGGCGGGGTTTCGCTGGTCGGAGGCGCGGCAGGCGCATTTTGCGGAAATGCTGCGCCGGCACGGGCACGAATGCCTGCTCTATCGGCCGCCCCGCCGCCCCGCCAATGGAGACGCCGAGGCGGATGCCATTGCGGGCTGGTTGCAGACGCTGCCGAAGCCCGTGGCCGTCTTTGCCTGCTACGACGGGCGCGGTCAGCAGGTGCTCGACGGGTGCCGTCGGGCGGGACTCCGCGTGCCGGAAGAGGTGGCGGTGCTGGGCGTGGATAACGATGATGTGCTCTGCTCGCTCTCGCCGCCACCCCTCTCCAGCATCGTGCTCAATGCGCGCCGGGCAGGATCGGAGGCGTCCGCTTTGCTGGAAGCCATGATGCGTGGAGAGAAGGTGGGCGCAGCGGAGCATCTGGTCCCGCCGCTGGACGTGGCGACGCGGCAGAGCAGCGATATTCTGGCAACCAACGACCCGCAGGTGGCGCGGGCGCTGGGCTACATCCGCGAGCATGCGCTGGAGGGAATTGGAGTGGGCGACGTGTTGAGCCACAGCCCGATGGCGCGGCGCACGCTGGAGCTGCGGTTTCAAAAGCTGCTGGGGCGCTCACCCGCGGAGGAAATCCTGCGGGTGCGGATGAATCACGTGAAGCGCCTGCTGGCGGGGACGGCGCTCACGCTCAAGGAAATCGCCGCGCGCACGGGATTCGAGCATGCGGAATATCTCAGTGTTCTATTCAAGCGGGAAAGCGGGATGACGGCCAGCGAGTTCCGCAATCGAAACAGTCCTGTGGGATAAAATCATTCCGAAGCAACCAGCGTCTTTGTGCGCTTTCAAACCGCTGTCATTCTGAGTGCAGCGAAGAATCTCCAACTATTTCTGGTGCGGTGAGGGTGTGGATTGTTTCCTGAGCCTGGAAATACCTGGCGATTCTCTGTCTGTGCGTTGCTTCAGCTCGCAAAACCTACCTTTAATTTTCCCTCGAAGACACAAAGGTGGGCCAGTGCTTCACCTTGAGCTGTAGCGGCGGTCTATGACCTTCGCACTTTTTCTCGCCCCTGCTTTCAGCGACGGTCATAGACCGCCGCTACCGCGCAGGTTCTTCCCCGCCTTTCCATCCGGCAGAGCAGGTTGGGTGTCCCGGAATGATCGTGCTTTTTAGTTGCGCAAAATCTCAGTAAAAATGCGCCAACTCTCATTTTCAAACCCGCGACGATGCAGGATAATGAGCATGTTTCAACCCTGCATCGTCCATGAAAAGCAACGATTCTCTCACGCGCCGGAAATTCATTCGCCTCGCCGCCGGCAGTGCCGTGGCCGTGGGAGCCGGTGCCGCGTTACGCCCGCTGCAAGCGTTGGGAGAGCTTCCGGTTTCCTCCGGCACAATGCCCACGCGTCCGCTGGGCCAAACCGGTTTCAACGTGCCGCTCTTCAGCCTGGGCGGGCAGGGATTGCTGGAGATGCCGGGTGATCACACCGCCGAGGCCACGGCGATCATCAACCGGGCGATTGATCTCGGGGTCACGTATTGCGATACCGCGCACTGGTACGGGAAAGGCTCGAGCGAGACCTATTACGGCGCGGTGATGAAGACGCGGCGCAAGGAGGTGTATCTCGCGACCAAGAGCGGCGAACGCACCTACGATGGTGCGATGCGCGATCTGGAGACTTCGTTGAAGCGGCTCCAGACCGATCATCTCGATTGCTGGCAGATGCACAACGTCCGCACGCCGCAGGACGTGGAGGGAATTTTTGCGCCGAATGGTGCGCTCAAGGCTTTCCTCAAGGCGCGCGAGGAGAAGATCACGCGCTTCATCGGGGTCGCCGGACATCGTAATCCGTTTGTGCTCAAGGATGCGATCGGGCGCTTCGATTTCGATACGATTCTGATGGCGATCAATGCGGCCGACCGCCATCTACCGGGGCCGGGCGACGAATCCTCGTTCATTGAGAATCTGCTCCCCACCGCCGTGGAAAAGAAGCTCGGGATCATCGGGATGAAAGTGCCAGCCCTGGGAAAGATTTTTCAGCCGGGCGGGCTCACGATGATGGAGCAGGCGATGCGCTACACGCTCTCGCATCCGGTGAGCACCGTGATCATTGGGATCAAGACGATTGCCGAGCTGGAGGAAAACGTGCGAATTGCGCAGGCGTTCAAAGCCTTCACCCCCTCCGAACTGGCGCAGATCGAGGCGCTGACGAAACCGTATTATGCCGATGCGACTTTTTTCAAACGAGCGCATGGTTATTAGGCCGGGTTTGCGGGTTTTGCCAAACCCATGTCACCCCCAGCGAAATCGAGGAGCCAACGAACTACTCGGCAAGACGAAGAATTTCACCACGAAGACACGCAGGCACGAAACCGCCCTTTTTCCGCCCTTTTCGCGTATTTTGCTGGTCGCAAAAGAATGGCAATCGGAAATTACTTTTCGACGAATTGCCAAATTTCGGAAGCGCGCTCCGATCCAATCACCCCGCCACCGGGCTTATTCCATTGACGCCGCACCGGCGACGGCGCGAGAAATCTTCATCCCCTCTTTCCTCCTATGAACTCAAAATCCGGCTCCGCCTTGTTTCTTGGTGCAGTGCTTTCCCTGGTCGCGTGGACGACACAATCCATGGCTGCCGCGCCCAGTGATTCCTTTCCAGTCCAGATCACCGTGGATGCGGCAAAAACGGATGGGCCGCTCCCGCCGATCTGGCGCTTCTTCGGCTATGATGAGGGCGACTACACCTACATGAAGGATGGGAAGAAGCTGCTCGCGGAGCTGGGGAAGCTGGGCGGGCCGCAGGTCTTCATTCGCTGCCATCATTTGCTCACCAGCGGCGACGGTTCCTATGCGCTCAAGTGGAGCTCGACCAGCGCCTACAAGGAGGATGCGCAGGGCCATCCGGTTTACGACTGGACGATCAACGACCGCATCTTCGACACCTATCTCCAGCGCGGGCTGAAGCCGTATGTGCAACTTGGGTTCATGCCCGAGGCGCTTTCGACGCATCCGCAGGATTATCCGCATCATCCGCCGGTGAACGAGAAGGCGCCCGCGAATGCGGGGCAGGCGTATCCGCCGAAGGACTACGCGAAATGGGGCGAGCTCGCCTACCAGTGGGCGAAGCATTGCGCGGAAAAATACGGGAAGGACGGGGCAGAGAGTTGGGACTGGGAGGTGTGGAATGAACCGAACATAAGCTACTGGCACGGGACGCATGAGGATTACTTCAAGCTCTACGACTATGCCGTGGCGGGTGTCCGCCGGGCCCTCCCGAAGGCGCGGGTCGGCGGGCCGGAAGTGGCCGGAGGCCCGGGTGGAAAATTCCTCGGCGAATTTCTCAACCACTGCGCGCATGGGAAAAACTACGTGACCGGCCAGACCGGTTCGCCACTCGATTTCATTTCCTTCCACGCCAAGGGCTCGCCGAAATTTGTGGATGGCCACGTGCGGATGGCCATGTCGAACCAGCTCAAGAACATGGACGATGCGTTCGGCGTGATTGCGTCGTTCCCCGAATACAAGCAGACGCCGATCGTGATCGGAGAGAGCGATCCTGAGGGCTGTGCGGCCTGCCAGGCCCCGCAGAATGGCTACCGCAACGGCACGATGTATTCGAGCTACACGGCGGCGAGTTTCCCGCGCGCGCTGGAACTGGCGCGGCAGCACGGAGTGAACCTGGAGGGCGCGCTCACGTGGGCCTTTGAGTTCGAGGATCAGCCGTATTTTGCGGGCTTTCGCGCGCTGGCAACCAATGGGATTGATCTGCCGGTGCTGAATGTCTTCCGCATGTTTGCAAAAATGCGCGGGCAGCAGGTGGAGACGGTCAGCAGCGACGCGCAAAATGCGCGGACGATCCTTGCCTCCAATGTACGCGGGACGCCGGATGTATCGGCGCTGGCGAGTCTCGATGGAAACCAGCTCGCGGTGCTGGTGTGGCACTATCACGACGACGATGTGGTGGGGCCAGCGGCGGCGGTGGAGCTGGCGTTGCAGCACGTGCCCTTCAGCGGGAAAGCGCAGGTCACTCGCTACGTGGTTGATTCAGCACACAATAATTCCTACGCGGCGTGGAAGCGCATGGGCTCGCCGCAAGCGCCTTCACCAGTTCAATACGCGGAACTTGAAAAGACCGGACAGCTCGTGAACGCAGGCTCGGGCGAGCCGCTGGAAATCAAGGACGGCGCGGGTTCGTTACAGATCGACCTCGAGCGGCAAGGGGTGGAGCTGCTGGTGATTGAGCCGACGAAATAGGGCTCATGTAGAGAATTTTTTTGGACAGGATGAACAAGATGGACAGGATGGAAAATTGGCGAGCATTGAAATCACTCAATAGGCGAAGCCTCATTATTTCCATCCTGTCCATCTTGTTCATCCTGTCTAAATAATCTCTTAAACTGCGGCCAGACGCTTGAGCAGAGCGGCGTGGAGCTGGATGCCAAGGTCGATATGAGCGACGGGGAACGTTTCGTTCGGCGAATGGGCGTTGCAGTCGGGGAGGCCGAGGCCGATGAGCAGGGTCTCGCGCTGGAGGATTTTGCGGAAGAGCATCACGATCGGGATGCTGAGTCCTTCACGGATATGGGCCGGAGCTTTGCCAAAGATTTCCGACAAGGCTTCACTGGCGGCGAGGGCATCGGGGAAATCGGGGGCGAGGTAATAGGGTTCGCCGCCGTGGTCGTAGCTGACTTCTACGCGGACCGTATCGGGCGTGATGCCTTCGAGGAAGGCACGCACTTGCGCGGCGATCTTTTCCGGGTCCTGCCACGGGACGAGGCGGAAGCTGAGCTTGGCCGAGGCGCTGGCGGGCACGATGGTCTTGCTGCCGTGGCCCTGATAGCCGGAGGTGAGGCCGTTGATTTCCGCCGTCGGCCGGGCCCAGATGCGTTCCAGCGCGGTGTAGCCTTTCTCGCCACAAATCTTCGGGCTGCCGGTGGCTTCGAGCAGTTCGGCGTCGCCATAGGGCAGCTCGTGCCAGACCGTTCGCTCGCTTTCGGAGAGCGGGAGCACGTCGTCGTAAAAACCGGGGATGGCGATCGAGCCGTCTTCGCGATGCAGCTTTGCGAGCAGGCGGCTGAGTTCCAGCGCGGGATTGGCCACGGTGCCGCCAAACATGCCGGAGTGCAGATCCGCCCTGGGGCCGCTGACTTTCACTTCGAGGCAACTGATGCCGCGCAGGCCGGTGGTAATGGCGGGATAGCCCTCGCGCACCATGCTGGTATCGGATACGACGATGATGTCGCAGGCGAGTTCTTCACGATGGGCGGCGAGGAAGGCGCCGAGATGCGGACTGCCGATTTCCTCCTCGCCCTCCAGCAGGTAGATGAGATTGACCGGCAGCTCTGCACCGGTCGCGAGCAATGCCTCGGTGCCGAGGATGTGGGTGAAGGTCTGTCCCTTGTTGTCGGTTGCGCCGCGGGCTACCACGT
>Ga0157376_10000728_pt1 | contig 21322 bp, 18 predicted proteins | sample M45metaG_FD_121801 | JGI IMG/M metagenome (GOLD analysis project Ga0157376, IMG submission 121801) | Miscanthus rhizosphere microbial communities from Kellogg Biological Station, Michigan, USA - M4-5 metaG | ecosystem: Host-associated > Plants > Roots > Rhizosphere > Soil | place: USA: Michigan... | reverse complement strand
CTGTAAGCATGGCCGCGTTGAACGGCGAGATTACGCGGCAGGCGTCCGCGATCGCGTTCCTCAACGACTTCTGGATGATGATGATCATGACCGTCGCCGCGATTCCGCTGTTGCTGCTGCTGCGGCCGGTACGGCAGGCGGCCGCTCCCGCCATCGTGGCGGACCACTGATGCGCGAGCAGCCGCCCGGCGTTCCGGTCGACCCGGCCGACGAGCCACGCATTGCAGCGCGGCGTAATCCGGACGAGCTTCGCGTCTACGGCCTCAATGCGTGCATGGCGGTGTTCAACACCCGGCCTGATGACGTGCGCAAGGTGTATCTGACTCAGGCGCGCCTCGGCGCGCTGCAACCGGTTCTGGCCTGGTGCGTTCAGCGCCGCCTCGGTTACCGCGTCGTCGAAAACGCCGACCTCGACAAGCTGGCGCAGACCCAGCACCACGAAGGCGTCTGTTTCGAGGTGCGCCGTCGTCCACTTTTATCTCTTTCCACTTTGTTGCAGACGTTGCCGCGGGCGCCAAAGCCCGTGCTGCTGGTCTGGCTCGACGGCGTCGGCAATCCGCACAATTTCGGCGCGGTGCTGCGCAGCGCGGCGAATTTCGGCGTGCACGGCCTCATTCTCGCGCGCGAGTCGGCGCTGAATCTTTCCGGCGCTGCAATGCGCGTGGCCGAAGGTGGCGCCGAGGCCGTGCCGATCGCGCAGACCGTGCCGGGCGAGGACGTTTTCGGCGCGTTGCGCAATGCCGAGATCCGCGTGGCTGCTACGGTGCCGCGCGAAGGCGAGTTGCTGTACACAGCGACGCTGCCCAAGCGCATCGTGTTCGTGCTCGGGGCGGAAGGCGGCGGGCTCAGCCAAGCGCTGATCGATCGCGCCGACGTCCACTTGACGATTCCGGGCAGCGGAGCGGTCGAAAGTCTCAACGTCGCCGCGAGCGCTGCGGTGCTGTTTGGCGAATACTACCGCCAGCAGGTTGCGCTGCCGCGCAAGCCCACGCATCGGCGTTGAAAGAAAAACCCCCGAACAGCAGCCGAAACCGATGTCCGGGGGTGGGCGCTTTATTCCAGTGTGCTAGGGGTCATTCGACCTCGAACGATTGCAGGCGGACCGGCAGCTGCGACGCCGATTCGTAGGCGCCCGCATCGCAGGTCGGCTTGCCGGACGGACGGCCATTCAGAGCGGCGTCGAAGTCTTTGATTGGCGCGAGGTCGCATATCGACTCCACGCCGGCGCCTTGTGCCGCGCTCGTGTCGCCGAGTTTCATGACGGCGACCAGCGCGTTGACGCCACCAAACGGCGCAGCGCCCGCCAGCAGCGGGTCGCCGACCTTGGCCGCACCGCAGGTTGCATCCGGATTGAACTGCACGTTGCCGCCGTCGTCGGTGAACGCCTGCCCGCCGCAATTCGCTCCGCTGGCACCGGTGTTGTTGGAGATGATGCTGTTGGCGACGTGGAATTCGCTGGCCGTGGTGTTGGCATTGAAGAAGCCACCGCCAGCGCCGGTGGCCGAGTTGCCGTCGATCGTGGCGTTGATCAGGACGACCTTGCCGGAATTGCTGGTGTTCTTGTCGGCGAAGTTGGCGATCGCGCCACCGTTGGTGCCAGCCGAGTTGCCGCTGAACGTGACATTGGCGATCGCCAGCGGCGTGAAGCTGTCGCCGGCGTCGTGGTAAGCGATCGCGCCGCCGTTCGCGTTCGTGCTCGTATTGGCTCCGACGAAGCTCGAGGCAAGCACCGAAAGATAGCCGCTCGCGTAGATCGCACCGCCTGAACCGGCACGTGGATCGAGGGCGCCGTTCTGTAGATCCCAGCTGCCGCCGGCGACGTTCGCGCTGAAGTTGCTGGCGATGATGCCACCCGGGATGCTGCCGACGATGCCTGTGCTGTAGTCGTCGAAGTTCAGGGCCAGCGTCCCGTAGGTCAGCTTGCCGCTGCCCGTCAGCAGGATCGCGCCGCCGGTGCCGACCGGCGCCGTGTTGCCGATGAAGGATGTCTGGAAGATCAGGAATGCACTGGCGAAGATACCCTGCGTCTGGCCGTCGTTGCCGTTGGATGCCGTGCCGGTCGCGTAGATCGCTCCACCGCCGAGTTCGGCGTTGGTGTTGACGGTGCGGGAAGTATTACCTGCGGCTATGTTGGCCTGGAACGCCGAGGTGTCGATCGCAATCGCGTCGGTGCCGCTCATATAGATCGCGCCGCCGTTGCTGCCGGCGATGTTGGCCTGGAAGGTTACTCCCGAGATCACGACGCGGCTCGTGCCGCCGGCGTTGGTCATGTAGATCGCGCCCCCGTTGCCGTTGCCGCCGCCAGGCACTACGCCGCCATCATCGACGATGCAGGCGGTAAAACTTCCGCCCGTGATCGTCAGATTGCCGTTGCCGTGCGCGATGCAGCCGCCGTTGCCCTGGTTGATCCCGTGGATGTTCGTGAAGGTCGTGCCGACCAGGTTCAGATCACCATCCGAGTTCCCGGAATTGACGATCGCGACGCCGTCGGCCGGGGCCGTACAGTTGGAAAACGACGTGCCCTCGAACGTGACGGAGGCGCCATTCGCAGTCGTGAACATCGAGTTGCCGCCAATCGGCGGTGACGCATTCGGATCGTACTGGCAGGACACCGCGCCGCCGGTGATCGTCAATGTACCGGCAGTAGTCTTGTTGGTAATGAAAGGCAGGAGGCCGTTGGTGACGAAGTCAGTGCCAGTTGAATCGTTGGGGTCCTTGACCGGCTTGAAAAGGACGATCGCATGAGCGCCGAGGACGATCGTGTTGGAACCTGGAGGCGGGCCCGGGTCCGGCGTGCCGCATTCGGGATACTCGAGAGGCTGGCCGCCAGCGATGTCGGCGATGTCCTGCAACGCCTCGCGAAGCGAGCAGCCGGTGGAATTCGGGTAGCTCAGAGCCGCTGCAACCGAACATCCGGTTTCGTTTCGGCAGTTTGCTTCGTCATCGTCAGTCGTGACCGTCAATGTCGCCGCGTGGGCGGACATCGCGGTGGCCAATATCAACGCACCCCCAAAAACATGAAGCGATCGCATAACTTCACTCCCAAGTTTGTCGAATCACAGAACGCCCGTCGATGTCCCACGAAGCTGTCGCCGTGCGTTTGCACGCACTTCACCGTGGCGACGGACCAAGTCCAACCTGTATAAGCAAACGTAAAAGCCCGGCCAGAGCGACACGCCCTTTGCCGGATTACTGCAGCCCCTCCTTGAATCCTACGCCCAAATCGAAAAAAACTGCACAGCTGCGTCTCAGAAAGGCGTTCTGATTGTGCGGCGCACAAACAGTTAACGACGACGGCGGCGAAAACCGAACAGCGGAGCGAAAAACTATGTCGCCTTCAGCAGATCGCGATCTTCTGCTCTCTGCTCTCTGCTCTCAGCCTCCAGCCGTCATCCCTAACGCGCAACGCGCCGGCGGATAGCTGTTCAGGTCAGACGTGAACGTTCCCGCCGCGTCTCCGCTTGCGATCCGCACAGCGGTGGCAATCACTCCGCCTACACGAAGAAAGATGGATACACTACGCGGCGCTGTCGGCCACAAGTTCCTGGCCGGGACAGCCGGCTTTTTGCGTGTCGTAGGTGAAGGCCATTTTTCTCGAGGGAGAGCTACACAATGAACTGCTTGGGCTTTTGCCGCTTGACCGTGCGCGTCTGCGTCCTGGCTTTCCTCACTTCTACGCTCGCCCATGCGAGCCCCGGCGGCTGGAGTGGGCAGGGGCCGTTCGGAGGAACCATCGCCGATCTGAGGGCCGATCCGACGCTCCCCACGCGTGTGTATGCATCGACGAGCAACGGTTTTTTCCGCAGCGATGATGGCGGATCGAGCTGGTCGGTCGTGGAAACCGGATTGCTCGATGCGCATCCGGTCAACGGAGTATTTGCCGTTTCGCCGTACGCCTCCGGCAACCTGTGGCTGTTCGACGACGCGGGCCGGCTCTACAGCACGGCCGACGGAGGCAACAACTGGCTCCCGACAGGCTACGTGCTCGGGACGACTCCGACACCGGCGAACCAGTCGCTTGCCCACGGTGGCGCGACGACCGTGTGGCTGGCGGCAAATACCTCCGGGTTGCGGGTCAGCACGAACAGTGGTGCCACATTTGCAGCCGCCGGTGGTGGTTTCCCGGCCGGGCAGACCGTCACACTGGTCGCGACGAATCCACACGAACCTGCGCAGGCTACGCAGCACATCATTGCCAGCACCGCGTCGAGCTGCAACGCGGCCACCGGTGTCTGCCCGATCTACATCAGCGCGAATGGCGGCGCCTCGTGGAGCACCGCAACGATTGGCGGTGCCGTTGTCACGGCGGCCGGTGCGGCGCAGCACCTGATCCAGGTTTCGTACGGACCCGGCAGCACGGTCTACGCATTGTTCGGCGATCCGAACTACACCGATTTCTATCTGCTCAGCAGCTCGGACAACGGCGCGAGCTGGACCGCGCGCTCACAGGACGGCACTTCCCTGGCCGCATCGCCGGCCAATGCGCTGACGGTGTGGATCGGCGCCGATGCCAGCCACATCGATAGCGCCAAGAACGCCCTCAAGTCGATCGACGGCGGGGTGTCGTTCTTGCCGCTCGGCACGAGCGGGCGCAACACGAACGGTACTTTCGCGCCGATCACGTCGGCGATCGCGGTCAGCCCGAACTATCCCGGCACGCCTCGGCTGTGGATTGGCACGCCGTTCGCGGGCGTCTACCTGAGCAACGACGACGGCGTGACCTGGACGCCGAGCAACGACGGCTTGGCCGCAACCGACATCCGCGCGCTGGTCGTACACCCGAACGACAACACGCGCCTGTTCGCCGGTTATGGCGATGCGCTCAACGATCCGTCGCCGGCGTTCTATCGGTCGACGACGACCGGCACCTGGACGGTGGCCAACAGCGGTCTCAACGCCTACCAGCTCCGCACCGTCATGATCGACCCGACCACGGCGGGCACGGTCGGATCGACCATCCTGTTCGCGGTCGGTTCCGGTTTCGACTGGACCGGCGCTGCCAGCGGCCAGCACAACAGCGGCATTTACAAGAGCGTCGACGGCGGCCTGACCTGGGCCACGAAAACCGGCGGCCCGGCGTTGAACAACGGTCTCTCCAGCCCGCACTATCCGGGCGCATTGCGCACGATCATCGCCGACCCGCGGTCCTGCGACGGCCGCGGGCCGACGGCGGCGACGTTGTGCGATACCAGCGACGGAGCACTGCAGACGCTGTATGCCACCGGCGGCGGGCGGCCAGATCCGTTGACGACCGCGCATCTGTACCGGGTGCTGAAGAGCACGGACGGCGGTGCAAGCTGGGCAGACAGCTCGACCGGTCTGCCGATTGACATCGAGCCGGGGGACGACAGCTTCGACCGCATCGATGGCGTGACGCCGATCGTGATGGACCCGTCGGATTCGCGCATTTTATACATTGGAACATTCGCCAGCGCCTGCGACGCCGGCTGCTTCAACTCGGTCGATCCGCACTCGCTGAGTGGCGTGTACAAGAGCACCAATGGCGGCGCGAACTGGACGAGCGTGAGCGCCGGCCTGCCGACGTACGCCGGCTCGCCTGCCGTCTACGACACGTTGTCGCTGGCGATCGATCCGAACAATCCGCAGACGCTGTGGGTCAGCACGATCAGCAAGAACTTCGATATCCCGGGCGAGCTGTACAAAACTAACAACGGCGGCGCGACCTGGTCGCTGTCGAATGCCGGCATCACCGGTCCGGACGTGCGCGCGCTGCTGGTCGATCCGGGCACTCCCGGCACGATCTATGCGGCCAGTGGCGGCCTCGGGCCGGCCAATCCCGGCGGCGTGTACAAGAGCACCGATGGCGGCCACACCTGGATGTCGATGAGTGTCGGCCTGCCCGCGTTTTCGGCGCTGTCGCTCGCCCTCGATCCGATCGATTCTTCCGTCCTGTACGCGGGCACCACCGGCGGCGTCTATTCGATCGTTCAGTTGCCCGATCTGGATGCCGACGGCATACCGAGCCTGGTCGAAAACTCCGGGCCGAACGGCGGCGACGCGAATCGGAATTCCGTCCTGGACTCCGACGAGACCAACGTCGGCACGACGGCGCCGGGCTTGTTCGGCACGTCCGGCTGGCTCGCTGGAACGCAGAACGCCAGTCAGGCCGCGCGGGCTTCGCTGCTGCAGCAGAAACTGCAGGCGATGAAAACGGCCCAGATCGATTCCAGTGACCTCCAGGGCGGCTACTTCACCGTGCAGGTGAACGGCGGCTGCATGCAGGCCGTCGACGTGGCACCGATCCTCCCGGGTCCGCTGGGCAAGGACATCGTGCCCCACCACGGCACTTACACCTATCCGCGCGGGTTGCTGCGTTTCGAGTTGCCGCAATGCGACACCGCCAGCATCGACGTGATCTTCAATGCGGCAGCATTCGGGCCGGGCTGGAGCTGGCGCTTCTATGGTCCGTCCACGCCGGGCGACAATTCGACGATGGGCTGGCACGACGCGACATCGCTGCTGACGAACCGGACTGACACGACCTGGACGATGACGTTGACCAAGGGGCAGTACGGCAGTTATCGCCCGGCCGGCACCGGCTCGATTCTGTTCGAAGGCGGTCCGGCTTACGCCGAGACGATCTTCAGCGACAAGTTCGAATAGCCGCCCGGCAAGCGCGACCGCCGGCGTCGAATCGACCGACGCCGGCTCGGGAACGTTACTTCGCTTTCAGCAGATCGCGAATTTCCGTAAGCAGGACCACATCCGGCGGCGGTGGCGCGGGCGCGGCTTCCTGCTTGTGGGTCAGGCGGTTCATCAGCTTGACGACGAGGAAGATCGCAATCGCCACGATGATGAACTGGATGATCGTGTTCAGGAACACGCCGTACTTGATGATCGCGCCGCCGGTGACCACGCCTTTGGCGTCGGCGACCGGCGTGCCGATCTTGATCACGAGATCGGAAAAATCGACGTTGCCGATCACCACACCGAGCGGCGGCATGATGATGTTGTCGACCAGCGACCCAACGATTTTGCCGAACGCCGCGCCGATGACGACGCCGACGGCGAGATCGATCACGTTGCCACGCATTGCAAAAGCTTTGAACTCGCTGATGAAACTCATCGTCGTTCTCCGGTGATCGTTTGGTTTCCGGCTGCCTTGACCCGCCTTGCGGCGGGAACGAATCTAACGCAAATCGGCGCGAATGAAAGCGGACTCCGGCGGTTCAGGAAATTGCGCCACGCAATTCCGCGATGCCTTCCAGGCGCGCATGGAAGCGGTCGCCACGCTGCAGTGCTGCGACACCGGCCGGCGTGCCGGTGAAGATCAGGTCGCCGGCGTGCAGTTCGAACAGCTTGGACAGTTCGTGGATGATGTCGGCAACGCTGAAGATCATTTCGGCGATGTCGGTGGTCTGGCGCACGGCGCCGTTGACCTCGAGCGACAATTGCGCGTGCTGCGGATGACCGCTTTCGCTCGCGCGCCGAAGCGCCGACACCGGCGCGGAGCGGTCGAACGCCTTGGCCGTGTCCCACGGCAAACCCTTCGATTTGGCCGCGCTTTGCAGGTCGCGCCGCGTCAGGTCCAGACCGACGCCGTAGCCGAACACGTGGCGCAACGCGGCGCTCGCCGCAATATCCACGCCGCCGGATTGCAGCGCTACGACCATTTCGACTTCGTGATGCAGGTCCGTGGTCGCCAGCGGATACAGGATCTGCGTCCGGTCGGCGACGACTGCGTCGGCTGGTTTGCAGAAGAACACCGGCGTGGCACGGTCGACGGCCATGCCCATTTCCTTCGCGTGCTCGGCATAGTTGCGGCCGATGCAGTAGATCCGGTGCACTGGAAAGCGAATGTCGCTGCCCACGACGGCGACCGACGGTGTCAGGGCGGGTGGAAATGTATAGTTCATGTGAATTTTCCCGGTTTCCGGGCCGGCGCGACAGCATCCTTCGACGCGCGGCGCCAGCAGAATTTGAGGCCCGACCAGACTTCGGTAACGGCGCACACCTTGACGTCGACGAGACCGAGCGGCAGGACCAGTTCGCGCAATGTATCCTCGTCGAGATCGCTCGTCACGCCGGACGACTTCTTCGGCCAGGAAATCCACAACATGCCGCCGCTGTCGAGATTGCGCGCCGCCTTGGATATTTCGCCAGCCAGCTGCGCGCGCGTGGTGACGAACACATGACCGAAATCGAAATTGCGTGCCGCCGCGCCGGCAAGCTCGACATCCGCCCGATCAAAGCCGCACCAGCCCCAGTACCGCTCCGGCGCATTTCGCAGCCAGACGCGCTGTCCGGGTTTGAGCCCGAGTTTCTGCCACAGAGGCTTGTCCGAATAACCCGGTGCCGGCCGCGCAGCAGCGCGCTTCGAAGCCGATCGCCCGCCTGACATCTGTCACCCCGCGTTCGTGATCATTGGCTCTGGTTTGCAACCTCGCCGACCGCCAGTCTATGGCAAACTTGGAGTTGGGGTCGAACCATCATGGGCGTTATGGAAAATTCTGATCTGTTGAGGGAGTTGCGCATCGATCGCCGCGAGACCGAGCCGGCCTCGCGATGGCCGCTGTGGATCGCGCTCGGCGTCCTTGTGCTGGCGATCGCGTGGGGGATCGGCTGGTTCGTACTGTCCGGCAGTTCGGCGCTGCCCGTGCACACGGCCGTAGCCAAACCGATGACGAGTGGCGGAGCGAGCGCTTCGGTGCTCGACGCAACCGGCTACGTCACGGCGCGCCGTTCGGCCACCGTGTCGGCGCAGATCACCGGCACCTTGATTGATGTACTGATCGAGGAGGGCGATCACGTCAAGGAAGGCCAGGTGCTCGCGCGTCTTGAAGATACCGCGCAGCGTGCCGCCGTCGCGCAGACCCAGGCGCAGTTGCATTCGGCGCAGGCCCTGCTCGCGCAGTACCAGGCGCAGCTCGCGCAGAACCGGCGCGACTCGCAACGCATGGAAGACATGGTCGGGCGCAAGCTCGTCTCGACGCAGCAGGCCGAGCAGGCGCACACGCTGGTCGAGACCCTGTCGGCACAGGTCGAAACGCAGAAGCGGCAGATCAACCTGGCCGAAGCCAGCGTCGCCGCCGCCCAGGTGCAGCTCGGCTATTGCACGGTGCGCGCGCCATTCTCCGGCGTCATCATTGCCAAGGCCGCGCAGGTCGGCGAGATCGTCTCGCCGCTGTCTGCCGGCGGTGGATTCACGCGCACCGGCGTCGGCACGATCGTCGACATGGATTCGCTCGAGGTCGAGGTCGACGTCAACGAGGCCTATATCGGCCGAGTCGTCGCCGGCAATCCGGTCGAGTCCGTGCTCAATGCGTATCCGGACTGGAAGATTCCGTCGCACGTGATCGCGATCATTCCGACTGCGGACCGCTCGAAGGCGACGGTCAAGGTGCGCATCGGCCTGGATCTGAAGGACGACCGCATCGTGCCCGACATGGGCGTGCGCGTGTCGTTTCTCGAGGAAAAGAAGCCGGCGGCGCAGGCGCAGCAGCAGCCACCCGGCGTGCTCGTTCCGGCGGCGGCCGTGCGCAAGGAAGCTGACAAGGACATCGTGTTCGTACTCAAGGAACAAAAAGCGCAACGGCGCGCGGTGACGCTGGGCGGTAGCGTAGGCGACCAGCGCCAGGTGCTCGGCGGCGTCGCGGCGGGCGAAGCGGTGATTGTCGATGCGCCGGAAGGGCTGAAGGATGGTGCTTCGGTTGCTCTGGCCAAGCCATGAGGTACTTACGGGCGCAAGAAACAATATGCCGTCATTCCCGCGCAAGCGGCATTCCATCTTGATCTTGAAGGTGGAGCACAATGGATTCCCGCTTGCGCGGGAATGACGGCAGGGTTGAGGGCTTGCGCTGGAATTCGACGTAGCGCGGGCTGGTTACGATGATTTCGCAACTTCCACCGATTTGATTCGAGGTTCCCAATGTCCGAATCCATGGTTCAGGTCCGCAACGTCACGAAGGTGTACGAGCGCGGCAAGCAGAAGGTCGAAGTCCTGCATGGCTTGACGCTCGATATTCCCAAGGGCGACTTCGTGGCCCTGATGGGCCCATCCGGCTCCGGCAAAACGACGCTGCTCAATCTGATCGGCGGCCTCGACCAGCCGAGCGGCGGCGAGATCAGCGTCGGCGGCAATCGCATCGACAAGCTGTCGAGCGGCCAGTTGGCGAAATGGCGCGCGAACAATGTCGGCTTCGTGTTCCAGTTCTACAACCTCATGCCGGTGCTGACGGCCGAGGGCAACGTCGAACTGCCATTGCTGCTGACCAAGCTGTCCTCGGCGCAGCGCAAGAAGAACGTCGCCGTCGCGCTGCAGGTCGTCGGCCTGGCCGATCGCGCCAAGCACAAGCCGAAGGAATTGTCCGGCGGGCAGGAGCAGCGCGTCGCGATTGCGCGCGCACTGGTGTCCGATCCGGCGCTGCTGGTGTGCGACGAACCCACGGGCGATCTCGACCGCAAGACCGCCGACGAGATCCTCGGCCTGCTGCAGGTGCTGAACCGCGAACACGGCAAGACGATCGTGATGGTCACGCACGATCCGAAAGCCGCCGAGTTCGCACGGCGCGTGCTGCATCTGGAAAAAGGTACGTTGGTTGAGCAGGCTGCTTGAGAGCAGGGGCTAGGGACTAGGGACCAGGATCCAGCTAAAGCGCCCCTCGCAGATCCGGAGTCCTCGCCCAAGCCCTTTACGCGGCGCAGTCAACTAGCCCCTAGTCCCTAAGCCCTAGTCCCTACCGTCATGACAAAGACCAGCTTCATCATCGCCAACCTGTTCCGCAAGAAGACGCGCGCCGCACTGACGTTGCTGTCGGTGATGACCGCCTTCCTGCTGTTCGGCCTGTTGCAGGCCGTCAACGTGCTGTTCAATGCCGGCGCGGATTTCATCGGCGCGACGCGGTTGATGACGCAGGCGCGCGTGTCGTTCACGACGCCGCTGCCGATGCGCCTGCTGCCGCAGATCGAGGCAGTGCCGGGCGTGACGCGCGTGGGCTGGATCCAGTGGTTCGGCGGCGTGGTCGGCGAGAACACGCCGATCGTGGCGTTCGCGACCGATCCGGAGCGCCTGCATGACCTGTATCCGGAGTGGGTCATGCAGGACGATCAATGGAAGGCGTTCGCGAGCACGCGCACGAGCATGATCGTCGGCAAGAAGCTGGCCGACCAGTTCGGCTGGAAGATCGGCCAGAAGGTGCCGCTGAAGTCGAACATCTTTCCGCAAAAAGACGGCAGCAAGAGCTGGGCGTTCGATCTCGTCGGCATCTACAACGGCAAGGACGAGGAGTGGCAGAAGCGCACTCAGCAGGCCTACATCAATTTCGCCTATTTCGACGAAGCCAACCAGTTCGGCCAGGGTCGCGCCGGCATGTTCGTGATTCGGCTGGCCAATCCCGACGACGCCGAAAGAGTTGCCGGAACGGTCGACTCGAGGTTCGAGAACTCGCCGGACGAAACCAAGACGCAAACCGAGAAGGACTTCAACATCGGCTTCGTCAAGCAGATCGGAGACATTGGCCTGATCGTGCGCTGGATCCTGTTCGCTGTCTTCTTCACCCTGTTGCTGGTGGTCGGCAACACAATGGCGCAGAGCGTGCGCGAGCGCGTGCCGGAGTTGGCGATCCTCAAGACCCTAGGATTCTCCGACACCAGCGTTCTCGGCTTCGTGCTGGCCGAGGCCGTGGCGATCTGCCTGATCGGCGGGATCATCGGCATGGGACTGGCGACGATGCTCGCATTCGTCGTGGGCAGTTCGGGGCAGTTTCCGATCAGTGTCGACTATCGCGTATGGGGCATGGGATTTGCCGCGGTCGCCGTACTCGCGATCGCGGTCGGCCTGCTGCCGGCGCTGCGCGCGCAGCGGTTGAAGATCGTCGATGCTCTTGCTGGGCGCTGAGCAAGATGGCGAAAGTCAGAAATAAATAAGTCGTCATTCCCGCTTTCGCGGGAATGACGGCCAAAGTTATGTGGTCCTTTGGCGCTGGCGAGTTTCCGTCAGTGCAGCGAGTATGGAGAGGGACAATGCTGAGTCAAACCACCGCAATCACGAGCCTGAACCTCAAGAGCATCCCCGAGCGTTGGGGCGCGTCGCTTGTGATCGTCGTCGGCCTGGCCGGCGTCGTCGCCGTGTTCACGGCGCTGCTGGCGATGGCCGAAGGGTTCCAGTCGACACTGAAGTCCGCGGGCCGCGCCGACGTCGCGATGGTCCTGCGTGGCGGTTCGCAGGCCGAGCTCAACTCGGCGCTGCTGCGCGATCAGGTCACGCTGATCAAGCAGGCGCCGGGCATCCGCCGGGACAGCGACGATCAGCCGCTGGCCTCGGCCGAAATGATCGTGATCGCGGAGCTGGCAAAGAAGGGCGATCGCAGCGCGCAGAACGTCACCGTGCGCGGTGTCGGACCCAAGGGCATGAAGCTGCGTCCGCAGGTCAAGATCGTCGAGGGCCGCATGTTCGAAACCGGCAAGCGCGAGTTGATCGTCGGTCGCGGCGTCACCCAGCAGTTCGACGGCGCGCGTGTCGGCGAGACCCTGCGCTTCCGCGGCTCTGACTGGATCGTCGTCGGCGTGTTCGAATCCGGCGACGCGAACGAAAGCGAACTGTGGTGCGATGTCGAAGTCGCACAGACGTCGTTCAACCGGCAGGGCTTCAGCTCGGTGCGCGCCGTGTTCGATGGCGACGCCGGGATGCAGACATTCAAGGACGCGCTGACCGCCGAGCCGCGTCTGAGCGTGGACGTGCAGACTGAGCAGGAATACTACAGCGCCCAGACCAAGCAGTTCCGCGCGACGATCGGCGTTCTTGCCGGCATCGTGACCGGCATCATGGGACTCGGCGCGATCTTCGCGGCGTTGAACACGATGTATGCGGCCGTGGCGACGCGCGCGCGCGAGATCGCCACGCTGCGCGCGCTCGGGTTCGGCGGCTTGCCAGTCGTCATGTCGGTGATGATCGAGTCGCTCGTGCTCGCGCTGGTCGGCGGCGCGATCGGCGCCGTGATCGCCTATCTGCTGTTCAACAACCTGTCGGTATCTACGCTCGGCCAGAACTTCACGCAGGTCGTGTTCGCGTTCAAGGTGACGCCGGCACTGGTCGTGCGCGGCCTGATGATCGCCGTGATCATCGGCATGTTCGGCGGCTTTCTGCCGGCAATCCGCGCCGCGCGCATGCCGATCACGACGGCGTTGCGCGAGTTGTGAGGGAGCAGCGGCTATAGGGGCTAGGGACTAGGGGCTAGGGAAGAAGGCAAGCGGCGAGGCTTACCGCTCTTCTAGTCCCTAGTCCCTAGTCCCTTTTCAGCTAGCAGCGGCCCACTTCGGTTGCGAATGGTCAGCGTCGACACCGGCATACGTGCGAATCGTCGCCGGGCGCGCGCGGATTGTTTCGAACCAACGCGCGAGGTTCGGAAATTCCTCGAGGTTCTGGCCGAGGACCTCGTACGGCACGATCCACGGATAGCAGGCGATGTCGGCAATCGAAAACTCGCCGGCGATGAATTCGCGGCCCTCCAGGCGGCGGTCGAGCACGCCGAACAGGCGGCGCGTTTGGCGCGTGTAGCGTTCAATCGCATACGGAACCTGTTCGGTCGCATACAGATTGAAGTGCTCGATCTGTCCGCCCATCGGCCCCAGGCCCGAAACTTGCCAGAACAACCACTGCAGCACTTCGGTGCGCCCGCGCACGTCGGTCGGGATGAGCCGGCCGATCTTCTCGGCGAGATACAGCATGATCGCGCCGGATTCGAACACCGTGATCGGCGCGCCGCCACCGCCGCGTGGTTCGTGGTCGACGATCGCCGGGATTTTGTTGTTCGGCGAAATCGCGAGGAACTCCGGCCGGAACTGCTCTCGCTTGCTCAGATAGAGACGGATTACCCGATACGGCAGCTGCGCCTCTTCGAGAAACAGGCGCAGCTTCAATCCATTCGGAGTCGGCGCGAAATAGAAATCGATCATGGCTGGTGTCCTGAGCTGCTGGAGCGTGAGTGCCGCTTGATGCGTCGTTGCAGGCGATAGCGGCTCAGCTTTTCTTCGCCTTGGCCAGCGTGATCGCCGCGACGCCGGTCAGGATCACCGCCATGCCGACGAGGTCGAGGAGGCGCACGCTCTCGCCGCCCAACATGACGCCGACGAGAACGGCGACCGGCGGATTGACGTAGGCGTAGCTCGTCGCCAGTGCGGGCCGCACGTGATGCAGCAGGTAGATGTACGCGCTGAAGCCGAGGATCGATCCGAAAACGAGCAGATAAGTCAGGGCGAGTGTCGACTCGAGATGCACCGCGACGATGCGCTCGTGCGTCAGCAATGCGACCAGTCCGAGCGCGGCGCTGCCGCTGAGCATCTGCGCGGCCGTGCTCATCGCCGGGTGCGGCATGTCGCGACGCCGGCTCCAGACCGAACCGAACGCCCATGTCGCGGCCGCACCGATCAACGCGAACGCGCCGAGCGGCGAGCCGCGCAGGTCGCCGCCGAAATTCAGCAGCACGACACCGCCGAAACCAACCAGCAGGCCCAGCGTTTCGATGCGCGTCGGCCACTGCCGGTAGAAGCCGGCGAACACGGCGGCGAACAGCGGCATGCTGGCGACGGCAACCGCGGCCAGGCCCGACGCGACAGTCTGCTCCGCATAGCAAACCAGGCCATTGCCGAAGCCGAGCAGCAGCGTGCCGGTGACGGCGCAGTTGAACCATTGCGCACGCGTCGGTGCGGCGATTCCGCGCCAGCGCAACACGCCGAACATCAACACGCCGGCGATGAAGAAGCGGATCGCACCCATCATGAACGGCGGATAGTCGACGAGCGCGATGCGAATCGCCAGATAAGTCGAGCCCCAGATCAGGTAGACGCCAATCAGCGAAAGCGCGACCAGCACGCGCGGCGTCAGCAGCGCAGTTGGCGCAGCAGCGCGGGTGTCCGAAGTTATTGCGTTCATTTCATCCGTTTCCATGTCCCCGGTTATAGCAGACCGGTGCAGCAGATCGATATCGCAGATTGGCTCGGATCAGGGCAGCCGCATCGAGGCCTGTCCAAAGACGTATCGCCAGCCATTCTTCGTGCGCACATAGGTGTCGCTGAACCAGAGCTTGTAGTCCTGCGCGCCATCCTTGTTTGTGTACTTGATCCACAACAGCGCCGTGACGACAGCGGTATCGCCCCAGACCCGGACCGTTTGTTCGGTGTCTTCCTGGTGCTCGTAGATCTGGTCCTTGTCACGCGCCGACTTGAGGAGTTCGGCTTTGGTGAATGTCTTGCCCTTGCCGGTCACGAGGACGAAGTCGTCGGCGAGGATGCGGTCCATCGTCGCTGCGTCGTTATTCTTGACCGCGGCCTGATACTCGGTATCGAGCGCAGCGACGGTTGCTTTGTCTTCGACCGGCGTGGCAACGGCGAACAGCGGCAGCGATGCGGCCACACAGAGAAACGCCAGCTTGAAAATCCGTCGGTTCATGAGAGCTCCGATGCGTGGGTTGGAATGCGCGCTGCGTCGTGCGCCAGCATTGCTGACTTCGCGAGGCGCACTCTGTCATTGTGCTCATTTTGCCAGCACGGGTGCGCAGCAAAAGCGCCACTCTTCGTGTGCCATTGGGGGCCGCTTGATGGGCGATTGCTGCACGCGCGCGGCGATAACGTAAGCGCGCTGCTCTGCCCCCTCTCCCACTGGCAGGAGAGGGTCGGGGTGAGGGTGGCGCCGGAGAGACTGCGCTTCGGATGTGCCACCCTCACCCGACGCAGCTTCGCTGCGTCGGCCTCTCCCGCCAGCGGGAGAGGCGGAGAACGTCAACCGCGCACTTACGCAGTGCAGAGCTCTCAGGCGCTCGCCTTCGACTCACGCTTGAGCAACGCCTGCTTGCGCGACACGCCCCAGCGATAGCCGCCGAGGGAGCCGTCTTCGCGGATCACGCGATGGCACGGCACGACGATCGCAAGTCGATTGCGGCCGCAGGCATTCGCGACCGCACGTACCGAACGCGGTGCGCCGATTTCCGCGGCGATGTCGGAGTAGCTGCGCGTTTCGCCGACGGGAATATGCTGCAGTGCCTGCCACACGCGCCACTGGAACGCGGTCGCGCGGATGTCGATCGGCGGCAGCGGCGCCGATGATGGCTCGTGCGCGATCTGAGCGTTGACGCGTGCGATCACGGCAGCAAGCCAGTCGTCGCGGCCGGCATCGACGCGTTCGATCGACGCCTGCGGAAACTCCGCGCGCAGGCCGCCGACCAGCGTGTCGTCGTCGTCGCCGAGCGCAACCGAACAGATGCCGCGCTCGGTTGCCGCGACCAGCAGGCGGCCGAGTGGAGTTTTCAGCGTTGTATACCGCAGTGCGACGCCGGCCGCGCCGCGACGGTAGCTTGCCGGCGTCATGCCGAGCAGTTGTCCGGTCTTCTCGTAGACGCGGCTGCCGGAACCGTAGCCGGCGTCGTAGATCGCGTCGGCAACACGCGGCGCGGTGCGCAGTGCGGATTTCAGGTTCTTGAGCCTCAGCGACTGCGCATACTCGGCCGGGCTGACGCCGTAGCGTTTGCGGAACGCGCGCTGCAGGTGACTGGGGCTCAGGCCGACGGACTGCGCGAGTTCGTTCAAGCGTGGCGGCGCATCGGCCGCGTCAGCGATCAGGGTGAGTGCGCGATCCAGCGGATCGATCTTCAGGTTCTTTGGCATTGCGGTCATGGCGGTTACCTCCTGACGCGCAGACTAGTGCGCTGGAGGTTGTGCCGCTATCCGATTATTGCGGGAGCCGCATCGACGCGGTGGTGGGCCAAGGCCACCGAATTGCCGCGAATGTCACCGATTCAGCGGCGCCGCGTCGTTGCGCAGCACGACGAATTCGCCTTCGATGACGCGCTGATCGACCGCGCCTGCCGGATGCGGTGCGCTGTTATTGCCCGCGCTCGCGCGCGTGATCGCGCGCACGATCGCGACGATGCAGCCGATGAACGCAAACGCCACGAGCGCAAAGAAACCGAACACCAGCACGCCGACCAGCAACACGGCGCCAATCGCGGCCAGAAAGACGCGCATCAGCGGATGTCGGGGACGATTGAACCAGCGCCAGTAGAACATGGCGTCTTTACTCCGTATGGCAGAATGCCCCAAGGGTGGGGATGCGTCGCGCGAGACACAAGTGCGGGAAGGGCTAGATACTCCGATGAGTGTTAGAAAAACGTTATGCCAACTGGAGGCCATTCCCGACGGTGGAGCGACGGCTGTCGATGCCGAGTTGGACGACGGCGTATTTTCGCTAATCCTGCTGCGCCAAGGCGCGAGAGTGTTCGCGTATCTCAACGAATGTCCGCATACCGGCAGCCGCCTGGACTACGCGCCAGGCCGGTTCCTTCTGGAACCCGGCCAGATCATTTGCGCAGCGCATGGCGCCTGTTTCTATGTCGAATCCGGGCGATGTTTCGCCGGTCCTGCGAGAGGAAATTCGCTTGCGCGCGTCGCGGTCGAGGTCATCGATGGCGAAGTGAGGCTGAGCTCATAGGAATTCGTCATCCCCGCTTTCGCGGGGATGACGAATTTATTTGTACTTGTTCACGCCTTTCCTAAAACCTCCCCCGGATCGATATCGAATTGACGACTTTCTCGACGCCTTGCGTCTTGTGCGCGGTTTCGTCGATGAAGGCGCGTTGCACGTTCGTGTCAACAAGGCCGTACAGATAGACGGTGTGATTGATCGTCTGCACCTGGATATCCCAGGTCGCGATGGCCTTGTTCGCGTATAGCGCCGCCTGAATCTGGGCTGTTATCGCCGCATCGTCAGCGCAACTGTTCGCGTCGCATTTGCGTTGCGCCGCACATCCGCCGAGCGACAGCAGGGTCAAAACACCGAGGGCTGCAATCAGCAGTTGCCTGCGCGCAAACATGGGCGATCCTCCTGTTTCAGACACCGGGTATTGCGCGCGAGCGCGCAGGCTTCATCCCGTCCTCCCGGAGAAGACGGCCCAGCGCGGATTATTGTCGCATGCATATTGCGCAGCGATGAAAACCCCAGCCGGTCCTGGCGAGTCGATCGCGACCATCGTCCGCATGGAAATCCGCAGGGCCGCCCCTATACTTCCTTCTTGGCCTCGACTTTTTTGTGGCCCGCGTCCGCCAGCATCCAGGAGTCCCCGATGAACTCAACCCTGCCGTCCGGCGTCGCGATCAACGCGCCGATGCACCCGCGTTTCGACGAAATCCTGACTGCCGATGCTCTGGCGTTCGTCGCGAAACTGCACCGCGCGTTCGACGCGCGCCGTCGCGAACTGCTCGTAGCGCGGGCCGAACGCCAGCCGCGCATCGACGCGGGCCAAATGCCCGACTTCCTGACCGAGACCAAGGCGATCCGCGACGGCGACTGGAAGATCGCGCCATTGCCGAAGGCGCTCGAATGCCGCCGCGTCGAAATCACCGGCCCGGTCGAACGCAAGATGATCATCAATGCGTTCAACTCCGGCGCCGATTCGTACATGACCGACTTCGAGGATTCGAACAGCCCGAACTGGTTCAACCAGATCCAGGGCCAGGTGAATCTGTACGACGCGATCCGCGGCACGATCGACTTCACCAACGAGGCCGGGAAAGTATACAAACTGAACGACAAGATCGCGACGCTGCAGATTCGCCCGCGTGGCTGGCATCTCGACGAGAAGCACGTGACCGTCGACGGCCAGCGCGTCTCCGGCGGCATCTTCGATTTCGCGCTGGTGTTCTTCCACAACGCCAGGGGGCAGATCGCGCGCGGCGCCGGACCGTTCTACTATCTGCCCAAGCTCGAGAATCATCGCGAAGCGCGGTTGTGGAACGACATCTTCGTCATGGCGCAGAACGAACTGGGCATCCCGCAAGGCACGATCAAGGCCACCGTGCTGCTCGAGACGATCCTGGCGACGTTCGAGATGGAAGAAATCCTGTACGAATTGCGCGAGCATTCGGCGGGGCTCAACGCCGGGCGCTGGGACTACATCTTCAGCGCGATCAAGAAATTCCGGAACAAGCCCGGCTTCTGCCTGGCCAATCGCGTCGCGATCAACATGGAAGTGCCGTTCATGCGCTCGTACGCACTGGCACTGGTCAAGGCCTGCCACAAGCGCGGCGCGCCGGCGATTGGCGGCATGGCCGCGCTGATACCGATCAAGAATGATGCAGCAGCGAACGAGAAAGCGCTGGCCGGCGTGCGCCACGACAAGAAGCGCGATGCGAACGACGGCTTCGACGGTGGCTGGATCGCGCATCCGGGCTTGGTGCAGATCGCGATGGAGGAGTTCACGCGCGTGCTCGGCGACAAGCCGAATCAATGGAGCAAACAGCGCGACGAAGACTTCAAGGCAAGCGACTTCCTGAACTTCGTGCCCGAGCAGCCGATCACCGAAGCCGGCCTGCGCTACAACATCAACGTCGGCATCCACTATCTCGGCAGCTGGCTCGCCGGCAACGGCTGCGTGCCGATCCACAACCTCATGGAAGACGCGGCGACCGCGGAGATTTCACGCTCGCAGGTGTGGCAGTGGGTTGTCAGTCCGAAAGGTGTTCTCGATGACGGACGCAAGGTCGACGCCGCGCTTGTGCGCGCGCTGATTCCCGAAGAACTGGCCAAGGTCAATATCGATGCTGCCGCCGGCGGCGAACCGCTCGGCACCTATGAGCAGGCTGCAAAGATCTTCGAAGAGATGTCGCTGGCCAAAGCATTTCCGGAATTCCTGACGCTGCCGCTCTACGAGGCGATGGCTTGATTTTGCAAAGCTGACGTTCTTCTCGTAACAACTCGTCGCCGCCGGTAGCCACGGCATCCGGGCGCGAGTGCGCCCGAGAATTCGTCCGCTCGGCGCAGAAGCTGCTGACCGGTGAACAGCCGACGCTGACCTGTGCGTGTGCAAAACTGCAAGGATGCCAATTTGCTGCTAAAGTCCGCCCGGAGTGACGTCGGCGATGTAGCCATGCCCATCGCGTGCTGCGCCGCGAGAGTCTGCAGCAGGGGAGCTGTCACTTGAGCGAGGGATGTGTTGGATGACGTAACCGCCGAACGCTGAGCCGCGCTTTGACCTGGCTTCTGGGGTGGATATGAATCGAACTCGCATTTTGATGCTCGCGTTGGTGGCCAACGTGCTGTGTGTGCAGTCAGCGACTGCGCAGGTTGCAGCCCCGGCAATCAATATCGTCAAGTTCGTCAACGGCCAGGACGCCGACAGCCCGGCCGGGCCGCACGTGGCCGTCGGCAGCACGGTGACTTTTACCTACGTGGTCACCAACACCGGCAACGTGCCGCTCGCCAACGTGGCCGTCGCGGACGACAAGCTCGGACCGATCACGAGCTTCACCGGCGATACCAACGGCAACGGCCTGCTCGATCTGACCGAGACCTGGACCTACACGAAGACCGCCACCGCCCTGGCCGGCCAGCAGACCAACACCGGCACCGTCACCGGTCAGGACGCCAACCCGCCGGGCACAGTGGTCACCGACAACAACCCGGGCAATTACTTCGGCGACGCCCCGGGGATACAGATTGTCAAGTTCGTCAACGGTCAGGACGCCGACAGCCCGACCGGTCCGAACGTGCCCGTCGGCAGCACGGTGACCTTCACCTACGTGGTGACAAATACCGGCAACGTGCCGCTGGCCAACGTGGCCGTAACCGATGACAAGCTCGGAACGATCACCAGCTTCACCGGCGATACCAACAACAACGGCCTGCTCGACCTGGCCGAAACCTGGGTCTACACGAAGACCGCCACTGCCCTGGCCGGACAGCAGACCAACACCGGCACGGTCACGGGGCAGGACGCCAACAGTCCGCCCGGCGCTACGGTCACCGACGACAACCCTGGCAACTACTTCGGCGTCCTCCCGGCGGGGATCCAGATCGTCAAGTTCGTCAACGGCCAGGACGCCGACAGTCCGGCCGGGCCGCACGTGGCCGTCGGCAGCACGGTGACTTTTACCTACGTGGTCACCAACACTGGCAGTGTGCCACTGGCCAACGTAGCCGTGGTTGACGACAAGCTCGGACCGATCACCAGCTTCACCGGCGACACCAACGGCAACGGCCTGCTCGATCTGACCGAGACCTGGACCTACACGAAGACCGCCACCGCCCTGGCCGGCCAGCAGACCAACACCGGCAGCGTCACCGGTCAGGACGCCAACCCGCCGGGCACATTGGCCAGCGACGACAACCCCGCCAACTACTTCGGCGACGCGCCGGCGATACAAATCGTCAAGTTCGTCAACGGCCAGGATGCCGACAGTCCGACCGGCCCGAGCGTGCCCGTCGGCAGCACGGTGACCTTCACCTACGTGGTGACCAATACCGGCAACGTGCCGCTGGCCAACGTGGGCGTAACCGATGACAAGCTCGGAACGATCACCAGCTTCACCGGCGATG
>Ga0157376_10000725_pt1 | contig 21332 bp, 20 predicted proteins | sample M45metaG_FD_121801 | JGI IMG/M metagenome (GOLD analysis project Ga0157376, IMG submission 121801) | Miscanthus rhizosphere microbial communities from Kellogg Biological Station, Michigan, USA - M4-5 metaG | ecosystem: Host-associated > Plants > Roots > Rhizosphere > Soil | place: USA: Michigan... | reverse complement strand
TCCTGAGCTTCAGGACCGAGGCACGCACGTAAAGTATACGATATGCGTGCTTTTTGTATTTAAAAGGAGGTTCTATATGAACGAAGAGCAACTTTATGCAATGCGTCACAGCTTGGCTCATATAACTGCGCAGGCTGTGCAGCACTTATGGCCACAGGCTAAATTTGGTGTAGGTCCAGTAGTAGAGAATGGCTTTTACTACGATATTGATCTTGGGGACACCAAGATTTCTGAGGACGATTTTAAGAAGATTGAAAAAGAAATGCGTGGTATTATTGCGCGCAATTTCCCATTTGAACGAAGTGAGAAGAATGTTGACGAGGCAATTGACTGGGCAAAAGAGCATAGCCAGCCATATAAAGAAGAGCTTTTGAATGATCTTCGCCGCGCAGGTACGACAATAGCTAAGGATTTGGATACAGCTGAGCTAGGGTTGGCTGCAGATGGCGATGCCGCTGTCGAGCGGGTATCATTCTATACTGATGGTGACTTTACTGATCTTTGCCGTGGTCCACATGCTGAAAGTACAGGCAAGGTAGGTGCCTTTAAGTTAATGCGTGTTGCAGGTGCGTATTGGCGTGGCAATGAGAAGAACCCCCAGATGCAGCGCCTCTATGGTGTGGCATTTGCAACCAAAGAAGAACTTGATGAGCACCTCAAGATGCTTGAAGAAGCAAAAGCTCGAGATCATCGCCGTCTAGGAAAAGAGCTTGATCTTTATACAATGTCTCCGCTCGTTGGTGCGGGTCTGCCACTTTTTACTCCTCGTGGAACGGTGCTTCGTGAGAAGGTCGCAGCGTTCTCTAATCAGCTTCGTGAAGCACGTGGCTTTACTAAAGTGTGGACCCCAAATATTACCAAAATAGCACTTTACGAGACGAGCGGGCATTGGGCTAAGTTTGGTGATGAGCTATTTTTGGTAACAAGCCAAGAAACGGACGATAAAATGGCACTGAAGCCTATGAATTGCCCTCATCACACGCAAATCTACGCAAGCCAGCCTCGTAGCTACCGTGATATGCCAGTTCGTTTCCTTGAAACTACGACTGATTATCGTGATGAGAAGACCGGCGAATTAGGCGGCCTTAACCGTGTTCGTTCATTGACACAGGATGATAGCCATGTGTTTGCCCGACCTGACCAGATTGAGCAGGAGATTGATGGGCTCCTTGCGAGCGCGCGCGAGCTTTACCAGACGATTGGTATGCAACTCCGTGTACGTTTAAGCTATCGTGATGATGGTGATGGTTACCTTGGCGACATAGATCTATGGCAGTCAGCACAGGCGCAGCTGAAATCAGCGGTTGAGAAAAACCAGCTTGAATACTTTGAGCAAGAGGGTGAAGCTGCATTCTATGGTCCAAAAATTGACTTTATGGCGACTGACGCAATTGGCCGTGAGCACCAGGTGGCAACTGTACAGCTTGACTTTGTACAACCTGGTCGTTTTGGCTTGGTTTATGCAGCGGAAGATGGGACAAAGCAGCAGCCGATCATGATTCACTGTGCGTTACTTGGTAGTATTGAGCGATTCTTGAGTGTCTTTATCGAGCATACGGGTGGCTGGTTCCCATTCTGGGCGGCACCTGAGCAAGTACGAATCTTGACGATTAACGATGCAGTAAAGCCTTATGTTGATGAAATTGCATCATTATTATCGGGGTTAGTTGTGATGAAACCTGTAAAATATAACGAAGTACGATTTACAACGGATGATCGTAATGAGAGCCTTGGTAAAAAGATTCGTGAGGCTACGGCTATGAAAATCCCTGTACAACTGATTGTTGGCCCTAAGGACATGGAAGCGCATGAAGTAAGTGTGCGTACCCAAAAGGGCGAGGAGAAAGTTGCTTTAAACGCTCTTGCTGACTATCTAAAGGCTCTGTAAGTGGATAATCTTGAATATGAGAAAAACATACGTGAGCGTGTCTATCAACTGATGCGAGATCTTCCTGCTGATAAAGTAACAACATATGGTGATCTCGCTGCGATGGCTGGATCACCTCGTGCTGCGAGAATTGTTGGTGGTATTGCGCACCAGGGCCCTGAAGATCTGCCATGGCATCGATTGGTTAATGCTCAGGGAGGGCTTGCCGTGGGGTTCCATGGTGGCCAAGTGGTGCAGCGACAGCTCCTTGAGCAAGATGGCATTGAGTGTGATGAAAATTGGCATGTATGTAATTTTGGGGAACGACGATGGCGACCAATCGATTTCGATCAGAACCTCCGCTTGTTTTAATTGTTGGGCCTACTGCGAGTGGCAAGACATCACTCGGGATTAAGCTTGCAAAGCATTATGGGGGTGAGATCATCTCTGCGGATTCCAGGGCAATATATAAAGATTTATCAATAGGTACGGCTAAGCCGTCACTTGAAGAGCAAGATGGAATACCTCATTGGGGTATTGATCTTGTAACCCCTGGTGAGCGGTTTACTGCGGCTGATTTCCAGCAGTATGCAAGCGAGAAGATTGCAGAAATCAGAGCGCGTGATCATGTGCCAATTATTGTTGGCGGCACCGGGCTTTATGTTGATGCTGTTATGTATGATTTTGAATTTCCTGGTGAAGCAAATGATGTCAGGCGTCGTGAATCCTTGATGATGCAAAGCCTTGATGAGTTGTATGAATATTGCTCTATTAACAACATTACATTGCCAGAGAATAAAAAGAATAAGCGGTATGTTGTTAATAATATACTGCGAAATGGGCACTTTTTAAAGAGGAAGCATGAGCTTGATGGAAACACTATTGTTGTTGGAATATCTACGGAAAGAGATATCTTGAGGAGCCGCATTGAGGGGCGCGCGGCTGCTATTTTTCGCGATGGTGTGATTGAGGAGGCGCAAAAAGCTGCAGCAGTGTACGGTTGGGATAACGAGGCTATGACAGGTAATATCTATCCACTTATTCATTACTACTTAGATGGTCAGCTAACTAGGGACGAGCTTGAGCAGAAGTTTATTGTACGAGATTGGCAGTTGGCAAAGCGCCAGCTTACTTGGCTAAAGCGGAATGAGCACATTTATTGGGCAAACCTCGACAATGCGTACACGTATCTTACTCGACGACTAGATGAGCTGAGTAATCTGTGATACCATACGTACAGAAGGGGATATAAGGGATGATTGATGCATTATTTGGTTCAAAAACTCGTGTAAAGTTACTGCATCTCTTTTTGAATAATCCGGGTAAAGCCTTTTATGTGCGAGAGATAACTCGACTTATTGGTGAACAGATTAATTCAGTTCGTCGCGAGCTTTCTAATATGCTTGACGTGGGTATCATTACGAGCAAAAATACAGACAATAAGCTGTATTACGAAGTAAATCAACGATATGACTTCTACGTACCGCTTCGTACAATCTTTGCAGATCAGAAGTCTGAGCCACTTAAAAAGGACTCGAAGTCGAGCGAGTGGCAAAAGGCAATTAAAGATCTTGCGGGCCTTAGAGTTGCAGTTATCGCCGGTATGCTTGTTGATGGATCGGCGAGCGGGGTAGACTTGCTTCTCGTCGGTGATTTGTCGGAGAAAAAGATTCAGGCTGCAATCCATGCGATTGAGTCAGCTGAAGGCAGGGAACTTGCGTACACTATCCTGACCTACGATGAGTTTTATTATAGGCTCAGTGTACACGATCGCTTCATCAATGACATTCTCAATAACAAGCATGCTATATTGACCGATGTTGATGAGATATTAAGTAAATAAATTAAGGAACAATATGTTTGATTTAGAGTATAAGGGTGGTAATACAGTAGTTTTCTCAACTAAGAAGGTTTCATTGACGACCGACCCTAAACTCTCACTTGTTGGGCTTAAGGACATCAAGACTAAGGATGAGGTGGAGCTTGCTACCGAAACCCGCTTTAGTGTAAAAAACCCAGATGCGCGAATTATTATTGACAGCCCGGGTGAGTATGAAGTGAGTGACTTTACTATTCATGGTATTGCAGCAACACGTCACATCGATACTCCCGATCAGGAGAAGCTTTCTACAATATATCGTATTGAGTGTGGTGATGTGAAAGTTGCGGTACTTGGTAATATTGATGCAAAGCTTAACGAGGATCAGCTTGAGGCAATTGGGGTTGTTGATGTTCTTATTCTCCCGGTTGGCGGTGGTGGCTATACACTTGATGCTACGAGCGCTGCTGCACTTACGCGCTCAATTGAGCCAAAGGCTGTAGTTCCCGTTCACTATGCTGATTCAGCATTGAAATATGAGGTACCTCAGGAGGAATTAGCTCTATTTGTGTCAGAACTCGGTGTACCAGTTGAAACAATGACTAAGTATAAGATCAAGGGGAATTCGTCTCTCCCGGGTGCACTTACTATTATTGAACTTATTCGTAGTTAGTGTGCAAGTAAGCTACTCAAAAAATACCGCTGCAGACAACTCTGCGGCGGTATTTTGTTGCTTAATAAGCAGTACTTATTAAGCGGTAGCTAGGATACCCTTTTTCTTGAGAGTACGGATAGCTTGAGTAGAAAGGGTCATAGTAATCTTTTGGCCGTCTACAACGAATGTCTTCTTTTGAAGATTTGGCTTAAAAACGCGCTTTGTACGGCGCAAAGAGAAGCTGACATTGTGGCCGAATTGTTTGCCCTTACCGGTGAGTTCACAGCGTGCTGCCATAGTTGATAGTTCCACTTACACTTAATTTTATAACAATCCTTTATAGTATACGCTCATCAAGCATCTTCGTCAAGGGGTAGCATGTGCTACAATAAGGGTAATGGAAATTGTCTATCTCGTTACTGTTTTAGGGGTTATTCTTGTCTCAATGATGCTGCATGAGCTCGCGCATGGGTTTATTGCCTTAAAGCTAGGTGATGAGACTGCGCGACTATTGGGGCGGCTGTCGTTTAATCCTCTTAAACATATCGATCCCTACATGACAATCGGGCTCCCTATGACGATTGTCGTCCTTAACCTATTAACAGGGGCGAATATGCCGGTATTTGGTGGTGCAAAACCCGTTCCGGTGAACTCATCAAATCTTCGTAGCGAATGGAGCATGGCTCTTGTCGCTATCGCGGGTCCATTTATTAACCTTGTGCTCGCGTTTCTATTTTTCGCTATTCTTATAGGGTTTAATGTTGCTCCCCAGAGCCTTATCGGAATCGTCCTGTTTACTGCTGTAAAAGTGAATCTAGGCTTTTTTGCCTTTAATATTATTCCAATTCCACCTTTGGATGGGTCTCGTGTTCTGTATGCGCTCGCTCCTGACTTTGTACGTGAGATTATGGATATGATTGAGCGATACGGTACGATGCTCATTTTGATGATTGTACTTCTGTTTAATCAGGCAATTATGATTTACATGAGCAATGCAATTAACCTGATTGTGACAATGTTTGCTCGTATTCTTGGCGCGGCATAGTGGGCTGCGGTATACTAAGGGCAGTCCTCATTTCCTAAGGACGCATATGATTTTCCTAATATCATAGATTCGGGATTTCAATATTTTTCGTTCCCGTGGGAGCGATGTGAGATTTCCCACCTTGCAGTAATGCGGGGAATATCTAGCGTTCTACAAGGAGAAATGAGGGCTTTTAGGTACCCGTATGGGTATTTTTCGTTTATAATAGGGAAGTCAGCTTGTTGGACGGTCGCTAGCGCTAGCTAGAGGAAAGTCCGGGCAGTATAGGATACGACAGCCGCTAACAGCGGCCGGGGGTAACCCTAGGGAAAGTGCCACAGAAACGAAACCGCCTCATTATCAGGAGCCATTCCTTCGGAGATGTGCACCTGGAGGTAAGGGTGAAAGGAGTGAGGTAAGAGCTCACAGCGACGCATGGTAACATGCGGAGGAGGTAAACCCTGTCGGCTGCAAGGAGGAACGTACATTAGAGTGATCCGCTCGTACGGTCCGATAACCGCTTGAGCGTACCAGTAATGGCGCGCCTAGATAGATGATCGTTCTCGACAGAACCCGGCTTACAGACAAGCTGTACACCAAAAACCACCCAATATTGGGTGGTTTTTGGTGTACCGTATATAGGACTTATCTACTTAGTGACTTCTTTAACGATCGCAGCAAAAGCTTTTGGGTCGTTTACTGCTAGGTCTGCAAGAACCTTACGGTCAAGTTCGACACCAGCTGTGCGAAGGTTTGCGATGAAACGACCGTACGTTGTACCGTTTTCTCGAGCAGCCGCGTTAATGCGGGTAATCCATAGACCGCGGAGATCGCGCTTTTTGTTGCGGCGGTCACGGTATGCATATTGCAGTGCGCGTACAACTGCTTGCTTCGCAAGACGGAAACTGCGTGTACGGTTGTGCTGCATGCCTTTAGCGGCTTTTAGTATCTTTTTGTGCTTAGCGTGTGCTGGAACTCCTCGTTTTACGCGCATACTAGACTCCTAACGCTCGTTTAACGTTTTTTGCCATACTACCGGTAACAGTTGCCGTAGTATTGATATTGCGCTTGCGCGACTTGCTCTTCTTAGAGAGCATGTGGTTCCCGAACGCTCGGCGACGGGTAAGTTTGCCGGTACTGGTTAGCTTAATGCGCTTAGCAGTGCCCTTATGGGTCTTCATTTTTGGCATTACTTGCTCCTTATTACGATGCTCAGGTTTCTACCTGCCATCACTGGTTTCTGCTCGAGTATTGCTTCATCTTCAAGATGCGACATTACCTTGGTGATAAGATCATAGCCAAGTTCACGGTGCGCCATCTCTCGTCCACGAAAGAAGATGAGAATTTTAACTTTGTGACCCTCTGACAGGAAGCTACGAATTTTTCGCAACTTAATCTCGAGGTCGTTTGCACCAATCTTCAGCCCGAAACGCATCTGCTTTAGCTCTACGGCTTTATTGCTACGACGGTTCTTCTGTTGCTCTTTCATCTTCTGGTATTGATATTTGCCCCAGTCAACGATTTTGGCAACAGGTGGGTCGGCGTTGGGGGAAATCTCTACGAGATCTACGCCAGCCTCCTCGGCTGCTTTAAGCGAGTCTTGACGCGACATGATGCCGAGCTGTTCTCCACTTGTACCAATGACACGAAGCTCGCGTGCGCGAATCGCTTCGTTGATACGAATTGATGTATTGATGCTACTCTCCTTTTTGTGAGTTACTTAGATTTAGCAGTTACTCTCCTAGTATCTTAACAGATACAGGGATAATTATCAAGTGACCTTACGGTATTGTAGCGCCTCGGCAAGATGAGGGATTTCAATGTCTTTTACGCCTGCAATGTCAGCAACTGTTCGTGCGACTTTTATAATCTTGAAGTAGCTGCGAGCGCTCAGTTTTAATTTATCTGCGGCGCTGTCAAGGAACTGCTTTGCCGGTGGACTGAGTGGTGCGAAATGATTTATTTCGCTGTTGGTAAGTAAATTGTTGCTCTTTTTACTACTATTATATCGCTTCATCTGAATAGATTTAGCATTATTCATATGACCTAACACCTTAATATGTTGTTCCTTAGTCAACGATTTTTCAATTAGCAATTCGCGATAAGAGATACGTGAGACGGAGATGATCATGTCAATCCGGTCTAAAAGTGGTCCCAACAGTCGTTTCTGGTAGGCGAGGATGCTCGTCATGCTGCACTTGCTCTCTCGCTCCGGGTCGTGCCATAGTATCCGCAGGGGCAGGGGCAGGGGCAGGGGTTTATGGTTGCTATAAGCATGAAGTCTGCAGTCTCTGTAATTGTGCCAGCGCCTGTAATAGACCGAATTGACCCGTCGAGTGCGAGCTCTCCGGCGAAGATAGCATCCGTAAGCTCGTCTTGCTTTAGCTGTCCACTGGAGGCTAGCAGAGCAAGGGCAGCAGGTAAATCGTAATGCGTACCATCTTTTGGTAGTTCTGCGGGCGCAAGGTTGATCGTAATGCGTCTAGCAGGGTATTCGAGTAGGCAATTGGATATAGCGCTCCTGACACGCTCCTTTGACTCATCAATAGCTTTGTTGCCGAGTCCAACAATAGAGAGACTGGGAAGACCTTTTGTAGTGTCACTTTCAACTTCAATGATATGGCAGTCTAGCCCGATAGGCGCCACTGATAAAAACTGACATACACTTCCCATATGTATGTCAGTTAAGCATATGGGGTATCTACTGTAAATATGATTACAATATGCTATAATATAAATTACACATTTGGGGCTGATACAGCTTTCGACGTGAGGATTTTAATATATTATTCTGCGTATCGACCACTGACGTAATCAGTATCTTTAACTGCAAAAACATTTGCACAGCGTGTGAAGAGCTTTGTTGCTCCTTCATTCGCGCTAGCTTCGGCCTAAGTTCCAAAGCCGCGCTGTACGGCTAACCTACGAGCTGTGCTGCGTGTTATACCCTGTAGGGGCGGTACGAATTGTTGTCGCAACGATTCTGTACTTTAACTTCTTGTGGCCCGCCAATGAGTTATCTTTGTTCTGTTCTTTAGACTTTGAGGCGGTTAGCAATTTGAATAGTACTATGTACGTAGATGAATAATAGATTACCTTTCGGACCCGGGGGCGGTACCCGGCAGCTCCACCATATTGTGTACCTGTACAACCCACTTAATGTGGGTTGTACGTTATTCTGAGGGATTGTAGATAATAAAAAACAAGCACCTGCGAGTAGTGCTTGTTTTTATTGTGGAGTTTTTCAATGTTTTTTGTTTTTGGTCCCTTGTACAACTTTTTTGCTCAGGAACTACCCCTATAATAGGCCGTAAAACCGCTAATGTCAATAACATTTGTAGACATTTTTTTAGTAAAAAATACTACGAATGACATGCCCTTTTCTGTTTTTAGAGGCGACATTTTGTGGCTAGTGTGAGTTTCATTAAGTTGTGCGCTATGGGCAGGGGAATGGTTGTGGATAATAAAAGAGAAAGAATGTTGCTTATGGTAATACTGCCGCTTGATTTGGTTATTTTTTGAATAACAACGATCGAGATGGCGTTTTTTGGATTCATAAAAAATAATAAGATTTATATATTGTGGTGTCGCATAGTTACATGCTGATGAATGTTCTTTTTGCATTACTAGAATTTGTGTGAACTGTTTGAAACTTTTGCCTGCGAATCGCATCTTTTTTATGAAATTTATAAAACTAAGTTCATTAAGGAGCGTTAAATATTAATACTCAGTATTTATATAATTGAGCCTGGATATTATTTAGCAATATCCTAATTGCCGGTATTGTACTGATTTTTCGTGGCAAATATATGATTTGCGAGTGCTCTACGGATCGTTCTTTTGTCTAAATAATTCTTACAATGCGCGGAAAGTGCATTTCTAAGTTCAATGTTTACAACGTTGCTATTTTATCAACATATAGATATTAACACCTAAGAAGCAAACTAGTTTGTTTGACTGATGAGTAAAAAACATCGTTAATAAACTCAAGCAGTATTGACGAAAGTGCGAGTCCGTGCTAGTATTAGGATAAGCTTTTAGTCAATACAAACACAAAAAAGCCACCACACAAAACCTTAACAATTCAAACAAAAACTGACGGTCCGCGCTACAAATGCATATAGTTTGTAGACGGATAGTAGGCATCGGCACCGGTACAAGATTTATAGTCTTGCGAAAGACTACGCACCTTATACTAGTACCAATATGTGGCGCTGCCTATGCTCCGCCGATTGAGTCTAAAGTCTCGTACAGAAGATTCTCGGTGTCGTAGCGCGCGGGAGAAGTACCTCACGCTTGGTTAATCCTTGTAACCCTGGAGGGGAGTTGCAAAGAGACTACCAAGCGTGAAGCGGAACCTATCGCAAGGACCTATGCTCGCGTTACGCGAGCGGTCAGTAGCCATTCTAGCGATAGAGCGGGCGACCCTAATAGTTGTTTATACAGGTGTTTCGTTTTTACGCTCGTCGCTAGGGCTCCAAATCTCTTTTCAATGGTATAGTAGATGTATGCTTGGGAAAGTATTAGCACTATCCACATTATGCGCATTCGTTCTTTTGTCTGCGCTTTTTCAGTCTACATCTCCGCCGTCTATTCATCCACTTGGGATACTATTTGTCTTTCTTCTTATTTACGTGTTAGTACTTGGAGTACTAACTTTTTTGTTTTATGGCATTATTTTGCTTGTTGCAAGAGTGCGTAAAAAAGCCGACGCGTATCTATCGTTTCGTCGAACCTACCTCTTTGCTTCTGTGCTTGCTTTAGGGCCAATCATGGTGATAGGTATGTCTTCTATTGGTAGGATGGGGATCTATGAATTTTTACTGATTATGGCATTTGAAGCGGTAGCTTGCTTCTATGTCGCAAGGCAGCGGTAGCGCTATTCATTTTGAAATGGCTATGCTATAATTTACAGATATGGAACCGAGGCAAGAGGGAATACCGGGGGGAGTAGAAAGAATACCAGTCCCATCTGGCGAGCGGACCTCTGTGCCTCAAATCGAGCGTCCTCCTGAGAGCGGAGAAATATACCAAGACAAAAAGCAGGAAGTGGATGCGGTTCAAGCTGAAGTAGCACAAATCGCAATGCCTGCTTTGCCGGCGCCTGTACTTACTACCACCCAATCTATTTCATCAGCGGTATCCGATGATTCCCCAATTGTTGCAAATGACGATGATCTTATTGAAAAGGAGTGGGTGGATAAAGCGAAGAAGATTCTATCTGAAACGCGCGAAGACCCATACAAACGTGAGCAGGAAATCAGTAAACTTCAGATTGAGTATATTCGCCGCCGTTATGGGCGTCAGATAGGCGAGTCAGGTGATTAGTTAGATGGGTGGGGCGGGAGTTTTTATAACACTATTCATCATCACCATTGTTGTACTGAGTGGTACCACAATTGCTTTTTTAATGTACCGTAGGACGCTTCGTGATGCTAAGAATTACGAGCGTGGACTTAAGATGGTGCCAATTTTAATTCATCTTCCTCCGGCGAGTGAAGACATTGCTGGTGAGAATAGAGATAAGCGCGATCTAACTGAAGAGGTTTTATCACAGGCGCAGGTAATGTATAACATTATTGCAAGTACTGCTACCAAAGGTTTCAAAAGCAAGATTTATGGTCAGCGCCATTTGTCGTTTGAAATTGTTGCGCGTGAGGGTCTTGTCTATTACTATGCAGTTGTTCCAACCGTACTGACTGACGTTGTGAAGCAAGCGGTTGCTGCCGCGTATCCATCTGCACGACTTGAAGAAGTTGCTGAGCACACGGTGTTTAGTAGGGTTGGTAAGTTGAGCGGAACGATTGGTGGTGAGTTTACGCTCAAGAAGAGATTCTCGTATCCAATCGCTACGTATATGGAGTCTAAGAGGGATGCTTCACGCGCATTGCTTAACGCTATTTCTGCAGCGGGCCGTGAGGATGGTGTGGGGCTTCAAGTACTTATTCGACCCGCAAACGAAGGCTGGACGAAATCTTCTATATCTTTGGCTGATAAGATTATCAAGGAGAAGGGAATTAAAAGGGGTGGCCTATCTGGTTCATTCGCAGTTAAGGATGTAGCGACTGCGCTTTGGAAACCGCCAGAGACCGATAGCAAGAAAGAGGCTGACGAAAAGCATCAGCTGAATTCCGTAGAACAGTCAGTTGTTGATGCAGTCCAGGAAAAGACGCGCTATCCTGGGTACGAAGTTTTGATTCGTGTTGTCGTGTCTTCAAACACTGCGGCGCAATCACAGGCGTTACTTAAGAATATTGTTGCAGCGTTTGCTTTGTTCGATTCGCCATCATTTAACGGGTTTAAATTTAATCTTTCTAGAAACCTTGAAGAATTAACGTCTGCATATATATTGCGGTTTTTCCCACAGCAGATAACTCAGAATATTCTGAATACTGTAGAACTTGCGACATTATTTCACTTGCCTGATCAGAATAGTATTCCAACAGCACAGGTGCAGCGCCAAATGAATAAACAGGTTGATGGTCCGACTCAGATTATGGAAGAAGGGCTGTTACTCGGATACAACGAATTCCGTGGTGTGCGTAAACCAATTCGATTGAGTGCAAAAGATCGACGACGACACTTACACATTATCGGGCAGACTGGTGTTGGTAAATCTGTACTGCAGGAAAATCTTGCATATCAAGACATGATGGATGGTCGTGGGTTTGCGTTTGTCGATCCTCATGGAGACTCTGTTGAGGCGTTGCTCTCAAAAGTTCCAAAAGAGCGTGTTGAAGATGTCGTGTATTTTAACCCAAGTGACATGGATAATCCAATCGGTCTTAATATGTTTGAATTCGATACTCCTGATCAAAAGGACTTCCTTGTGCAAGAGGCGATTAGCATGTTGTATGGTCTGTATGACCCTGGTCACACTGGTATTGTTGGCCCACGTTTGGAACATATCTTCCGTAACTGCGCACTATTGTTAATGAGTGATCCAAATGGCGGCACATTCATTGATATTCCAAAACTCTTGATCGACGAAGAGTTCATGAAGAGCAAACTGAAGTACGTTACCGACCAGCAGGTGCTTGATTTCTGGACCAAGGAATTTCCTGCTTCGCAAAAATCGAGCGAAGCAGGTGAGGTGATTTCATGGGTGGTTTCTAAGTTCGGTCCATTTATTAGTAATGATGCAATGCGTAATATTATTGGCCAGCAGAAGAGCGGGTTTAATTTTTCGGATATTATGAATAATAATAAGATTCTCCTTGTAAACCTCTCAAAAGGTAAAATGGGTGATCTCAATTCGAAGCTACTTGGTATCATTTTTGTCATGAAATTCCAGGCTGCAGCAATGGCGCGCGCGAATATGCCCGAAGAAGACCGAAAAGACTTTACTATGTATGTGGATGAGTTCCAAAACTTTGCGACAGATAGCTTTGAAACAATTCTTTCTGAGGCTCGTAAGTATCGTTTGAGTTTGGTGCTGGGGAACCAGTTTATGACACAACTCAAGGAAGACTTGCGTGAGGCGATCATTGGTAACGTCGGTACAACTATTACTGGTCGTATTGGTATTACTGATGCAGAGATTATGGTGAAGCGCTATACTCCGGTGTTTGACGCAGAAGATCTTACAAAACTTCCCAATCATGAATCTGTGGTTGTTGCACAGATTGAGGGCGTCCCATCGGCGCCATTTAGCATGAGCTGGATACCACCGATGGGACAGGCAAATCAACAGCTAAGTGACGCGCTAAAACGCCTATCCGCAGCTAAATATGGTCATCCACGCGGTCAAGTTGAGCAAGAGATATTTAAGCGTCTTAGTGTCAAGAAAGAAGCTGTAAAAGGCTCTCAGGGTGCTATAGGTACGTCAGTAGGACCCGCATCAGGCTCATCATTCCTTGATGAGTGGTTAGCGAAGCGTAAACAGCTTACGCAAAATCCGGACCCGGCAGCACCTATATCAGCAGTAACCTCTCCGACTACCTCTCGGCCCCCTATAGGCGGACCTCCTCAACCTCAACAGACAGCAACCTTGTCGTCCATAGCTTCGCTGCCACGGCAGTCGACGGTTGACGCGGTAGCGCCCTTGCAGAGTCCTGTACAGCAGATATCGCAGCCACCAGTTACACCAGTTACTCGAGTATCACCAGAGCTTCCTCAGTCGACGCGGAGCATCTCAGAGGAAATGTCCGCAGCGTTACAGATGCCAAAGATGCCCTCAGAGCACTTAAGCGTACGAGGGCAAGACGATGATAGTAATGAAGTTTCTATAAAACTTCATTAGAGATAGCTACTGGGTTTTACCGCTGATAAGAACTCGAAAGTAGTCAAAGATTAGCCCAAGAACCCAACCTAAGATGAATGATGCAATTGTTTCGGTGCCAGAAAGAGGGTAGCCATTATAGCGAGCGATAAGGTATACAATAAGCGTAAATACGAATGCGAATATAGAGCCCGAGAGAATGGCATTCGGGCGTGCTACTGTGCCGCCAATGGTGTCACTGACTTTCTCGACGGTCTTGTTGTGGATGACCTTACTAAATGTGCGACTAGGCCCCGACATCTGGGAGCGAACTTCCTCCATTGTGTTGTCGAAACTATGATCGCGCTCTTTTTTGGTTAGTGGTCCTCGACGCTCTGCAGGGGATTGTTCACGCCTTGCATCGTGCTTTTTCTCAACACTCATAGCTTGCTCGAGTGCTTCTTTATGGACGTCCTCGAGCGTTTCATGGGATTTTTCCTCAACGTTGCGCTCAAGATTCTCTTTAATTTTTTCACTTTGCTCGCTACCCAGTGACTCGAGATTTTTGTCGTCAAATGCTTCGTGGCTATTGAAATGGTCTTTTTCTTGGTTGCTCATTTTATTTCCACCTTTGTACTTATATTGTGCCTGCGTTTAAGTCGCGGCGGATTAATCGGATTTCTTTCTTTACTTGACGTGAGCGAGAGTAGAAATAAACGACTACTGCAAAGATAATACCAGCAAATATTATGTTCTCGCGTGGGCCAGTGTGTGGAAGTTGGCCTACGGTTTGCTCGACGATTTGTTTTTCGGGAGGGCAGTCGACATTGATACTTGTATTGTTTCCGAATGTGTTATCAAGACGACAGTCAAATGAGGTGCGGTCACTGACGCCGGTTCCCATTGCTGGGATAGTGTCGGCAAGTTTAACTGTGAAAATTCTTGTTTGCTTGTCACCAGGCTTCAGCGTTACTTGAGGCCAGGTGAGCGTTTTTGAGGTGGTGTCGAATGAAGCGCCGCCTTGATCGATAACGGTTGCATAATCGTATATGTCAGTCAGATCATCCATTGGTGTAACTGTTGTTGGTGCCTTACCATTGTTCGTCAAGTTAAGTGTGTAAACGATTCTGTCGCCCGCACGAGCAGTTGTTTTTGTTGCATCAATGTTACCTTGGGTGATATTCGCTGCACTCTTTGTATCGATAAGCTGCGCACTACACTTCTCGTCTTTAATCCAGAGTGTTGAATCGCCTGGGCAAGGTTGGCATTCTGGACTAGAGGCAAGAATCTTTGGGTTGAACTCACATATCTTCGGTGCAGGGATTGTAAAGGTCTTTACGCAGTCCTGTGAGGTTTTATCGCCAAGTGATGTTTTAACAGTGAGCTCTACAGTATAGGTGCCCTGTGCAGTCTGTTTGGTGTATGCAGTATTAGCAAGTGGCGTGCCACCGGCAGGATTGGTGATGGTATCTATGATCTTGCCATCCTTTTTGATGATGTATGTATAGCTAGTTATGGTTGCACCATAGGCCGCCGTACTTGCTCCATTAAGCTCATAGTTGTCCGTAAGTTTAGTTATTTTTAGCATGCTGCATGCAGCGACCGCGTCATGTTTACAGTCTGGGCTTGAGGCGGGAAGGTCTGTTTTCCCGGCAACGGTACATTTCGGTGGTGGTGTACAGCTAGGGTACGTGCCAACGGTTCCGGTAGGGCACTTTGGTGCTGGCGGGTTGGTTTTAAGAAGTAGATTACCACATACCTTCATAAGAGCAAACCATTGACCTGTGCTAGATTTACCTACAAATGCCTCATATGTTGAACCATACTTCTTGGTGTAGGGTAGAGTATCCCATAGCCATAGTGGGTGGTAGTGGAATGTTCTTTGGCCACCGCTTGATGTGCGAATAGTGTAGGTTTTATCACCTTGTGCGGCACTAAATTGTGAAGCAAGACTCCAAGACAGCGGGATGTCCTTTGAGTTTACTGTTGTAGACTGAGCGCTCGCGATATTTTGGCGAGTAATACCGATTTCGGTAAAGAGGTCTTTAATATTGTTAGTGTTTTGATCATAGTTTTTGAGGTAGTCACCGATTGACCTTACACCGCCTGGGATAAAGTTAGATGGACTTGAGGCGTTTGCTGCCTCTGGTGGTGAAAATACGGCAAATGACTGCACGACGAGCGCCAATACAGTGAAAATAAGACCAATTCGGCGAGTGGCCTCTTCTTTACGCAGCCGTTTTGCGTAGAATCCGATTTGCCCAACAAGTGCTGGGCTAAAGGCTAGGTTTGATACAAGTTTTCTGAACATAGTACTACCTTAGGTTTGTTTTTGTTATTGCGTTTAGATTACCTCTTATAGAAAAGTTTAGCATAAGAAATATGTTCAGTACAATAGCTTGAATGAACAATTTTTTTTGTGGTACAATATGTCTAATGTAATAACATCTGAAATGACCGAAGTGAGGGGATGATGGCTAAACAAAAAGACGATGGGTCTTATGATGGCTCACAGATTCAAGTCCTTGAAGGACTAGAGCCGGTACGTAAGCGCCCGGGTATGTATATTGGTAGCACGGGCTATGATGGGGTACATCACTTAATTAAAGAGATTGCTGATAACTCTATCGACGAAGCAATCGCTGGCTACGCCTCGCGTGTAGATGTGCGCATCTTAGAGGATGGTGGTATTACTATTGTCGATGACGGTCGTGGTATTCCTGTTGATAAACATGCCAAGACCGGCCTTAGTACGCTTGAGACGGTTCTTACTGTTCTTCATGCGGGTGGTAAGTTTGGCGGTGGTGGCTATAAGGTTTCATCTGGTTTGCACGGTGTGGGTTCAAGTGTCGTAAATGCTCTTTCAACTACGATGATTGCAGAGGTTGTTCAAAAGGGTGAACTGTATCGTATTGAGTTCGCACAGGGCGCAACAACTATGCCTCTTAAGAAAATGGGTAAGACTGATCGTCTGACGGGCACAACGATCACTTTCTATCCAGATCCTACTATTTTCAAAGAAACAGTTACTTTTGATTACAAGTGGGTGGTGAATTACCTGCGTCACCAGGCATATCTCACTAAGGGTGTGTACGCGACAGTATACGATGAGCGTACTAAAGAGCGCCAAGCATTCTACTTCGAAGGTGGTATTAAGAGCTACGTTAAGAATCTTAACGTAGGTAAAGAGGTTGTCAGTGATGATGTTTTCTATGTTGAAAAACAAGTAGATGACTCAATGGTGGAAGTGGCGGTGCAGTATAATGACAGCTACATAGAGACGGTGAAGCCGTTTGCCAATAACGTGCTGACCCCTGATGGCGGTACTCACCTTGTTGGATTTCGAGCGGCACTTACACGTGTCATTAACGAGTATGCACGAAAGAACTCACTCCTGAAAGAGAAAGAGGATAATCTTTCAGGCGACGATATTCGTGAAGGCTTGACTGCTGTCATCTTGGTGAAATTGCCAGATCCACAGTTTGAAGGTCAGACTAAGAATAAGCTTGGTAACCCTGAAGTCCGTCGCTACGTTGAGCAGGTGATGAACGAATACTTCGCATACTATCTTGAGGAAAATCCTGAAGTTGCAAAGAAGATTGTTGGTAAGGCTCTCCTTGCAGCTCGCGCCCGCAAGGCGGCTCGTGCAGCTCGTGATAACGTACTGCGTAAGGGCGCACTCGATGGCATGGGACTTCCTGGTAAACTATGGGACTGTTCGTCTAAGAGCCCAGACAACAGTGAAATCTATATTGTTGAGGGTAACTCGGCTGCGGGATCAGCTAAAGAGGGTCGCGATAGTAAGACACAAGCAATTTTGCCACTTCGCGGTAAGGTGCTTAACACTGAACGCGCTCGACTTGATAAGATGTTTGCCAACAAGGAAATTGTTGCAATGATTCAGGCATTTGGTGTTGGTATTGGTGATTCCTTTGACGTTAATGGCCTTCGTTACCACAAAATTATTATTATGACCGATGCCGATGTTGATGGAAGCCATATTGCCACACTATTGCTTACGTTCTTCTATCGCTATATGAAGGAAATAGTTGAAGGCGGCTATGTTTATTTGGCCAAGCCTCCACTATTTAGTATCAATAAGGGCCAGAAGAAGCAATATGTGTATGACGAACTTTCATTGGATAGTGCGATAGACAGTCTTATTGCTGATAAGGAAGCGCGCGGTGTCACTATTGATATTGATGATGATCGCTTTAAGCAGGCGGGCGTAACGGTTTCGCGCTTTAAGGGACTTGGTGAAATGGATGCTGATCAGCTATGGGAGACAACTATGAATCCTGAGCACCGTGTCCTTATCAAGGTAAATGTTGAGGATGCTGAGCGAGCAGATGCGGTATTTACAAAATTGATGGGTGATGACGTTGTTCTCAGAAAGAACTTCATCCAATCTGAGGCAAAGAATGCAAAGCTAGAGGAACTAGATATTTAGGGGTTTATGATGGACGACGATGAGATGACAAATATACCAATGGATGATGACGCATCGCTTGAGCATGATGCTACTATCGACGCTACCCCAGTGGAGACGCCGGGTATTGAGCATCGAACACTTGAAAAGGTGATGGAGGACAGTTTCTTTCGTTACTCTATGAGTGTGATTATTGACCGTGCGCTGCCAGATGTACGTGATGGATTAAAACCGGTACACCGTCGAATTTTGTATTCGATGAATGTCAACAATAATCGCTCAACTGCAAAATTTGTTAAGAGTGCGTTGATTGTTGGTGATGTAATGGGTAAGTATCACCCTCATGGTGACTCTGCAATTTACAACTCAATGGTTCGTCTTGCGCAACCGTGGTCACTTCGTTATCCGCTCATTCAGGGTCAAGGTAACTTTGGCTCTATGGACGGCGACGAGGCCGCTGCAATGCGTTACACAGAGGCGCGTATGGCTAAACTCGCAGATGAGATGTTGGTTGATATCGAAAAAGAGACAATTGACTTTCGTGATAACTACGATGGGTCACGCCAAGAGCCAGTTGTATTGCCGGCTAAAGTGCCAAACCTGCTTCTTAATGGACAAATCGGTATTGCTGTTGGTATGGCAACAAATATTCCATCGCACAATTTGGGTGAGCTGGTTGATGCAACCATTGAATTGATAGATAACAGTGACGCAACAACTGATGATTTGTTACGGCATGTTAAAGGACCTGATTTCCCAACTGGAGCGACCGTGTACGGTGGCGCGCCGATGAAACAGGCGTACCAGACTGGACGTGGAAGCGTAACAATGCGCGCTGTTGCGGATGTCGTGGAGACAGCTAAAGGCCGACGCCAGATTGTTGTGACTGAAATTCCGTATGGTGTTAACAAAGCGTCTCTCGTAGAAAAGATTGCTGAACTGGTTAAGGATAAAAAACTGGTTGGTATTAGTGATCTTCGCGATGAGACCGCTCGCGGTAAGGTCCGTGTTGTGGTTGAACTAAAGAAAGATGCGTATCCTAAGAAGTTACTAAACCAACTCTTTAAGTTGACGCCACTACAAACTACGTTCAATTTCAATATGCTGGCACTTATTGATGGTGTGCAGCCACGTGTTTTGGGTTTAAAAGAGATGCTGCATGAATTTGTAAAGCATCGTCAGAGTGTTGTGCGTCGACGTACTATTTTTGAGCTGCGTAAAGCAAAAGAACGTGCGCATATTTTGGAGGGCTACAAGATCGCTCTCGATCATATTGACGAGGTGATTAAGACGATTCGTGCAAGCAAGACACAAGATGTAGCTGAAAAAGCTTTGATAGAAAAATTCTCTCTTAGTGAAATTCAAGCAAAGGCTATTCTTGCCATGCAACTACGTCGTCTTACTGGACTTGAGCGTGAAGCTATCGAAAATGAGCTTAATGAACTGATTAAACTCATTGCTAGATTAGAGGCAATCCTGGCTGATGAGAATGAAATTCTAAAGATCATCAAGGCTGAATTGCTTGAGATGAAAGAAAAATATGGTGATGAACGCCGTACAAAGATTATCAATCACGAACTGGGTAAATTTAGTGATGAAGAGCTTATTCCAGATGAGGATACGGTAGTTCTCTTAACAACTGAAAACTATATTAAGCGAACGCTTGTTAGTGAATATCGACGCCAGAATCGTGGCGGCAAGGGTAAGCGCGGCATGACGACTAAGGAAGAAGACGTTATTGCTCAGCTCGTTTCTGCAAGCACTCACGATTGGCTACTATTCTTTACAAACAAGGGCCGAGTATTCCGCTTGAAGGCATATGAAGTTCCTGCTGCAAGTCTTGCTGCGAAAGGTGTTGCTGCGGTTAACCTACTACAGTTGCAGCCAGAAGAGAAGATTACCTCTATCATTAATCACGCAAAGGATGCAGGCAGTGAAGGATATCTCTTCATGGCAACTACAAAGGGTACGGTAAAAAAGACGCCTTTGGAGGACTATGCAAATATTCGCACGAACGGTTTGATTACTATCAAACTTGATGAGGGTGATGAACTGCGTTGGATTAAGCAAACCACAGGGAAGAATGATGTGATTATCTCAACATCGGCTGGCCAAGCGGTACGGTTTAACGAACTGGAATGTCGCCCAATGGGGCGTGCAGCCCGTGGTGTACGTGGTGTACGCTTACGCCCCGATGACAGTGTTGTCGGTATGGACATTGTGTGTGCCGACGACCAGACGCTGCTTGTGATTAGTAGTCAAGGCTACGGCAAGATTACGAAGGTCGCTAACTTCCCAAGCCACAAACGTGGCGGGGTGGGCATTAAAGCTGCTGTAGTTACCTCAAAGACAGGTCCTATTATCACCGTGCAGACACTTGAGGAAGACGCTAATGAAGCACTATTGATTAGCAAAAATGGCCAGACAATCCGCGTGGCATTGAAAGATATTCCAACACTTGGTCGTACCACGCAAGGTGTACGTATTATGCGCATGAGTCAAGGGGACGCGGTTTCTTCTATCGGTATCATGCAAGAAACAAAAGAAGACGAAGCGGCAGATGGTGTTGCGGAAGGAAAAACGGAGTAGATAAATGAAGATCTCGGTATACTTAATTGCGTTGGTAGCGGCATGGCTTATCGCCCATATCATTAAGTATGCCGTGGCAATGACTAGGGGTAAGCAGGTTGATTTTACTCACCAACTGTTTATCTCTGGTGGTATGCCAAGTTCGCATGCGGCAACTTCTGTCGCTGTTTGGACTGTTATTCTGTGCAAAGATGGGGTAAATTCAGGTCTTTTTGGGCTCGCTACACTCGTTACCTTAATCGTCTGCTATGATGCTGTAAACGTGCGTCGATCAACTGGTGAACAGGGCGCTGCAATCCAGAAGATCATAGAGGTAGAGAAGCTTACGGTTGCAGTACCTCGTGCTGCCAAGGGCCACACCCCTCTAGAGATTTTTGCTGGTAGTGTATTGGGCGTCCTTATTGGCCTAGTTGTTATTATTGCTACAAATTAGGTGCGAAAAGGTGTTGACTTACCAGAAATAGTTCTATACAATAGCCAACAGTCAATTGCGAGGTACAGAGCAGAACAGCCTGAACGAGAGAGCAGTTTGATGTTTATGCAGTTTAACAATTTGGTTGTGCAATTATCATCGTCAGTCTATTTTGAGTAGACGTTTCTAGGAGACTAGAAACACTTTATGGAAAAAAGTACTATCACTTCAGTGATGTAGTTAAACCATATTTTTTATGGAGAGTTTGATCCTGGCTCAGGATGAACGCTGGCGGCGTGCCTAACACATGCAAGTCGAACGGTAGCAGGCCTAGTTT
>Ga0157376_10000718_pt1 | contig 21422 bp, 19 predicted proteins | sample M45metaG_FD_121801 | JGI IMG/M metagenome (GOLD analysis project Ga0157376, IMG submission 121801) | Miscanthus rhizosphere microbial communities from Kellogg Biological Station, Michigan, USA - M4-5 metaG | ecosystem: Host-associated > Plants > Roots > Rhizosphere > Soil | place: USA: Michigan... | reverse complement strand
TGCCCGCGCGCTCGCCGCCTGCTTGTTCGCTGGTGGTGCCGGGCCAGGCAACGACGGCGCCCTTACCGAAGACCTCAAAGGTATACATTAGAACGCTGCGAAAACCGGAACCGTAACTGAGCAAGAGCGTAACTGCAACAATGCCCCAGGAAATTCCGGACATGGTGAGAAAGCTGCGAACGGGGTTGCGGCCGAGTGCGGTCCATGCTTGTTTGAAAATCTCTGTAAACATGGCTTAGCCACCTGCCTCGAAACGAAGAGCTTCAATAGGATCGACGGAAGCGGCGCGGTTGGCCGGATACAGTGCTGACAAAATGGCAATGATGCTGAGCAAGGTCACCGACATTGCGCCAATTTTCCAACTGGTGAGCATGCCGCTAAAAAACGGTGGCATGGGAATCAAATTGACCAGAGCGCAGAAACCGTAGGAGAGGAACAGACCTACCCCGCCGCTGATGCCCACGACAAAAATTGTTTCCAGGAAAAATTGGCGCAGGATGGAGCGCCGAGTGGCTCCGAGGGCCATGCGCACTCCGATTTCGCGAGTGCGTTCGCGGACGCTGACCAACATGACGTTCATGACGCTGAGTCCGCCGAGGAAAAGTGTGGCAATGCCGACGGCACCCATGAAAATTTCCATGCCGACGATGATCATGCGATTGGCTTCTGCGTTTTTGACGGTGTCCCAGATGCTGGCGGCCTCTTCATCGCGCGGATCAAAACTGTGAAGGCGGGCCAAGGTGCGGCGAAGCTGGCGCACACAGTCCTTGTGAGTCTCAATGGACCACGGAGCGACCAGCAAGCGATCGACAGTGTGTTCAACTGCCGGCGGCTTATTGGGAAAATCACGACGCATGGAATTGAATGGAATAAAAATTTTGCGGGTGTCGAAACCGTCGTAGCTCGAGTTCTGGTCCTTGGACTTCATGATGCCGATGACGCTTTACGGAATGCCATTAAGCCAGATGGTCTGGCCGATTGCTTCGCGCTCGGCGAACAGCTGTTTCTTGGTGTCACTGCCGAGGAAGGCGACGTTACGCGCTTCTTGATTGTCCTGATCGTTGTAGAAGCGGCCCTGAGTGGCCGCGACGCTACGAATTTCGCTGAACGGCGGAAGAGCACCGACCACCGGGATGGTGCCGCTGTTGAACAGGCTACGGGCCTGAACATCGTTGCCAAGCTCTGGCATAACGTATTTGCAGGCGGGAGACTCCGCGGCGACCTGAACGTAATCGTCTTCCATCCAGTGCATCACTCGTCCGGAACGAGTACCGCCAGCTTGCATGCTGGTGCGCCCGGAAAAAACGATCATGACGTCTTTGCCAAACGTTTGCTGGTTCTTCTGGATGCCGTCGCCCAGCCCTTCCCCCGCAGCGACCATTACGGTGATCGAGATGATGCCCCAGGCGATGCCAAACATCGTGAGCAGCGTGCGCCGCTTGTGCGCCCAGAGGGTGGCCAGCGTATCGCGAAGTAGGTCGCTGAAGGACACGGTTCGCTCCTACTGGAGAACGACCTGCTGCTTTTCGTTGAGGCCGGCGAGGATTTCCGTTTTCACGCCGTTGGAGATACCCAGCTTGACGTCTAATTTCTTTTTGCCGTTGGGACCCTTGGGATCCGGAACTTCAATCTGCGCTTTGCGATCCTTGTCGTAGATCATCGCGGCTTCCGGCGCCATCAGGACGTTCTTCTTTTCTTCGAGAAGGATTTCGGCGTTGGCGCTCATGTTGGCTTTGAGTTCGCCACCAGGATTGGAAATGGAAACGCGAACTTCGAACGTGGTGACGTTGTCTTTCTCTTTGCCCTGGGGTGAGATCTTGGTGACTTTGCCTTCAAACTTCTTGTCCTTGAATGATTCCACCACGATGCGCGCTGGCTGGTTGAGATAGACCTTGCCGATATCGGATTCATCGACCTTGCCCTGCACATAAACTTCGCTGACGTCGCCGAGGGTCATGATCGGAGTGGCTTGCGAGCCGAGGATAAGGATGGAGCTCACCGCATCGCCGACGTTGACGTCGCGGGAGAGAACCAATCCGTCGATGGGGCTGACGATCGTTGAATTACGAAGATCTTCCAGTGCGTTGTCAAGTGAGGCTTGCGCCTGGCCTTCCTGAGCTTCGGCTTTGGCGATTTCCGCGCGAGACACCGCGAGGTTGCGCTGTGCACTCATCTGCTTGTTCAGAGCGAGCTGATAATTTTTCTGGGCATCTTCGACAACGCTCTTGGACATGACCCCATCTTTGAGCATCTGCTGTGCACGATCCATGTTGAGTTTGAGGAACGGCACATCGGGACCTTCAGCGTCGACTTTGTTGCGTTCGAGAGTGGCCTGAGCGGACTCCTTGGCGGCTTTGGCAGCTTCGACGTTGGCGCGCGATTCGCGGACCACGGCTTCCAACTGAATCTTGTCGAGCTCAGCAAGAATTTGGCCAGCCTTCACGCGATCGCCATAGTCCACAAAGATTTTCTTGACGATACCGCTTGCCTTGGACTTGATTTCGGCTTTGGAGAGCGGCTGAATTTTTCCGGTGGCCACGACGACGCGAGCAAGGTCGCCGCGCTCGACAGTGGCGAGTTTGGACGGATCGATTTCGTGGCTAGGGCTGAGGGCGGCTTTGACGCCAAAGCCGGCGCCAAGCAGGACAAGCAGAGCAATTGCGCCCCAAATGATGCGACGACGGCGCTTCTTGCTGCTCTTTCCGTTGGTTAAACCATTGGTAGTGCTCGACATACACAGGACCCCCGCTGCAATTCGGCTGACATAGGAAGATACGGCGGAAACCGGGAAAAGGTTCCCTAACTCGTTAAGGTTAGACGATGGGCAGAGGGATTGGTCTGGAACGCGGAGGCGAAAAAAGGCTCCTGCGGACATCGCTACGCCAGTACGGTTGACAGCAGCAGACGTCGCGGGCGAGGATGTCGAGCTTCGCAGGTAGGAGGAATTTCAGTGGATCTGGGAATGAAAGGGCGAGTAGCGGTGGTGGCGGCCGCAAGTAAAGGGCTGGGGCTGGCCGCGGCTATCGCGTTAGCGAACGAAGGAGCGAAAATTGCTATTTGCTCGCGCAGTACGGAGCAGATTGCTCTAGCGGCGGAGAGAATTCGATCGCAAACCGGAGCTGAAGTGCTCGCTGAGTCCGTGGATGTTCGTGAAGAGTCACAGGTAAAGGCATTCTTTGCAAAGACTTATGAGCGCTGGAAGCGAATCGATATTTGCGTTACCAATTCGGGCGGACCGCCGTCTAAGTTATTTAGCGAAACGCAAACAGAAGACTGGCGCGCTGCGGTAGACCAGTTGCTAATGAGCACGGTTTTTTTTGCGCGCGAAGCATTGCCGCCGATGAAGGAACAGAAGTGGGGTCGGTTGGTGGCCATCACTTCGTACGCTGTCAAACAGCCGGTTGACGGAATGCTGCTTTCCAATTCGATTCGCGCCGGGGTTAGCGGTCTTGTACGCACGCTGGCGAACGAGTACGCTGCGTATGGGATTACCGTAAACAACGTGTGTCCGGGCTACACAGCGACAGACCGCATCGGCGAATTGGCGAAAATGATTTCTGAACGTCGCGGAATCGCTGGCGAGGAAATAATTGCCGAATGGGAAAAACAGATTCCCGCAGGTAGGCTGGGAAGGCCGGAAGAGTTCGCGGCGGTGGTGGCATTTCTAGCGTCCGAGCAGGCAGGATATATCAACGGCGCATCGATTTCGGTGGACGGAGGGATTGTGAGGAGCCTGATCTGACAATGCTGGGAGTGCGTCCCGCTTCGCATCTCACAAAAGCAGTATGAGTCACCAGCTTACCATCGTGGTGTTGCCCGAACTGTATGCAATTTGCAGGCTGGATGCCGATGCCCCGGTTCCAGGGTGGGCATCGAGTGCAGATTTCTTTTCGATTACGCGAACGGCGAACGAGCTGTCCATTGTTTGTAAAGATTCGGCGCTACCGGAAGGCGCCCACGCCGAGAGAGAACGCCGACTGATGCAAATCGAAGGAACGTTGGCGTTCACTCTGACTGGGGTCCTGGCAGCAGTTACGGCTCCGTTGGCCCTCGCCGAAATAAGTATCTTTGCGGTATCAACCTACGACACCGACTACTTGCTGGTATCGGAAGAGGATTTGCAAGAAACAGTACAAGTGCTGGAAGCTGCCGGGCACACCATTCGGCAGAATACGTAGATTCAAAGACTTGAAAAATTGGGAGACAAAGAGGATGAAATCAGTGTTGCGGAACTGCGAGTGGAAGTGCGCGCTGCGGCGATGGCGAACTGCCTTGAGCGCGGTCTTGATGGCCCTGGTATTGGTTGCACCGGCGATAGCAGATGAGCCGTACGCTCGAAGCCGCGACTATGATTTGCAGCACTCGAAAATTGCCCTGAAATTCGATACCGGGCAGAAGAAAGTGATCGGTGATGTCACCCACAGCGTGTCCATCCTGAAGGACGACACCAAGAAATTAGTATTCGATTCGGTGGGACTGACGATCCAAAGCGTCACGTTGAACAAGACGGCGGTGAAATTTGAGACTACAGATGTGAAATTAATTGTTCCGCTGGGCACCAGCGCGAAGAAGGGCGACAAGCTCGACGTGGAGATCAAGTACGAAGGAAAAACCACCAAAGGCGTGTACTTCATTTTGCCCGATAAAGACTATCCCCATCGACCGCAGCAAATTTGGACGCAGGGCGAGTCGGAGGACACCCGCTATTACTTGCCAATCTATGACTACCCCAATGATCGACTGACGACTGAAACGATATTGACCGTTCCTGCGAACTGGACGACCATCGCCAATGGAAAACTGGTCAGCGTGAAAGATGCCGGAAACGGAATGAAAGTTTGGGACTGGCAGGAGACGCTGCCGAGTTCGACGTACCTGATCACCGTGGTGGCGGGTGAATTCGATGAAGTGAAAGACATATGGCGCGGCAAGCCCGTGACCTACTATGCGCCGAAGGGCCGGGGCGACCGGTTGAAGATCAACTACGGTCGCACGCCGCAGATGTTGGAGCTGTTCACTAAGAAATTGGGTGTTGATTACCCGTGGGAAAAGTATGCGCAAGCGATGGTGGACGATTTCGTCGCCGGCGGAATGGAAAATTCCAGCGCGACTACCAATACCAGTTCATCGCTGATTCATCCGACGCTGGCCCCGGAATATGCCACTGGGCAGGATCCGCTGATCTCCCATGAACTTGGGCACCAGTGGTTCGGCGATTTGGTGACTTGCAAAGACTGGGGAAATATTTGGCTCAATGAAGGTTTCGCGACCTTTATGGAGACCCTGTGGGCGGAAAGCTACTTCCCGAAGGATCAAGCCGAATATGACCGGTGGAGTGGCATTCGGGAGTGGTTCGAACAGGCGAATTTGTGGACGAAACCACTGGTTCGCCACGATTTTGACGATTCGAGCGAATTTGACGGCAATGCTTATGGCAAGGGCGGCCTGGTGCTGTATATGTTGCGGCACCAAATTGGCGAAGAGGCATTCTATCGCGGATTGAAACACTATTTGGAAGTGAACCGCGGCAAGAATGTCGTCACCGCCGATCTGGTGAAAGCCATTGAAGAAGAAACACACACGAATGTCGATCAGTTCTTTACACAGTGGGCATATGGCGCCGGCGCACCGAAATTTGATTTGGGCTACAAGTATGACGATGCAAAGCGTCAAGTGATTTTGAAAGTAAAGCAGACTCAGAAAGTGGAAGGCCGGGTAGGCATTTTCCGGATCCCGACGGACGTGGAAATCACCACGGCTGCGGGAGCAAGAGTCTATCCGATTACCATTTCCAAAACCGAAGAAGTTTTTGCGCTTCCGGCCGACAGCACTCCGACGATGGTTTTGTTTGACAAGGGCGGACACATTCTGAAGTCCGCCGAATTTCATAAGGAGAAAAAAGAGTGGCTGTATCAGTTGAAGAATGCGACCGAATTCGCGGATCGCGCCGATGCGATTGGAGCGCTCAGCAAGCTGAAGGACGATGCGGATGTTGACGCGTCGCTGGGTGAGACAGTACGGAATGACAAGGCTTGGGGAGTTCGCGCAACATCGGCCGATGCGCTCGGCGAACGCAAGACTCCAGCGGCTGCAAAGCAATTACTGGAATCGCTGAACGGAGCAACCGAGCCATGGGTTAGAAATCGAATCGCTGCGGCTTTAGGCAACTTCAAAGATAACGGGGAAGTTTCGGCGAAGCTCGACGAGTTAGCGGCCAGCGATAAATCCTATCGCACCCGTGCCGCCGCGTTGCAGGCGTTGGGCAAAGTAAAGGCGCCGAATGCGTTGGCCACGTTGAATGCGGCCGTGGCTGGCGAATCCCCAGATAATTTTGTGCGAAACGCCGCGCTGCGAGCGATGGGAGCGCTGGGCGACGACAAAGCCGTACCAACACTCGAACAATGGGTTGCAGTAGGCAAGCCAATCGACACCAGGCAAGCGGCGATTTCGAGTTTGGCCAGGTTGCAAAAAAACGACAAACAGATCACGCAACAACTTGCCGGCTATCTTACTGAACCGCATTTTCCGGTAAGGATGTCGGCTATCTTTGCGCTCGGCGAACGAGGCGATACGACGGCGATTCCCGCATTGGAATCATTGCTGAAGAGCGACGACTTGAGCATTGAGATGGCGCCGATGATCAAGGGCCAGATCGAGCGGATCAAGCAAGGACCGGGCAAGAAGCTAGAAGGCAGCGAACACGTTGACGAAAGCGAAAGCAATGAAGCACTTGGCAAGCGGCTGGAGCGTCTGGAAAAAATGCTTCAGGAGATGAACAACCGCCTGAAAGCCATGGAAGAGCGGTTGCCGCCAAAGAAATAGCTCGGTTTTAGGGCATAAGAGCAAAGGCAGCTTCGTAGCTGTCTTCTTTCTTGCATCAAGCTTGAGGCATGGCAATTAGGATTCGCAAATCGCGAAGATTGTTTCCGGTGGGACCGATGACGATTGCATCGCCGAGCGCGTCGAAGAAATGGAACGAATCGCTCCGCCGGAAATAGTCTTTAGCATCGAGGCCCATTTGCGCAGCGCGGGCGAACGTTTCGCCATCGGCCACGGCTCCTGCCGCGGGACTATTGCCATCGATTCCGTCGGTGCCAACGCTTAATACGACGATTCCCTTCCCGACAATTTTTTCCACGCACGCCAGAACAAATGCCGAGTTGCGGCCGCCGATACCGTCGCCGCTAACTGCCGAGCTGAGTTCGCCATCGGCAATCAGCGCCACGGGTTGGTGTGGAGTCGAAGCGCGCAGTTCCTGCAACTGTGTAAGAAGCGCATCGGCGGCCTTTTCGACGGGCCAATCGTCAGTGGAGTTATCGCAATATGCCAGGCAATCTTCGGATTCGGCGATGCGATGCGCGGCGTGGAACAGTTCGTGCATACCCAGCACCAGCTGAAATTGAGTGCGTTCGAAACATGGCTCGCTTGATTTCGGCGTCTCCGGCATCTTCCCATTGCCCATCCAATCGACTAGCGAAGCCGGTAGACGCGCGCGCAAATCATATTTGGTAAGAATATCCGCGACTTCGTCGCAGGTGGTAGGATCCGGCAGGGTGGGTCCTGAAGCCAGTGCCGACTCTTTCCCAACCGGAACATCGCTGATCGCCAGCGTAATCACGCTGGCCGGAGCGGCGGCTTGCGCCAGCCTTCCGCCCTTTACTGCCGAAACGTGCTTTCGGATTGTGTTGATTTCCGCGATGGAAGCTCCGCAGGTGACCAATGCTCTGTTCAGTTGCTGCACTTCCGGGAGCGTCAGCGACGGCAAGAGTTGCGACTCCATCAACGCCGAGCCGCCACCGGACAACAGAACCACTACCAGCGTTTCTCTCGAGCAGCCGTGCAAGAGCTTTAGTGCGCCTTGCCCGGCAGCCAGGCTGTCTTGATTCTGCGTTGGGTGTCCTCCGACGAAATACTGAATGCCTTCACGAGTTTGCCTCGCTGCGGTCGGCGCGGAAACCATTCCGGTGACCGCGACACCTTGGGGCACCATCGCGAGAAAGCCTTCGAGCATCGCGTGGGCGGCTTTGCCGACAGCGATTACTCTCATTTCGGCGAGGCGCTGCAAATCGTACTGCCGCCCACCGCAACAGAAGACTCCGTCCGCAACGCTCACGACGCGCGAGATCGACTCTGCAATATCAAGAGATTCGAGAGTGCGCAGGAAAATCCGCCTGGCGAGTTGCTTTCCATTCATGTGCGTGCCAAATCGAGCCAGCTTCTTAGTACCCCTTGAAAACTTCCGGGTTCAGAAGATTCGGCGGGCGCTGTCCCTGAAAGAACAGCGCGGTGTTTTGCGCAGCTACCAGCGCCATCTTCGCCCGTGTCTCAGTGGAAGCCGAACCAAGATGGGGTGCAAGGACCACGTTTGGCCGCTTCAATCCCGGAAAAACGAATGGTTCCTGTTCGAAGACGTCCAGCCCAGCGCCGGCAATTTTCTTGGACTCCAATGCGTGCACCAGTGCGGCCTCGTCCACCACCGGGCCCCGCGAAGTGTTAATCAGATACGCTGTCGGCTTCATGCGAAAAAATTTCGGAGCGTCGAAGAGTTGCCGCGTGTCGGCGGTAAGGGGTACGTGCAATGAAATGAAGTCAGACTCAGCGAGCAGCGCATTCATCTCCCGATATTCGGCGCGAAGTTCCTTTTCGATCTCTTCTACAACCCGTTTTCTGCCGTTGTAAATCACCTTCATCCCAAAGCCTGCCGCGCGGCGAGCCATGGCCTGGCCAATGCGGCCGAATCCGACGATACCCAGCGTCTTGCCCCACACGTCGGTTCCGCAGAATTGATCGAAATCCCAACCCTGCCAATTCCCGACACGGACGTACTGATCGGCTTCCACCACGCGGCGGGCGACGGAAAGCATCAACGCCCAGGCAAAATCCGCGGTCGTCTCGTCCAGAACGCCAGGGGTATTCGTCACCGCGACACCGCGCTTGGTACATGCCGGCAAATCCACGTTGTCGTAGCCGACCGCAACATTGGCCACGATCCGCAACCTTGGCGCGGCACGCAGCACGTCATCCGCAATTTTTTCTGTCAAAAGACAAACCAATCCTTCTTTGTCCTTCAGGCGGCGAATAAACTCCTCGCGCGGCGGGCGCTCTTGTTTCGCCCAGAACTCGCAGTCACACGCCTCCTGCAGGATGCTCTGCGCTTCAGCGTAGAGCGGATGGGTGACAAATATCTTGGCTTTCGGCATGTCGTTCCTCGAACAAGAAGAGCAGTTAAATTATCATAGCTGGCCTCTGGAAAGACGGGAGACGTTGCGCACGCAGCGCAAGACTCACTATAGTTGCTGTGTTATCAGGATGTAGCGCTTTTCCGATGAACCCATCGATCATCTCGCGACTTCAATCGCTGCTCGGACCTCGCAATGTTCTCTCCAGCGCGGAAGATCTGGCGCTCTACGAATATGACGGTTCTGTGGACCGTGCGCGCCCCGAACTGGTCGTTTTTCCATCGTGCACCGATTACGTGTCAAAAATCGTGAAGTTGGCGGTCCAACATGATATTCCTCTCGTAGGTCGAGGCGCGGGAACAGGTCTGTCCGGCGGCGCTCTTCCCCGCGGCGGCGGCATCATGATTGCCTTCGGCCGCATGAACAAAATCCTGGAAGTCGACGTTGAAAACCGGCGCGCCAGGGTGCAGCCGGGAGTTGTGAATTTCGATTTGACGCGAGCAGTGGAACATCTGGGGCTCTATTTTGCTCCCGATCCTTCCAGCCAGAAATCCTGCACCATTGGAGGGAACGTTTCGGAAAATTCCGGTGGACCGCACACGCTGGCCTACGGCGTCACTACCAATCATGTTACCGGCCTGGAACTGGTGCTTCCCGACGGCCAGATCACGCGCATCGGCGGAAAACTTGGCGAAGTTCTCGGTTACGACATGTGCGGACTGTTGGTAGGAAGCGAAGGCACTTTGGCCCTCGTGACGGAAATTATTGCTAAGCTTTCTAAAAAACCGGAGGCGGTAAAAACGCTGCTGGCCATCTTTGAATCGGTGGACGACGCCACCGAAACGGTCACCGATTTGACGGCGAAGGCCATCACTCCGGCGGCATGCGAAATGATGGATGGATGGACGCTGTGTGCGGTGGAGGACTATGTTCACGCGGGTTTTCCGCGCAACTGTGGCGCCGTGTTGCTAATCGAAGTGGAAGGAATTGCCGAGGCGGTTGCCGGCCAGGTGCTCGCAATCGCCGAAGTCTGCAAAGCACACAGCGCGCGGGAAGTTCGTACTGCTAAGGACGACTGCGAACGGGAACTCCTATGGAAAGGTCGCAAAACGGCCTTTGGGGCTTTGGGCCGGCTCGCGCCGAGCAACTATGTACTGGATGCGGTGATTCCTCGTTCCAAGTTGCCGCAGGCTTTGCGGCGCGTGTCTGAAATCGGCAAAGAGCACGATCTGAAGATTGGAAATATTTTTCACGCCGGAGACGGCAACTTGCACCCGCTGGTGCTTTTCGATCCTCGCGACCGTAAACAATTCGAACGCGCGGTGCAGGCTTCCGAAGCGATTGTGCGTTACTGCGTGGAGATTGGCGGCGCACTTACCGGCGAACATGGCGTGGGCATGGAGAAAAACGAATTGATGACGCTGATGTTCACCGACGCGGATTTCGCGCTGATGCGCCGCGTGCACAGCCAGTTCAATCCGACCGGCTTGCTAAATCCGGGCAAGGTTTTCCCCCTGGGCAAAGGTTGCGGCGAAACTCGTATTCGCGTCAGCCCCATGCACAATCCGGCGGTGCCGGTGTGAGTTCGACTATGGCGACTTCGCTGGCCGCGCGATTTGAAAAGACTGTCGGCGCAGCGCATGTAAAGACGGCGGCCGACTCGCTTGCCGGCTATCGGGTCGACGGGATCGCTCCTGCAATTCTGGTGCAGCCTGAAAGCCCCGAGCAGGCGGCTGAAATTGTACGCATCGCCATCGAAGAACAGCGTGGCGTAATTCCCTGCGGAGCGCGAACCGCGATGCAAATCGGAATGCCTCCGTCACGCTATGACGTTGCACTGGAGATGACACGCCTCACCGGAATCGCGCACTACGATCCGGGGGATCTCACCATCAGCGTGAACGCCGGGATGCCACTAGCCGAACTTGCGAGAATTCTGGCTGATCAAAATCAATTCCTACCGCTCGCTGTTCCTTTCTTCGAACGAGCCACTATCGGTGGCGCAATTGCCGCTGGGTTGGATTCGCCTCTGCGGCATTTCTACGGGACCGCTCGTGATTTTTTGATCGGCGCGGAATTTGTGGATGGTGCCGGCGCACTGACGAAAAGCGGTGGACGGGTCGTCAAGAACGTCACTGGGTACGACTTTCATAAACTGCTAAACGGCTCGCTGGGTTCGTTGGCGGTGATCACTCGCCTGAATTTCCGGACATTTCCGTTGCAACAATCGCGCCGCGGATTCGTGGCGTCTTTTGAGAACCAGGCCGCCGCGTTGGCATTCGTCAAAGCACTCGGCGACTCTGCGCTGACTCCCACGATCATAGACTTTGTTTCTCCTGAGTTCGCCGAATTGTTTCTGGAGGAGCGATCGCCGATTGCGTCGCTTCGTATCGACCCCCAGGCCTGGACCGTCTACTCCGGATTCGAAGGATCCAACGGGGTTTGCGACCGCTATGCTCGCGACCTGGCGCGACTCGCGCGAATGGCCTCAGCCAAAAACGCCGTGACTATTCTCGACTCGCAAGCCGCGGCAATGCTGGAAATTCTGCGCGAGGCTCCGGCATTAATGAGCCGGGCCGCAGGGCAAGCAATTGTTTTCCGGTTCGCCGCACTGCCTTCGCAACTCGCGGACCTCCTGAGAGCGCTACGAAGCTTCGCGAATTCCTCCTGGGCGCCTTCGGTCGTTTTGGTGCGCAGCGCCTCCATCGTTTATCTGGGGATGCTGCCGCGCGATGGGGATGAGTCGACTCTGAAACAGGTCTCGTACTTCTGGAACAGCGTGCGTTCACTGCGCGGAAGGATCGAACTCCACGCATCGATTCTGTTCTGCCCCGCCGAATGGAAGCCTGAGCTGAACGTTTGGCAATACGCGCCATCGAACGACGATCTTCAGCGCCGCACAAAAAAGGCATTCGATCCCGGCGATACCTTCGCGCGCGGACGCCTGGTCGGGGGGAACTTGATTTCTTGAGCGAACCTCAAAATATCCCTGGGTTGCAGCCGGTTTACGAAGACTATGCACGGTGTGTTCACTGCGGACTTTGTCTGAACCACTGCCCCACTTACAAGCTGTGGCATCTCGAAGCCGACTCGCCGCGCGGCCGCATTCAGCAAATGATCGCCGTCGACCAAGGCGGCGTGACGGTCAACTCCACTTTCGTCGATCACATCGACAAATGTCTCGACTGCCGGGCTTGCGAGACCGCTTGCCCTTCCGGAGTCGAGTACGGAAAACTGGTGGAATTCGCCCGCGCCCGCATCGAGCGCGACTATAAGCGTCCGTTGCTTTCTTTAATTGCACGCAATTTTGCCTACCGAAAGCTATTGCCTTATCCAAGAAGAATTGCTTTTTTCGCTCGCCTGCTAAAAATCTACCAACGCTCCGGCTTGCAGACTCTGGCTCGCACGTCTGGCGCCCTAAAAATGCTTGGACTCGCCGAACGCGAAGCACTTCTTCCGAAAATCGACGACCAGTTTTTCTTTCGTTTTCTCGGCAGCACGTTTCACCCTTCCGGTGAACCGCGAGCGCGCGTGGCGTTCTTCGGCGGTTGCGTCGCCCAAGTTACCTTTTCGAAGCTGAACGAAGCAACCCTTCGCGTGCTAATAGCGAACGGCTGCGAAGTTGTCGTGCCCAAGCAACAAGTCTGCTGCGGAGCGCTAGCTTCCCACGCCGGTGTGCGCGAAGCTGCACGCGAAGTGGCACGGCGGAACTTGAAGGCATTCGCGGATCAACAATTCGACGCAATTCTCACCAACGCGGCCGGCTGCGGCTCCACCTTGAAGGAATACTCGCACCTCTTCACCGAAAACGAGCCCGAGTATCTGGCTGCCAAAGAGTTTGAATCGCGCGTACGAGACGTCACCGAATTTCTCGCATCACTCGGCATGGTCGCTCCCCTTAAGCCATCCTCCTCTCGCGTCACGTATCAGGATTCCTGCCACTTGCTGCACGGACAGAGAGTCCGCGAAGCTCCGCGAACGTTACTTCGCGCAATTCCGCGACTTGACCTTGTCGAATTGCCGTACTCGGATATCTGTTGCGGATCGGCTGGTGTCTACAACATCACTCAGAACGAAGCTTCGATGGAATTGCTCGCGGAAAAAATGAAACACGCTGCCAGCACCAACGCCGAAACCATTGTCACCGCGAATCCCGGGTGCCTCTTGCAAATGCGTGCCGGTGCGGAACTGCACAAGACCGGCCAGCAAGTGCTGCACGTGATGGAGTTGTTGGACCGTTCGCTCGAGTAGCGGTCAGCGCTCGCCGATCAAGTAGCGGCAACCGCGCGGCCCCATACGCACGGAATGAGTTACTCCCGCCGGAACGTTGCATCGTTCACCGGCACAATAGGATTTCGCTTCCCCATACATCGTCAGCGTCATCTCTCCGCTCAAGATAATGTGAACAGTCGCGCCGCTGTGAATATGTTCCGCGTAAGATGTGTTTGGCCCGTCCTGCCAGACATAGGTCTGCCGAAAGCCTTCGCATTGCAATCCTTTCGCAAGAGTTTTTTCATCAATCGACATCACCTGGATGATACGGGAGTCTTTGGAACAATTCATTTCGATGGCGTAAATGTTGCGAAGCCCCTGTGGGGCAGACCCAAAACAGTTGCGCCCTCCATTCTTCTGTTTCTGGCAACAGAAGAATAGGAGGGCGAACTGTCTTCAGGAGAGAAGCTCGTCAAAAATTGAAACTACATTTCCAGACCAGGACCGTCGGCGGGCGGCGGAGTAGGCCCATCGCCCTTTCGAAATTCTTTATGCTTTCCGCGGCCCATTCTCGGCCCTTCCTTGATGGTGTAATCCGAAGGAACCGCGAAGAGTGCGTTGCTTGGAGCAGTCCGTTGAATATTGGTCACGGCGTAGGTCGTTTCTCCGAACATCGGATCGGAATGCCGGCTCTGCACAATAATTTGGAGATCCGGCGAATACCATTCCTCCCGAACAATGGTCAGCGCTTTGTCATTACCTATTTCCCCGACGGGAATCGTCCTGGTATACCGCGTGCCTTCGGCAGAAACTCCGTTTATCGCCTGGGTTCCTAAAGATTCCTTTTTTGCATTCGCGTCGGAGCCCGGACCCAATCTCTTGTATTTCATGTTTCCGTCCGCGTCCGCGGCGAACTTTTCAAATTTTGCCGGATGGCCCGGACCGTTTGGGCCCGCAAGGATATCGGCCTTAGCGGGAATCTTGTGCGCCACTTTCTCGTCCGGATCGAGAATAAATCCGCCGCCGGCGACCGGATCATGAATCACGATGAAAGAGCGTGGTTTCTTGCCGCTTGCTGCGAGCGGCCCGATTGCAGGCATGGTCACTTCCTTCCGAAAGCGCCCTTGTGTGTCGCGAAAAAGATTGGATTGAAACTTGCGAGTGATCGTCGTGCCGTCTGCAAGGATCTGTTTCGTTTCACCGACCGCGACCGCGCTAAATGGCGCGCCGGTGACGACTTTTCCTCCGTGATCGCCAAAGCCGAGAAGCTCCACGCGCTCTAGGAACGGTCCGCCAAAACCCGGGCCGCCTGGGCCTCGCATCACCAGCACGCCTCCCGGCGGCGTTGAGTCAGGACTGGACTCCTGCGCGCTGCCCGCTGTGGACAACATCAGGACCATCCACAATCCAAGAAACAATCGTAACGACTTCACCATGCCCACTCCTCCTCTTCTCTCCAGTCCAATCTCGTTCACTGAGTCACAGGCGTCATCGGCGAATCGCGATGAAGTCGAACGCCCTGGGGCTGCCCGTCTTCGCCAACCAGAAAATCCACACTCACCCATTCTGCGGCGCGCTCCTGTTCGACCGGCAAACCAAATCGCGCCAGAGCTCCGCGTTGCATCCGCACTTGCAATACCGTTCGGTCGTTCGATTGACTCGGCATGCTTCCCGGTAACTCGGTGAACTCACCAGTATCGTAGTCAGCTGCAAGCAACATTCCGCTGTCAGTCGCACCCAATACATTTGGTACTGAAGCCACTGTCGGTGTTCCAGCTGGCGCGGCGTTGCTCGCTTTGTTGGCGTTCTCGCGCGTCCTTACCCAACCGAAGCTGATCGCCAAAACCGCCGCAGCTGCCAGCGCCCACACGGCAATCGCCACCGAACCGCGCGGCACTCGCTCTTCGCGCCGTGTGCGCAACTCCTGCTTCAGCCGCATCTCCACTCGCATCGGAGCCGAGTTCATCTGCGTTGCGTCACGCAGCAGCCGCAACTCCCCTTTCACTTCGCGCCACAATTCCAGCAGCGCGCTGCAGCGCCCACAAACATGTACATGGTTGGCTGCCTCAGCGGCGGCTTCCGGATTCGCGTCGGGCCGGTCCAGATCCAGGCCGCGCAGTTCGAACTCTTCGCAATTCATCATCTTAACTGCCTTCCTTCACTTGGCGCCGGCGCTAGCGCGCCGCGGAACATCTCGCAACAGCTCCAGCTTCGCCAGCAACAGCGCTCGCCCGCGATGTAGCCGCGAACGAATTGTGCCCAGCGGACATCCGCAGGCCTGCGCCGCTTCCTCGTAACTCATCTCTTCCAACTCACACAGCACCACTGCCTCACGAAATTCCGCTGGCAACGCCAGAACCGCTTCTCGAACCTGTTCGATCCGCTCTCGTTTTTCCGCAATCATCATCGGTGTCAACGGATCCTCCGGTTCTCGCCACGGACTGCCATATGCACTCAGCACATCCAATGAGGCTTCTCGAGGCGTGCGCTCTAGATGCTTCAGCACCCGGTTGCGCGCTACTCCAAACAAAAACGCTCCTAGCTCGCCGCGCTCGGCCTGATACTTCTGCGGTTCGCGAATCAGCAGCAGAAATACTTCCTGAACCACTTCTTCCGCGGCCCAAGGCGAACCGGTCATTCGCAGCGCGTAACGATAAAGCGGGGCCTGGTGGCGTTGGTACAGCAGCAGAAATGCCTGCTCGTCACCCTTTGCCGCACGCTTGAGCAGCGCGTCCGGCTTCTCTTCCACGATTTTCATCACTCGAGTTAGACGCCTCGCTGCTCTTCAATGGGTATTCCGCCGGGGCAGAAAAAAGGTTCCCGGCATAGCCTATTTAGCGAATAAATAGCGAAACTGGTGCTTCGTAAGCCTACTTCTTGGCAGGTCGAAACAGCTTTGCCGCAATCCGGGTCACCAACCGCCGAGGAACGAGCCGCTCCCCGTGCGCCCCGAGGTAGTTCCCTAGTCCAGAGATCACGTAGCTCTTCCCAGCCGCTAGCGCTTTCAAGCCGTTTCGCGCCACAGCCTGTGCTGTCTGTTCGCGCCCTTTTGCGTGAGATGGGTGTCCCGCCAACTCGTGAAACTCCGACTCGGTCGTCCCCGGACACAGCGCACAAACCCGCACGCCGTAAGGCTTCATCTCTTCAGCTAACCCCTCGGCCAAATACAGATCGAAGGCCTTCGTCGCTGCGTAGGTCGAAACGTATGGCACCGCCTGAAACGACGCCGTCGAAGCCACGATCAGTACATCGCCGCCTCGTCTTGCAACCATCGCCGGCAAATACAACCGGGTTAGGTGCAACACCGCGCTGCAATTCAGCTGCACCATCTCCAACAGTCGTTCCGCTTCAACTGTGTGAAATTCGCCGTACTGCCCAAAGCCCGCATTGTTCACCAGCAACCCAATCTCAATTTTCTTGTCTTGTGTAAAACGAAAAATCAATTCCGGCGCAGACTGCTGCACCAGATCCGCCACAACAATCTCCGTTTTCACTTGGTACTTATTCGAAAATTCCTGGGCCATAGCCCCTAGCCGCTCTCGACGCCGCGCCGTCAGCACCAGATTCGCGCCGCCCCGCGCCAGCTCTTCGGCCAGCGCCTTCCCGATCCCCGCGCTCGCGCCAGTCACCAGCGCCCACCGGTCTTTCCAATCCGTGGTCATGGAATTTCCGTTTCTCCCCATAATCCCTGGCTGAAGCTGTGCCTGCATCCGTTCACGGTTCCGTGGTTTCTGTCGCTGCCTCGTCGGAACCGCTCTTTTTCGTTTCATTAGGCTTGGCGCTTTCACTTTTCCCTAATACCGAATCCTTAATCTTTCCGCCCTCGCGCTTGATGCGATCCATCAGCCGCCTCGCCCATACGAATTCCGCCGCCAGCAACCCAAGTCCGAGAAAAATTACCAGCCATCCGGGTCCGGGCGTCACCAGCATCACCACACCCACAGTCAGCAGCGTGAATCCCGCTACGATTCGAAAAATTCGTCGGACCTGCTCAATGGTATTTAACATTGCCACGCCGCACGGCGCCTCACCTCAGCCCACACACTCCAGCATACCCGAGCCGAATGCATGCTTCCGGCATTGCTTCTTGGGTGTTCCGGAACTATCATGCGCGCAACGACTGCCCAGCCTTTCGTCGAAAACGGACCGTTTCGCGGATCGCGTCCCGCGCTCGTTTATCCGAAAAATTTGGCTGGAGCACCGGAGGTTGTTTATGAAATTTCATTTGCAGCGCTTCGCGATTGTTTTGGCCATCCTGGCCACAGCCGAAACGCTTTCCGCCCAGCAAATTGGAAAATATGTCCCCGTCCCTGCAGGTTCCGACGCCGACCACGCCGTTGCGGAAATCAGTGCCGCTACAGACCCCGCCCAGAAACTCGCGTTGATCGATAAATTCGCCGCAGGCCCAGGCCAGGGCGATATGGCGATGGTCGCCGACGAGCAGTACGTCAACTATTACATCGCCCAGAAGCAGTATGACAAAGCGTTCGAGTATGGCGACAAAATCTTCGCCATCGATTCCAATAATTTTCAAAATGCCATCAACATGGTTCGCGCCGCGTCAGAAAAAGGCGATGGCGACAAATTGCTCAGCTACGGTGAAAAGGCGGAAACCATTCTTACTACCTATAAAGCGTCCCCGCCGCCGGAGGGCACTTCCGCCGAAAATTGGGATCAGCAAAAAACCCGCACCCTCGAAAGCAATCAGGAAAATATCCGCTACATACAGCAAGCGGTTTACGGCGGTGTCTATCAGACCGCAGATCCTGCCAAACGTGCCAGCCAGCTCCTACGCTTCGCTAAATTATTTCCGGATTCGTCCTATGCACTGGCCGCACTTGGCGTTGCTGCGTCTTCCTACCAGCAAGCACAAAACGCTCCAAAAATGTTGGAAGTTGCCAATGCCATCCTTGCCAAAGATCCAAATAATTTGGGAATGCTGCTGCTCGTTTCCGACTATTACGCGGAGAAGGGTGAACAACTCGACAAAGCAGAATCCTACTCGCAGACAGCCGCCAGACTGGCTGATTCCGCTGCGCGCCCGGAAAACGTGCCCGAAGACCAGTGGAAGCAGCAGTCCGCGCTGCAAAAAGGCCTGGCGCTGAGCACTCTCGGCCAAGTCAATCTGCAAAAGAAAAATAACGCCCAGGCGGTCACCAATTTCCAGGCTGCCGCGCCCTTGCTCAAATCCAACGACGCCAGCTACGCACGCAACGCCTATCGCCTCGGCTTTGCGCTCATCAATCTAAAGAAGATGCCAGAAGCAAAGGCCGCTTTTACCGAAGCAGCGTCGGTAAATAGCCCCTACAAAGGTCCCGCACAAGATAAATTGAAGTCGCTCTCCGCGCCTCCCGCGCGACGCAAAACCAGCTAATCGCAAACCGAAGCATTTACACGAGCGAAATTTCCGCTTAGCCAGAGTAATGTTACGAATAGGATTCGACCTTGAGGCGTGTTGCGGGCTGCCAAGATCGGGCTGCTCGCTGACCTCGCCGATTAAGAAAGAAGGTTGACGAGCATTTCCTAGCACAAAGGGATTCGCGCAAGTTCCCACATGCAGCGCCAACTTAGTCTCACGAGATGTGGTTCGCCCTTGGCTAAGAGGGATATTTCCTCTTCAGCTCTGCAGTCCAGTTCAGAGTTACCGTAAGAGGCTCAGATGATGTCTTGGGCGAGTTGATCAGGAATCGTTTGCCGTCGGGCGTGGTATCCCAGCGGAAAACATCCAATGCCGCGTCAGTCCAGGTTTCCGTTACCACAATAGGACGTTAACAGCACTAGACCCCAGGTCCTGCAAATCAAAAGGGACTTTACGACCGAGCCGGGCAATTTGACGAGGGCGTGCAGGCGGTGGGGATTGACCTGGCCTGCATTTGTCTGGGGGGCTTCTCGCAATCAGTCACCAGAAGGCACGGACATGGCTTTGGCATATTCCGAAACGAATAGTTCGTTACCCGGATATTGCTCGCTCAATTCGCGAAACAATCTTTGTGCCAAAGCATCCTGTTTTTCACGGCGCGCGGCGAGGGCTAGGATAATTTTGGCGAACGGCCGGAGATAGCGGCCGTTTTCCGCGGTCCTGCCGACTTGCTCCATGCCGAGCTTCTTGTCACCGTGAATTCCACCAATCCAGAGCGCGAAGCGCGTACCGCCGCTCTGTGATCCAATAATGTAATTTGCGATGCCAGGGGCGATGTAGGCGTCTGTCGCGACCGTATGCTGAGCCAGCAATTCCTGCGCATATTTATTAGCCTCTTTCATGCGCTTCAAGCCTTCGAGATGCTTCTTTTCTAAAATAGATAAAGCGTCCGATTCCATTCCGGCCGCTAACGTTAGCGCAAATAGAGCTTCGGCATCGTTTGGGTTTGTTCTCTGGCGATCTCGCGCTAATTGCTGGGCTTGAGCCAGCGCCTCTCGGAAATGCCTCATGCGTTCCGAATCCGGCCTGCCGTCAATTCCGTGCAGGAATTTCTTCTGGTCCAAGAAAAAATTGCTGGTCAGGACGCCCTGGAGGTATAGCTCCTCAAAAAGATAGCTCGCGGCGACGGCGACCTCACCAAAAGGCTCCTCCGGATTGCGGGATTCCCAGCTGGCGAAAGCTTTACGTGATTCGGCGAATTTCTGCTGGTAGAGGAGATCGAATCCAGCGCTAAGCTCTGGTACGGTTGCGAAAGCCGGAGACTCGACGGCGGGCGTTTCTCGAGCATCGACGACTGGTCTCAACAGCAGTGAGAACGCTAGAAAATAGGAAAGGCGCAACAATTATCCTCAATTCGACGCACAAACAGTTGGACGCCCGCCACCCGCTGCTCAGTAACAGGACAGTTGTAAAGGTTTTGTCAACTGCGACGACAACGCTGAGTCCATTATTGCCGATATTCATGTTCTTTCACCACGGGATTTTCATGATCGAACGCGGTCACATAACCTAAGTCCGGCGATTTTATCCCTTCTACGATCGCACCGCTCTGGTTACCTACTGCGGAAGGATCTGCATTTTTAAAAAGAAAATAAATCTCAGCACTTCTCCGGCGGGTCAAGCCGTCGGTATCAAGGAGGTCGACGATGGCATCTGGCTGGTGACTTTTATGGACTACGATCTTGGATACATCGATCTGGAGGAAAAAACCCTGCAGCCCTTAAACAACGCTTTTGGCCCTAAAGTGTAAACTATGTCTTCGGAACGTTCTGTAAAGGATCTCTTCGGACCGTACAGAGAAAAATGGCGGAGAGGGTGGGATTCGGACTCACTCCATAGCCTCAAACCGCGTAACTTACTGATTTTACATTCCGCTAAAACACCCGAAAACGCTAGAAAAGCCGAATCGAGGTACAAACCGGGTACACGATGGCGGTTTCCCTGTTGACCCTAGTCGGTCCAGAAACCTTAGAAAATACCACATGTCGCCCGGTGCGTGAGTTGGCCGGATGGACGATAAGTTCCGAGTGGCCGACTACTGGTCGGGGAATCGACGGATTCGGTGTGGGCCGAAACTTCTTACGACCCTGTTTCTGCCCAATGATCAGAGCGATGGTCATCGACATATTGCATGACGATTCGGTCCGAAGAGACAGATTACATGCGCAAGGGTTACAAGGGCAGAATGGATTGCGTGAGACATATCCGGATCCGCGATCAGGCCCGGTACGTCAACCTTCTTACCTAAAAGTGGAACAATAATCGAGGCCTCTTCGATCAGACGGACGGACATCACCGAAAGGGTTACGGTTAGAGATGCCTGCGCAAATGTTGCGCGTGGCGATGCGCTGAAGAGCGCAACCGGTTTTTCGCACAACTCGCCGCTAGCAACCAGCCAATCCAGCGCGTTCTTGAGGGCTCCTGGAACTCCGTGAGCGTACTCGGGGCTGGAGATAATTACACCAGCGGATTTGTCGAGCTGCGAACGAAAATCCCTGACCGCCGCTGGCGCATCGTTATCCAGATCCGGATTGAATTGAGGAAGATTCGCCAATCCCCCATAAACGACGATCTCGAGATTTTCCGGAGCCAAAGCGACGGCGGCATGTAGG
>Ga0157376_10000717_pt1 | contig 21432 bp, 17 predicted proteins | sample M45metaG_FD_121801 | JGI IMG/M metagenome (GOLD analysis project Ga0157376, IMG submission 121801) | Miscanthus rhizosphere microbial communities from Kellogg Biological Station, Michigan, USA - M4-5 metaG | ecosystem: Host-associated > Plants > Roots > Rhizosphere > Soil | place: USA: Michigan... | reverse complement strand
TGGGCGCGCGAACTGCGCATCGTGCTGTATGCCGCGCTGCATCCGCGCAACGAAGGCGCCGTGCGCGGCGCGCTGGCCACGCGTCTCGGTGGCCGCACGTTCGTGGAGTTGCGCGACCAGCGCGGCGATTCCGACGCCTGGCAACGCGACGCCGAAACGTTCGAGCGCTACGAGCGCATCTGGCGCACACACGGCGTGCTCGCACTGGTGCAGACGCTGACGGTCGCGGCGGCGGGCCGCCTGTTCACCGGCGACGACGGCGAACGCGCGCTGACCGATCTGCGCCATCTCGGCGAGCTGTTGCAGGCGCGCAGCGAGGAGATCGCCGGCCGCGAGGAATTGTTGAGCTGGTTTGCCGACGAGTGCGAACGACCGATTCCGGAAGCGGCCGAAGCGGCGGCCGACGAGCGCCAGCAGCGCATCGAATCCGATGCGGCGCGCGTGCGCCTGATGACCTTGCACGGCAGCAAGGGCCTCGAGTTCGACATCGTGCTGCTGCCGCTGATGTGGGCGAATCGGCACAACTTCAACGACGACATCGCGGTCCTGCATGACGAGGCCGCGCGCCAGCGCATTGTCAGCTTTGGGGCGCACGCAATGCGCCGCTACAAGGAAGAAGGCCAGGACGAGCGCTTCCGCCTGCTCTATGTCGCGCTGACGCGCGCGCGTTATGCATGCCACGTCTACGCGTTGTCGCCGTTGCGCACCTATGCCAATTCGCGCAAGCCCGATACGGATCCGGAGCGCGCGCCACTCGACTGCATGATCGAGCGCATGCTGGACGGTGCAGCAGCGCCGCCGGAGCTCGCTCACGTGCAGTGGTCGGCCGGGCGCTGGTCGTGGCCGGACGAACAATGGCGCCCGCCGCGAACCGCCCCGCGCGCGGCTGCGAGCGTGCTCGCGAATCCGCCAAATCCGCCGTTCGAAGCGACTTGGAGTTTCTCGGCGCTGCTGCAAGGCCGGGTCAACGTCGCCGCGGAGGAAACCGCGGCGTCGGACGAAGCCGCTGCGACGGCTGGCGATGCGGTCGCGGCCGCCGACACTTTCGCGGCAACCGACGCCGACGCTGCCGAGCCAGAACATCCGCAGCTCACCTGGCTCGCGCCAATCGCCGGCGCCGATTTCGGCAATGCCGTGCACGCGATGTTCGAGCAGCGCGAAATTGGCAGGCCGATGCGCGAGCAGCGTGCGCTGATCGAACGCTGCCTGCGCGCCGAAGGCGTCGGCCTGCGCGGCATCGCGCTCGACGATCTCGTGCGCCACCTCGCCGCGCGCCTGCAGGCGACGCTCGACACGCCTTTATTGCCAGGCGTCGGCGCGCCAACGCTCGGTGGGCTGCCGGCGTCCGCGATGTGCGCCGAAATGCCATTCGAGTTCGCGCTCGGCGACGTTTCGCTGCAGCGACTGCGCGCAGTCTGCGACTTCGTGCCGCCGACGAATTCGCAGCGCCTGCGTGGGCTGATGACCGGCAAGATCGACCTGGTCTTCGAACATGCCGGATGCTTCCACGTGCTCGACTACAAGAGCAACCGCCTTGGCAGCGCGACGCGGCTGTCCGACTACGCTGCGCCGCAGCTCGAGCACGCGATGGCCGATGATCACTACCGGTTCCAGGCGCTGCTGTACACGGTCGCGGTCGACCGCTTCCTGCGCCAGCGTATTGCCGGGTACCGGCGCGACCGGCTCGGCGAAACGATCTACCTGTTCGTGCGCGCGGTCGGCATGGCAACGGAGCTCGCCCCGCGCGCCGGCATCTGGACGCAACGCTTCGACGATGCGCTGATCGACGCGGTCGACGCCGTGCTCGCCGGCGATGGACGGCAGGCCGCATGAGCGTCTATCGATTCCAGCGCGACGGCGCCGAGTGGTCGCAAGAGGAATGGCGTGCGCTCGATCGCGCCATGCATCGCTGGGTACGCGTGCACGGCGGCAGCGAACGCCTCGCGGCGACGGCGGCCTGGGCCAGCCTCGCCGACGGCGATGGCGATGCGGCATTGCCGCTGACCGGCGGCGACCGCTATGCAATGCCGCCGCTGGCGCTCGACGACATCGCCAGTCTGCGCGCGGGGCCGCTCGTCGTTTCGGACCCGGCGACCGAGACGCGTCCGTTCGTGCTCGATGCGGCGAACCGGTTTTATTTGTGGCGCAACTATCAGCAGGAGCGCGAAGCGGCGACGCTGATCCGCGCGCGCCGCGCGGACGCAGCGCCGGCGTCCACGACCGCCCAATCCATCGAAGCCGATCTCGAAGTGCTGTTCCATGGCGACCGCAGCGCCGAGCTCGATGCGCAGCGCAATGCCGTGCGCGGTGTCGTCGACCGCCGGCTGTTCGTCCTGACCGGTGGCCCCGGCACCGGCAAGACGACGACCGTGTTGCGCATGTTGCTGATGCTGGAGCGACGTGCGCCGCGGCCATTGTCGATCCGCATCGCCGCACCGACCGGCAAGGCCGCGCAGCGCCTCGTCCAGGCGCTGCGGCAAGGCAAGCACGACCTGCGCAATCACCCCTCGGCTCCACTGCCTGAGGCGTGGCTGCCGCTGCTCGACGCAATTCCGGACGCCGATGCGCTGACCGTGCACCGACTGCTCGACTACGAGCCGTGGCGCAACGCGTTCCGTCGCGGCAGGCACGATCCGGTCGCTGCCGATGTCGTCGTGATCGACGAAGCTTCGATGATCGATCTTGCGATGCTGCGCGCGCTGCTCGGCGCGGTGAAACCCGACGCCACGCTGATCCTCGTCGGCGATGCCGACCAGCTGACATCGGTTGCCACCGGATCGGTGCTCATGGACATCGTGGCCGCGCTCGAGTCCGATCGTGGCGGCGACCTCGTGCGCCTCGATCACAGTTTCCGCGCGCAGCGCCATCTGGTCGCGTTGAACGAAGCCGTGCGCGCCGGCAACTCGGCAGCGGTCGCTGACGCGATCGCGGCGGCGCCCGGCGCAATCGGCATGCGCGAGGTCGAATCGGCGGCGCAGCTGGCCGAGCGCCTGGCGCGCTGGTCGCAGGACCTCGCTGCAAGCGGCGATCTGCGCCCGACTCTGCCGACCGTGGACAGCAATCGCGCGATTTCGACAGGGCAGTCGACGGCTGACGCGCATACGCAAGCCGTGCGTGCCGCACTTGCGACGCTCGCGCAACGGCAATTGTTGTGCGCGCTTCGCGAAGGCCCATTCGGCTCACTGGCAGCAGACACCGTGATCGAACGCGCACTGCGCAAGGCCTGGCGCATCGGCGCGAATACGGAGTGGTACGCCGGCCGCGCGATCATCGTCACGCGCAACGACTATTCCGCGCGCTTGTTCAACGGCGACGTCGGCATCTGTCTTGCCGACAGCGACGGGCGCCTGCGCGTCTGGTTCGAGGCGCCCGGCAGTCACGGCGCGGTGCGCGGCTTTGCACCGAACACGCTGCCGCTGCACGAAGGCGCATTTGCCATCACGATCCACAAGAGCCAGGGATCCGAATACGACCGTGCCGCCGTGCTGCTGCCGCCGGACAGCGAAAATCGCATCCTGTCGCGCCAGTTGCTGTACACCGCCGTTTCGCGCGCGCGTCACGGCGTCGAACTGTGGGCGACTCCGGCGGCGCTGGAAACGGCGCTGCGGCGTCCGATCGCGCGCCAGGGTGGATTGCGCGATCGGCTGGGAAGCGAGGGCTGAGGGCCGCGCCGCGCGCGTCCGCTTTCAATCGGGCCCGGCTTCGCGCCGCAATCGCGTAAAAAAGAGCTGGGCTTTGCAGCCAGCCTACGGCATTTTGCCTCGGCCGAAGGCTAGACCGATTCGACGATGACCGGCGGGACCGTGCGCGCGCGCCAGTAGTTGCGCGGCATGAAGCCGCCGCGGACCAGGCGGCCGGCGATCATCGCGGTGATCCGGCCGACGTCGCGCAGCGGACGGAAGTGGCTCGCGCGGCGGTCGTCCTCGTAGCGCGATTCGATCGGCACCGAGACCGTGCGGATGCCGCGTTGCGCCGCCTCGATCAGGATTTCGCTCTCGAACACGAAGCCGCCACGCGGCAGCGACAGGGCCAGTTCGACGACTGCGCGCGGATAGAAGCGCTGGCCGCTCTGCGAATCGACGACGCGCTGGCCGCAGGCCCAGGAAACCCAGAAATCCGCCTGCTGGTTGCCGAAGCGGTTCTTTCCCGGCTGCGCATCCTTGCCGCGCAGGCGCGCGCCGATCACGATCGCGCCGGGATACTGGCGCGCCGCCGCGAGCAGGCGCGGCAGGTCCGCGGCCGCGTGCTGGCCATCGCCATCCATCGTCAGGACGCCATCGGCGCCGAGTTCGAGCGCGCGCCTGAAGCCATCCTGCAGCGCCTTGGCCTTGCCCAGCGGCTGCTCGTGCCGAATGCGTTCGACCGCCAGATCGGCGATCGCGGCGCTGGTGCCATCGCTCGAACCATCGTCGACGACAATCACGCGGCCGCATTGGGCGAGCGCGTCCTGTACGACCGACCGGATCGCGCGCTCCTCGTTCAGCGCCGGGATCACGACGATGCCGGCGGGTACGGCGACGCCGGGAAGGCGCCCAACGGCCCCGGTGGCCAGGGTTGGCCGAGCGGGGATCGCATTCAGTTCAACCAAGGTGAAATCTCCAGTTCCAGATACAGTCGCGGTCCCGCCTGCAGCGCCAGCGTCTGTCTCTCTTTGCGGGCCAACGCGACCAGCAGCGGCAGGCTGCGCGCCACAGGGTTGTCGCCGCATACAGCGTGCAGCAGCGCCGGTTCCGGCGCAAGCGCTGCAGGGCGAGCCTGTGACGCGAGGCGCAATGCAGCGCCGGCGCGATCCCGGCGCGGCGACAATACCAGCGCGACGGCGAACGGCGTGCGAGAGGATACGACGTCCGCGAGTGGTCCGGAGGCGGGCAGGTCGCAGGCGACGAACAACACCGGCGCGTCTTCGCTCTGGGCCACCAGAGCCGCTTCGAACAACCCCGCGGCAAACGTGTAGTCGCCGGCGCTCAACGCTGTCGTGCTGGCGTTGCAACCGGTCGCGATCGCCCAGTAGCCGGCTGGCGCATTGTGCACCGAGTTGTGGAATTTCGTCGGCGACAACTGATCCGGCGCCTGCGCGAGCGTCGCGCAGAGATAGTCGTTGATTGCCAGATCGCCGTGGTCGCTGGCGAACACGCCGTGCAGCGTACGCCCTTCGCGCGCGGCCATTTCCGCGGCCTGCTGCGCGACCTCGAGCGCAAACAGCACGCTGTCCGGTGCGCGCCGCCGCTCGGCCGGCGCGAGCAACGCCGCTGCGGGCCGCGCGCTGCCGGCCGGCACCGACTCGACTTCCCCGGCCAGGACATGCTGGCTTGCCTGCCAGCCAGGCAGCGCCGGCGACCAGACGCCGACGCCTTCGATGACGACGTCGATGCTCATGCGACTTGCGCTCGCGCGAATGCCAGGCAGCAGTTGTTGCCGCCGAAGCCGAACGAATTGCTCAGGGCGACGTCGATCGTCCGCTCGCGGTTGTCGATCATGACCTGAGGACCGCAGACCGGATCGGGCGTATCCAGATTCAGCGTGCCGGGAACGAGCCCGCGCTCGAGCGCGAGCAAGGTCATTGCGGCCTCGACGATGCCGGCGGCGCCGAGCGCGTGCCCGGTCCAGCCTTTCGTCGAACTGGCCAGCGCGGTCAGTGGAAACAAGCGCGTGATCAACGCCGCCTCGACCGCGTCGTTCTGCGGTGTCGCGGTCCCGTGCAGGTTGATGTAATCGACGTCGGCCGACGCGATGCCCGCGCGCGCCAGGGCATCCTCGATCGCGATCTGCGCGCCGAGGCCTTGCGGGTGCGGCGCCGACATGTGATGGGCGTCGCTCGACTCGCCGTAGCCGACGAGGCGCGGTGCGGATTTGTTCACATGTGTATTTGTGCCATCGGCGCGCTCGAGAATCGCGAAGCCGGCCGCTTCACCCAGCGACAGGCCGCAGCGCGCGACGTCGAACGGCCGGCAGGCCTGCGGCGCGACCAGCCCGAGCGAGTTGAAGCCGTACAGCACGCTGCCGCACAGCGTGTCGACGCCGCCGACGATCGCGGCATCGACGATGCCGGCGCGTAGCAGGCGTTCGGCGCTGGCGAAGACTTTCGCGCTCGACGAGCACGCCGTCGCAATGCTCAGGCACGGACCATCGAGTCCAAGCACGTCCTGCACGAACAGGCCGAGCGAGTGTGGCTGGTGCACGGCGCGCCGCTGCCCCGGCGCAAAGCGGCCGTCAGCGTCGAGGTGACGATAAGCGGTCTCGGTCTCACCGATGCTCGACGTCGAGGTGCCGAGAACCAGGGCGACACGATCGGCGCCGTAGCGGTCGCGCAGCGCGCGGGCTGTGTCCAGAAAACCATCCTGATTCAAACCGAGCCAGGCCAGGCGATTGTTGCGCGCGTCATGCTGCGCGAATGCCGCCGGAAGGCGCGTTTCCTCCAATCCGGCCACGCGGCCGATGAAGCACGCCAGCGGGTGGTCGGCCAGATCGTTCTCGTGCAGGCCGCCGCGGCGCTCGCGGACTGCCTCGGAAAGCGCATCGAGCCCGCGGGCGGCAGCGCAGGTAGCCGTGTAGGCAGTGATGGCGAGAGGCGGTATGCGGGCGGGCAAACGAACGACGCGTGGTGACCAATGGCCTCGCAGTATAAGTTCGCACAGCGCAGTGCAGCAAACGCGGTCGGGACCTCGTGTGCGGCATTTGACAGCCCCAGCGCGCCGGGAGCGTGCGCCGAACTGCAACCGGCAATGCGCTGCTACCATTGCTGATTCCCGATTCGCGCCCGGAGCACCGGTTGATGCCCGCCAACTCGCTGAGCGACAACGCGATTGCCGTCGAACGCTATCTGCTCGCGCTGCAGGATCGCATCTGCGCCGCTGTGGAATCCGCCGATGGTCAGGCCCGCTTCGTTCAGGATGCCTGGCAACGGCCCGAAGGCGGCGGCGGGCGCACGCGCGTTCTGAAGGACGGCGCCGTGTTCGAGCAGGCCGGCGTGAATTTTTCGCGTGTCGAAGGCGAACGCCTGCCGCCGTCGGCGAGCGCGCACCGCCCCGAACTGGCTGGCCGGGCGTGGGCAGCAATCGGCGTGTCGCTGGTCCTGCATCCGCGCAATCCGTACGTGCCGACAACACACATGAACGTGCGCTACTTCGAGGCGCGCGCCGCGGGCAGCGAGGCTGCCTGGTGGTTCGGCGGCGGCTTCGATCTGACCCCGTACTATCCGTTTGACGAGGACATCGTGCATTGGCACCGCGTCGCGCGCGATCTGTGCGCACCGTTCGGCGCTGATGTCTACGGGAAGTACAAGCGCTGGTGCGACGAGTATTTCTTCCTCAAGCACCGCGGCGAGACGCGCGGCGTCGGCGGGCTGTTCTTCGACGACCTCGGGACCGGCGGCTTCGACCCGTGCTTTGCGTTCATGCAGGCGGTCGGCAACGGCTTCCTCGACGCCTATATTCCTCTTGTGGAAAAGCGCAAAAGTACACCTTTCGGCCAACGCGAACGCGAGTTCCAGATGTACCGGCGCGGCCGCTACGTCGAATTCAACCTCGTCTACGACCGCGGCACGCTGTTCGGCCTGCAGTCCGGCGGCCGCACCGAATCGATCCTGATGTCGCTGCCGCCGCGCGTGAGGTTTGAGTATGCCTATGCGCCGGAGGCTGGCACGCCGGAGGCGCGGTTGGCCGAATATCTGAAGCCGCGCGACTGGCTCTGACGCTTTAGCCCTTCCCTTCAAGGGGAGGGCTAAAGCGCGCACTGCCAGCCTTTGGCGCTTCTTCGAAATCGCTACGCCGAAATCGCCAGCCGCTCGCTGTGATAGACCTTCAGCGTCAACGCGTAGGCAAGCAGTGCGGCAACCCCCGTGCAGAAAAAGCACAACGCCAGCGCCGATGCCGGTACGTCGTCGCCACGCAGCAGGCGCGTGATGATGATCTGCTGCGACATCAGCGGCACCGCGTACATCCAGGACAGCGTCTTGAACGGCATGATCGACAGCATCAAGGTCGGAATCACCGGGACGAACATCAGTAGCGAGACGTAGGTCTGCGCTTCGCGGTAGCTCTTGGCGAACGCGGCGACGAGCGTCTGCAGCGTCGCCAACAGCAGCGCCAGCGGCAGCATGACGAAGATCGTGCAGGCGACGAACGGCAGGCCGATCGCCAGATTCATTCCGATCTTTTCGGTCGGCAGGAACTGGCCGACGGCGGCGAAGGCCAGGATGCTCAGCAACACCGTCGTGATCGCGAATACCGTCGTCGCTCCGAGCTTGCCGCTGAGGATTTGCCAGCGCGGCACCGGGTTGGCGAACAGCGGTTCGAGCGACTGGCGTTCGCGTTCGCCCGCGGTCGTATCGATCGCCAGCGCCATGCCGCCGATGAAGCCGCCGAGGATGAAGAAATACGGCAGCATCGAGAACAGCGAGCTGGCGCGGCTTTGCGCGGTCGATTGATCGCGTTCGGCGATGACGATCGGATTCGTCACCGCCGGCGACAGCCCGCGCGCCACCAGGCGCAACGCGCCGGTGCGCTGGTCGTAGTGCTCGAGCAGGCCACGCAGGCGGCCGACGGCGCTGTTCGCGTCGCGCTGCGATCCGTCGTGGATGATCTCGACTTGCGCCGGCTCGCCCTTGTCCCACGCCGCGGCAAAATCCTTGGGGATGCGCAGGACGACGTCGGCATCCTGGTCGCGCACGGCGCGCTCGGGATCCTCGGGCGCGGGTTTGATCTCGACGCGCTGCTGGCGCAGCGCCTCGATCAGATTGGGCGCATTTTCCGCGCCGATGACCGGTAGCGGCAGCGGCTTTTCGGCCTTCTCGAATTCGCGTGTGACCAGCGTGTTGATCAGCAGCACGAAGATCAGCGGCGCGAACAGCGGTCCGGTGACGAGCGTGTTGATCACGGTGCGGCGGTCGCGCAGATTTTCGCGCACTTCCTTGAGGAACACGACCAGCGCGGATTTCATGCGGCCAGCCCCTCTTCGGTGCCGATCAGCTTGACGAACGCGTCTTCGAGGTTGGCCTCGCCGGTTTGCGCTCGCAGCACTTCGGGCGCATCGTCGGCGACGACCTTGCCTTTCGCGATCACGACGATGCGGTCGCACAGTGCGGCGACCTCCTGCATGATGTGGCTGGAAAACAGCACGCAGCGGCCCTCGCGCTTGAGGCGCTTGAGGAACTCGCGCATCGCGCGCGTCGCCATGACGTCCAGGCCGTTGGTCGGTTCGTCGAGGATCACGTTGCGCGGATCGTGGATCAGCGCGCGCGCGATCGCGGTCTTGACGCGCTGGCCCTGCGAATAGCCTTCGGCGTGGCGATTGGCGAAGTCGCCCATTTCGAGCGCAGCGATCGCCGTGTCGGTGCGCTGGCGGATTGTCGCTTCGTCGATGCCCTGCAGGCGGCCGAAATAGGCGATGTTCTCGCGCGCGCTCAGGCGCTTGTACAGGCCGCGCGCGTCCGGCAGCACGCCGAGGCTGCGGCGCACCGCGATCGGGTCGGCCGCGGCGTCGATGCCGTCGACGAGCACCTGGCCGCGGTCGGGTTGCATCAATGTATACAGGCAGCGCAGCGTCGTCGTCTTGCCCGCGCCGTTCGGGCCGAGCAGTCCGGTGATCTCGCCATCTCGCGCCGCGAACGTCGCGCCGTCGACGGCAATGACCTTGCCGAACGCCTTGTGCAGGTCGCGCACTTCGATCATGGCGCCGCTCCGTTGAAGTCGATGAACGCCGGCGTCGGGCCGAGCGTGTCGATGCAGTGCGCGTCGAGATCCTTCGGCGCGAGATGGTCGACGAAATCCGCGACCAGCCGTGGAATGCAGCCGCGGCCAATGACGTTGTGGCCCTGGCCCTTCGCAAGCAGCAGCCGCGCGTTCGTCAGGCCTTTCATAACCTGCTCGCCGTACTTGGGCGGCGTGACCGGGTCGAGTTCGCCTTCGAGCACGAGAACGGGTTTTGGGGATTTCAGGGGCGCGTGGAAATCCGCCGGGCGCGTGCCGCGCGGCCAGACCTCGCATTGAACGCGGATCACGTCGATCAGCGCGTTGCCGAGGACGGTGTCCTTGTCCTGCGGGCGCTCTGTCAGCAAATCGGCGTCTTCTGCGCAGATCACCGAAGTCTGCATGCCGTTGTCGCGCAGTTCGGACAAGTCGCCGGTCAGCAATTGCGACTGCCCGGCCAGCGGCGTGTAGTTGCCCTTGAGGCCCTCGGCGATCGACAGCGGCAGCAGCGCCGCGGTTTCGGGCGAGTAGGCGAACAGACGCACGAGTCCCGCCAGCGCATAGTCGTCGAGCCGCTTGCGCGTCGGCGCGAGCGTCACCGGATCGCGGAAATCGTAGCTTTGCGGTTTCGCACGCAGTTCGTCGCGCAGCTTGATCAGGCTGGCGTAGGGGTCGGGAAACGCCTTGGCGCAGGCCGGTGTTTTTGTACAAAGGGAGAATTGCGCTTTCAGCGCATTGTCCAGATTTTCGGCGAACTCCGCGCCGAGCACGAGTTCGTTCGGCGCGACGCTGTCGAGCACGAGGCTGCGCACGCCGTCCGGGTAACGCATCAGATACTGCTGGGCCATGCGCGTGCCGTAGGAAACGCCGACGAGGTCGAACTGCGGCGCGCCGAGCGCCTGGCGCACCGCTTCGATGTCGTGCGCAGCGATCGTCGTCGTGTAGTAGCGCGGGTCGGCCTTTTTCTGCACCTGGGTGAGGCATTCGCGTGTCGCCTGGCGCACGTCGTCGAGGTTCGCGCTCGACTCGGCCGGCGCGTCGGCTGGTTTGTCCTGGTCCGCGTCGCGTTCACAGGACAGCGCGTGCGAGCCGCCCGTGCCACGCTGATCGAGCAGCAGAATGTGATGATGCTTGCGCAACGGCGCGAACGCCGATGCAACCTGCGGCCAGTTTTGGATCGCGGCCTGACCGGGTCCGCCGGCGAGGAACACGACGAAATCCGTGTCGGCCGCTTCGGCATCGGCCTTGATCAATGCAAGGTTCAGCTCGATCTTGCGGCCATCGGTCGAATCCGGGTTCTCCGCCACCTGGAACGGCGCGCAGTACGCGGCCGTGGTCGCCCCGGAACCCTTCTGCGCGAGTTCGCAGCGCTTGAATTCGAGTTTGCCGAGCGTGAACACTTTGGCGTTCGTCGGCACCGGCGGCAGCAGCGCCCGCGCCGGCGTGGCCTGCTCGCCAGACCCGCGGCGCAGCTGGCTGTAGCCGACGTACACCAGGAAGGCGAGTGCCAGAACGATACGGAAGATCTTGCGTTTCGTCACCGCGTTACTCCTTGCACGACCGGCCGGCGCAGCAGCGTTTCAGCGTGACGAGATGTATTTCTCGCGGCGGATGTGCGGGATCGCCAGGCCGGCTTCCTTGAGCAGCGTGAAAGCCTCGTCGACCATGTTCGGATTGCCGCACAGGTAGGCGATGTCGTGGGCCGGGTCCGGCCGGATTTCCTGCAACGCAACCTGCACATGGCCGGCGCGGTCGCGCGGCCGCGGCGCTGCGCGCGGCGTGCGGCTGAAGCAGGCATAGAAATGGAAATTCGGATTTTCCTGCGCGAACGCCTCGAACTCCTCGCCGTACAATAGTTCGCCTTCGTTGCGCGCGCCATAGACCAGCGCGACTTCGATGTTGCGCGCGGCCATCAGGACCTTCAGCTGCGGCAGCATCGACCGGTACGGCGTGACGCCGGTGCCGGTCGCGACCAGCACGTAGCGCCGGTTCGCGTCGGGCTCCATCAGGCAGAAGCGGCCGTACGGCCCGCTGATCTCGATCGTTTCGCCGTGCTGCAGGTCGCCGAGCAGCGCGGTCGCGGCGCCGCCCTCGACATACGACACGGCGATCTCGACACGCTGCACCGGCGAGCTGTCGCCGGCGCCGATCGTCGCGACGGAGTAGCTGCGTTTGGTCGGCTTGCCGTCGGCGTAATGGAAATGCACCTGGACGAACTGGCCGGGGACGAACGCGAATGGCGCGCCATCGGCTCGCTCGAACGCCATGTGGCGCACGCTTGGGGCAAGCATGCGGCTGTCGGCAAGACGCAGGGAGAAATGTTCGGCCATGGTCGGGTCGGGGACTCTCGATGTTCCGCACAGCGAAAGAGTAAAGGGCCGCTATACTAACCGTCTTGGCCCATCAATGCAGTCTATGAGCACCGTTCCAGCGCTGGAAGTCCGCGACCTGAAGAAGACCTACCCGAACGGCGTCGAGGCGCTCAAGGGCATATCCCTGACCGTGCAGCCGGGCGATTTCTACGCCCTGCTCGGCCCGAACGGGGCCGGCAAGTCGACCCTGATCGGCGTGGTCTCCTCGCTCGTCAATGCGACTTCGGGCGAGGTGCGCGTATTCGGCGAGCCGATTCACTCGCGCCGCAGCGAGGCGATGCAGATGATCGGCCTCGTCCCGCAGGAAATGAACTTCAACCTGTTCGAGAAACCGTTCGACATCTGCGTGAACCAGGCCGGGTTTTACGGCGTGGAACGCAAGGTCGCCGGCGAGCGCGCCGAGAAGTACCTCAAGCAGCTCGCGCTGTGGGACAAGGCGTTCGCGATCTCGCGCACATTGTCCGGCGGCATGAAACGGCGCCTGATGATTGCGCGGGCGATGGTCAACGAGCCGCGCCTGCTGATCCTTGACGAGCCGACCGCCGGCGTCGACATCGAGATCCGCCGCTCGATGTGGAAGTTCATACAGGGCATCAACGCGGCCGGCACGACCGTGATCCTGACGACACACTACCTCGAGGAAGCCGAACAGCTGTGCCGCAACATTGCGATCATCGATCACGGCCAGATCATCGAGAACACGTCGATGAAGCGCCTGCTGTCGAAACTCGATGTCGAAACGTTCGTGCTCGACCTGAGCAGCGGCGGCACGGAACTGCCGACGGTCGACGGCGTCAAGCTCACGCGCATCGACGAGCACACGCTGGAAGCCGAGATGTCGCGCGCGCATGACCTCAATTCGCTGTTTGCGGCACTCTCGGCGCGCGGCATCATGGTGACCTCGATGCGCAACAAGGCGAACCGCCTCGAGGAACTGTTCGTGCGCCTGATCGAAAACAACCCCGACGGCGGCGCCAAGGTGGCGGCATGAACGCGACCGGGACACTGACCGCGCTCGGCACGATCGTGCGCCGCGAGGTAGTGCGCATCCTGCGCATCTGGAGCCAGACGCTGCTGCCGCCGGCGATCACGATGACGCTGTACTTCATCATCTTCGGCCAGCTCATCGGCAGCCGCATCGGCCAGATGGCGCAGGGCGCCGACGGCCAGCCGATCTCGTACATCGAATACATCGCGCCCGGCCTGATCATGATGAGCGTGATCCAGAATGCCTACGGCAACATCTCCAGCTCGTTCTTCGGCGCGAAGTTCCAGCGCTTCGTCGAGGAGATGCTGGTCTCGCCTATGCCGGGCTGGACGATCCTGGCCGGCTACGTCGCCGGCGCGGTCATGCGCGGGCTGATGGTCGGCGTGATCGTGCTCGGCCTGTCGCTGTTTTTTACCAAAATCCACTTGTACCATCCGTTCGTCACCTTGAGCACGTTCCTGCTCGCGGCCACGATCTTCGCGCTGCTCGGCTTCATCAACGCAATCTACGCGCGCAAGTTCGACGACATCGCGATCATCCCGACCTTCGTGCTGACGCCGTTGACCTATCTGGGTGGCGTGTTCTACAACGTCGCCCAACTGCCATCGCCGTGGCGCGAGATCTCGCACGCGAATCCGATCCTGTACATGGTCAACACGTTCCGCTACGGCCTGCTCGGCGTGTCCGATATCGACCCGGCCTGGGCCTATGTCGTGATGCTCGCGTTCGTCGTCGCGCTCGGCGCGTTCTGTATCAACCTGATTCACCGCGGCGTCGGCTTGCGCACGTAGATTTCGCTTTATCCAACCAAAGACAAGGAGAAGTCCCCCATGAAATTCCTCTTTCGCCTGATTGCCGTCCTCGCGCTGATCGCCGGCTTCGACGCCGCCGCGCAGGACAGCACGATACCGAAGGAAGCCCTGCAGCTGATCGATTCGCTGCACTTTCAGAGCGGCAAGATCGATGTCGAAGCCGCGCACGCGGCGTTGAATCTCAGTTCCGAGTTCCGCTTCCTCGACGCTGCCGATGCGCAGAAGGTGCTGAGCGAACTGTGGGGCAATCCGCCCGACGACGAGGTGCTCGGCATGCTCGTGCCGGTTTCCGCGCCGCTGTCGGATCCGAAGAAGTCGTGGGCGGTCGTGATCACGTACAAGAACGAAGGCTACGTCTCCGACAAGGACGCCGCCGCCATCGACTACGACGCGATGCTCAAGCAGATGCAGGAAGGCACGGCAGAGGCGAACGCCGAGCGCAAGCGCCTGGGCTACCCCGAAGTTCAACTGGTCGGCTGGGCGACGAAGCCGCGCTACGACTCGTCAACGAACAAACTGTACTGGGCCAAGGAACTTGCGTTCGACGGCGCGCGCCAGCACGCGCTGAACTACGACATCCGCGTGCTCGGCCGCGGCGGCTATCTGAGCCTCAACGCCGTGGCCGGCATGAACCAGCTGCACCAGATCGAAGGCGAGATGCAGAAAGTGCTGGCGATGACCGAATTCGACCCCGGCCAGCGCTACTCGGATTTCAACGTATCGACCGACAAGGTCGCGGCCTACGGCATCGCGGCGTTGGTTGCCGGCGCGATTGCAGCCAAGGCCGGCCTGTTCGCCAAGCTGTTCGTGCTGCTGCTCGCGTTCAAGAAGTTTGCCATCGTCGGCTTCATTGCCGTCGCGGCTGCGCTGCGCAAGTTCTTCGCGCGCGCCAAGTCGTAGCCCGCGGTGGCAGTTTTCGCGTTTGGGCGCGCGCAGGCTGTAATCGCTGGACACGGCTCCTGAATGGATTGGTAAGGCGGCAGATTTTTGCCGCGTTGCCTCAGCCATCACAGAGGAGTCGGGTCATGAAACGCTCAACGTTTGCCTTGCTGGCACTGACACTGGTTTGCGCCGCTGCTGACGCGGCCGCCGTCGACGATGCGGCGCTGACTTTCGAATGCGCGCATGTGCGCGCGCCGCGCATGAGCGCGGTCAGCGCCGTCACCGGCATCGACAATTTCTCGCATGCCTACGCGGCGCGCGAAATGTACCTGCACCAGGCTCTGCGCCTTTGCCGGAATCCGGCAGTCGCGGTCGTGCACTTCGTGCCGGATTCGACCGTAACGGTGAGTCCGCTGGACAGCATCGCTGCGCGCTGACCTTCTGCACCGGGGGAGTCATGCGGCGCCGGCCGACGAAAGATTTTCGTCGCCGGCGCCTACTCGCAGACCGCGCGCTCGCCTTCGGCATGGCATTGCACGGGCCAGCCGTTGCTGCGCCAGTAGTCGATGATGTGCGTGCGGCGCAGGAAGTCCTGGAATGCCGGGTCGCGGCGCAGCGCAATGTATTCCGGATTCCAGAGCAGCAGGTTATAACTCGATGAACCGGTTTTGAGCACCGTTTCGAGCGCATCGATGATTTTCGGCAGGTCCGGATCGGGTTGCAGCAGGCGCAGGAAGTTGTAGCGTCCGGTAGTGCGTTCGGAAGTCTCGATCAGCAGTTCGACTTGCGGCCAGCGTTGCGGATCGGACAAGGCCTCGGTTGCTTCCGAGTACGCTTCGCGAAAGTGCTCGTCGGCCGGCATCTGGCCCGTAAATTCTCGCGCCGCCGCCAGGTCGTGGCGCCAGATCGCGTTGTACCAGCGCGCGTACGCCACTCGTGCCGGTGTCCCCGCCGGGAGGCGCGCCGTCACTTCGAACGCATCGCGTGCCTCGTCGTGCCTGCCCATTGTATCGAGTACGCGCGCACGGAACAGGTTGGCCTCGTAATTCAGCGGATCGGAAGCCGCGCCGATCTCCGTCTGCTGCAATGCCTGGGCAAGATAGCCGATGCTGGCGAGACCGCGCCCATAGGCGGCGCGCGATATCGAGTCGGCAGGCGCCAGTTCCAAGACGCGCCGGGATTCATCCATGCAACGCACCCAATCGGTGGCGCGACATGCGATCGCGGCCAGCGCGGCGTGCGCCTCGACCTGATCGGGATCCAGTTCAAGCGCGCGCGCGGCCTCGCGGGCCGCTTCGGCCGTTTCCGTCTCTGATATCTTCGTGGCTCGCAGATCCTGCACGAGAGTGCGCGCCAACAGGCCATGCGCACGCGCATAGTCCGGCGCGCGTGCGACCAGCACGCGCAGGCTGACCGTCAGTTGCTGGTACTCGGGTGCGTCGGGATGCTGCGAAAGGCGGTGCCACAACTGCAGATAATCGCGGAATAGTCGCGGGTCGGGTTCGCGGGTAGCTCTGCCCAACCCCAATTTCAACGTCAGCGTGGCAGCGACCGACTTGGCGATTTCGCTCTGGATCGCGAACACGTCGACGAGACCGCGGTCATAGTCCTGCGCCCATAGCGTGCGGCCGCCCGGAATCTCGATCAGGCGCAGATCGATGCGCAGCTGCTGGCCGGATTGACGCAGGCTGCCTTCGAGCGCGTGCGTGACGTGCAGGCGTTGCGCGAGTTGATCGAAGTCGAAATTCTGCGCCTGCGCCAGCGACGCCGAAGCACGCGAGATCAGCCGCAGTCCGTCGATGCGCGCCAGGCGCGTGATCAGTTCCTCGCTCAGGCCGTCGGCGAGTATGCCTTCGTCCAGCGTCGTGCCGACCGGGTGCAGCGGCAGCACGACCAGGGTTGGCGATGAGTTGGTCGGTGCATGCAGCGGATACGGAAGCAGCAGATATCCGGCGCCTACCAGCACGCACGCGAGCAGCGCGGCGAGCCAGGCGAGACGGCGCAGAGCCGGCTTGCGCGCCACGGTGTCGATTGTCGCGCCGACAGGTGTCGACGTCGCCGCTTCGTGCAATGCATTGGAGTCCGCAGCGGACTCGGCATCAAGCGCGGCACTCGGCAGGGCTGCTGGGCGCTGACGCGCCGGCTGCGCATCATCGCCGTCGAACATCGGGACGGCGACACGCCGCGACTCCAGCATCTGCGTGGCTGCATCGAAGCGATAGCCAACCCCGTGCAGCGTGTGCAGGTACTGCGTCGCTTCGGCGCTCTCGCCGAGCGCCTGGCGCAACAGCGTGATCACGCGATTGAGCACGCCCGGCGTGACGTGGCGGTGGCCCCAGACTGCGTCGAGAATGTCGTCGCGCGTGAACGCCTGGCCCGGATTGCGCGCCAGCAACGCGAGCACGGCAAAGGCCTTGGGCTCCAGTGGCGCTTCGGCGCCGGAGACAAACAGGCGTCGGCCGTCCAGGTCGATTTCGACCTGGTCGAACGTTATCCAGCCGTTTGTCGGTTCCTGTCTTGTCACGCCTCATCCTGCCGCACGAACCGGCTGCTTTCGATAAACCACTTGTAAATCAATCTATTGCAACGCCGTGGCCGAACGCCCTAAGCAATTCCCAAGCTTCTCCCCGCGACGCTCCAAGCTCTTCCGCACGGGCGCCTCAAGCATCGACGGCGGGGAAGCGCGAATCTCGGGTCACGGCGCAACGCTGCGTCGATCCACCACCCTACCGGAGATTTGCGATGAACATTCTACGCCTCAGCCTCGCCGCACTGACCCTCGCGGCCGCCAACGTCCATGCCGCCGGCCAAGCTTCGCAGACCACGATGGACTCGATTGACGTGAACGGCAGCCCGCGCCTCGTCATCGACTGCCGCGCCGAGCTGCTGCCGAGCCTGCGCGCGGTCGGCAACGTGCTCGAAACGAACAACGCCTCGTACATCTATAGCGAACGCGAAAAACTCGCGCACATCGCCCATCGCGAATGCCTGCGCGGCGTTGCCAGCGTCGCATTCGTCCGCGACTCAGCCGTCATCGGCCCGGCGCTTGCGATGGCCGGCGCACCGGTGAAATGACGTTTAGCTGGACGGCAGCGCGAAGAACCGCGTTGCCGTCGCCGCGGTCTGCGCCGCCGTGACAGCGGGATCCTCGCCGCGGCTGCGCGCGACTTCCGCGCAGATGTGCGCGAGGTACATCGGCTCGTTGCGCCGGTGCGACGGCATCGGCCGCACGTCGCGCGGCAGCAAGTAGGGCGCGTCGGTCTCCAGCATCAATCGATCGGCCGGAATGCTGGCGACAAGTCCGCGCAGGTGCGTGCCACGGCGCTCGTCGCAGATCCAGCCGGTGATGCCGATGAAAAAGTCGCGGTCGAGATAGTCGAACAGCTCGTCCTTCGTTCCGGTGAAGCAGTGCACGACGGCATGGCCGACGCGGCCGCGCACGTTGTCCATGCAGGCGAGAAAATCCGTGTGCGCATCGCGCTGGTGCAGGAACAGCGGCTTGCCGCATTCGGCCGCAAGCTCGAGCTGGCGTTCGAACGCGAACACCTGCGCCACGCGCGGCGACAGGTCGCGAAAGTAGTCGAGCCCGGTTTCGCCGACGGCAACGACCTCGGGCTTCGCCTGATACTCGCGCAGCAGCGCTTCGGTGTCGCCGGTGAAATTCGCGGCGTGGTGCGGATGCACGCCGGCGGTCGCGAACAGAAATCCCGGGTGGGCGAGCGCGAGCGCATGCGCATCGCGCACGCCGCGCTCGTCAGCGCCGGTCACGACGATGCGCGCCATGCCATGCTCGCGAGCGCGCTCGAGCACCGATGCGATATCGTGCTGGAACGAACTGTGGGTAAGATTGGCGCCGATGTCGACGAGCTGCGAGGGCACGCGGTCAGTCTTTGTTGTCTGCCCGAATCGGGTCGCGCATTATGCCAATATCAGCGCACAGCCGGCGCAAATTCGGCCAGCGCGAATTCACCGCCGGTTAACCGCGCGGGCTTCAAGCTCGGCGCGTATTCTCCTCGCCTCAAAGGGGTAGCACGATGTCTTCCATTGCCGTTAGTTGGCGCGCTCCGGCGCTGGCGTCGATTGTTCTTGCATGCACTACCGCCGCGTTTGCGGCTGACGGAGCGTCATCGCGGGCTATTTCGGCCAGCGAGATCATGGCAGCACGCCAATCGGCGAAAGCCTCCGCGCAAGCGCTGCAACCAGCCGGTGCCAAGCGCCAAGCGGTCGCCACGGCCGGTGGAAAGGCGCAGCCGTCCGAAATCTTCGCAAACCCGTTTCGCGCGTATCCGCCGAGTTGCCTGAGTGACGGGCTGCCGTTCGGCCAGTTCCCACAGAGCAATGGCGATCCGGCCCCTCAGCAGCAGACGCTCAACTTGCTCGGCGATCCCGCGGAGTGTTTCGGCGGTGGTAACTCGACGGAATGCAATTACAGCGAACCGGTCACGGTCACCGTCTGGCGCGTCGCCTGTTCGAACAACCAGACCGCCGTACTGATGGAAATCGACCGCAGCGGCACGAACCCGAACCTTTATCCGACGTTTCCGCTGGTCGAGGTGACGCAGAACAACACCACGTTGACACCCACGCGCGTGGTCAACGACCCAAATACTTCCTACGCCAACACATTTGTAAACTCGCCGCTCTATGGAAGCGACATTTATGTGTTCGAAAACTACTTCAGCGATCAGACGGTGCAGATCGACTACGCGAAGGCATTCTCTTTGTCGCTGGACCGCACGATCACTTTCACGTTTCCGGATTACAACAAGAGCCAGTATGTCGCGGCAAACCAAGGCCTGCCGATCAGCGGCTACCTGAGTACGAACTGGTTCGATCCGCTGCACAGTGGGGAAGGCATGCTGACGCAGATCTACGACGGCGACGCATCGAAGAGCGAGCGATTCTTCACGGCCGCGTGGTACACATTCGACCCGCTTGGCTTGCCGTTCTGGCTGTACGCCCAGGGCACGATCACCATCGGCGATAGCGCCGCCAACAACGTCCAGGTCGTTTACGCGACGAACGGCGGATTCGCCGGAAACTTCGGCAATGCAACGAATAACGCATGGGGCACGGCGAGTTTCAGTTTCCCGGACTGCAACACGATGAAGTTCACGTACAACGGCCACACCGACGCGCAGACCAACGGGCCGGGCGGCTCCGGCACGCGCACCTGGACGCGTCTGGCGAACATCAACAGTCTGGTCTGCGACTAACCGCCGCCAATTCGCCGTTTGACGAGCCCGTCGACGCGCGGACTCGTCAAACACACGCGGTACATCGGGTCGCGATCGCCTCACACGCCCGAATGCGGCACACTGCGCGGCGTTCGCCGCCATCACGCCGCAAGTGAGCAAAAATCCACTTTTTCCAATCGTCGAGGTCTTGCCCGAGCTGCTGGCGCGGCTGCAGGAACATCCGCGCCTCGTGCTCGAGGCGCCGCCGGGCGCGGGCAAGACGACGCAGGTGCCGCCGTACTTGCTCGACGCGCCGTGGCTGGCCGGGCGCAAGATCCTGATGCTCGAGCCGCGCCGCATCGCCGCGCGCGCGGCGGCCGAGTTCATGGCGGCACAGCGCGGCGAACGCGTCGGCGAAACGGTCGGCTATCGCATCCGCTTCGAGTCGAAGGTGTCGGCGCGCACGCGCATCGAGGTCGTGACCGAAGGAATACTCACTCGTCTGATCCAGTCCGATCCGGAACTGAGTGATATCGGCGCGATTCTGTTCGACGAATTCCACGAGCGCCACCTGCATGGCGATCTCGGCGCGGCGCTCGCGCTCGATGTGCAGGCGTCGCTGCGGCCGGACCTGCGTCTGGTGATCATGTCGGCGACACTCGACGGCGAAAAAGTCGCGCGCTGGTTCGACGCCGCGCGCCTGACCAGCGCGGGGCGCAGCTATCCGGTGCGCATCGAGTATCCGCCCGCGAAGGCGAACGAGGAGTGGCCGTTTCAGTTGCGCCGCGTTGTCGAAAAGGCGCTGGACGAAACCGAAGGCGATCTGCTCGTATTTCTGCCGGGACGGCGCGAGATCGAGCGCGCGCGGCTCCTTCTTGAGCCCCTCTCCCATCGGGAGAGGGCTTGGGGTGAGGGTCCGGGTGAGGCCGTGCGTCAAAGTGATCCCGGACCCTCATCCAATGGGCAGGAGCCCGAGTGTCCCGAAGGCCAGGGACGGCCGAGAGGGACCGCCCCTTCGGGACACTTTCTCCCGGGGGGAGAAGGGAAGAGCGAGGGTATCCGCGAAGCAATTACGATTCTTCCGCTGCACGGCGAACTGTCCTTGGCCGAACAGCATGCAGCGCTTGCGCCGGCTGCTTCGGGAACACGCCGCATCGTGCTCGCAACGAACGTCGCCGAGTCGAGCGTCACGCTGCCTGGCATTCGCGCGGTCATCGACCTCGGTCTGGCGCGTGAACCGCGCTTTGATCCGAATTCCGGATTCACACGGTTGGAAACCGTGATCATTTCGCAGGCGTCGGCCGATCAGCGCGCCGGGCGCGCCGGCCGCGTCGCTGCCGGAGCCGCCTATCGGTTGTGGCCGCAAAGCCAGCGGCTCGAACCGTCGCGCCGCGCCGAAATTGCACAAGTGGAATTGTCTGCATTGGCACTGGATCTCGCGGCGTGGGGTTCGGCCGACCTGCGCTGGCTCGATCCGCCGCCTTTCGGAGCCCTCGCCGGCGCACGCGAACTGCT
>Ga0157376_10000716_pt1 | contig 21448 bp, 17 predicted proteins | sample M45metaG_FD_121801 | JGI IMG/M metagenome (GOLD analysis project Ga0157376, IMG submission 121801) | Miscanthus rhizosphere microbial communities from Kellogg Biological Station, Michigan, USA - M4-5 metaG | ecosystem: Host-associated > Plants > Roots > Rhizosphere > Soil | place: USA: Michigan... | reverse complement strand
CGTTGCCTCTTTCAACCAGAGCCTTAGCATCGCCCGCGAACTGCATGACGCCCAACTGGAAGGCGCGTCCCTGAACAACCTCGGCATGGTCTACGACGAGCAAGGCGATTATCGCGGTTCGCTTGCTCATTACGAGCAGGCTGCGCAACTGCATCGCGCCACGCACTTCGAGGAAGGCGAAAGCGACGCGCTCGGAAATATCGGCGGCGTCCACCTTCTTCTGGGACGCTACTCCCAGGCCGAGCCTTACTACCGCCGGGCCCTGGCCATTGATCAGCGGCTCATGCTCAAGCCGCGGGAAACCGTGGATCTCGGCAACATTGCGCAATGCCAGTTGGGCCAGGGCCGCATCCGTGAAGCGCTCGATACCTACGAAGAAGCCATCTCCATCGCCAAAGACGCCGGTCTTGCCAAAGAACAAGCCGACTGGCTGCGCGGAAAGGCCTCCGCGCTACTGCGTACGGGCGCTTTTGAGGACGCCCTGCAGAATTATCGGCTCGCTGGCGAGATCTACTTAAAAAATAAATTACGGCGTGAACAGGTAGAAAACCTCGGCGATGTCGGAAACCTGAATCTGGTACTTGGCAACCGTGTGTCCGCGGAAAAGGATTTTCGGCAGGCCATCATTCTTTCGAGCTCCATCGGCCACCAGCGCGGTGTAATCATCAACCGGCTTGCGTTGTCTTGGGCTCAATGGGAATCCGGCGATTACTCCCGCGCGCAAACCAACGCCGCGGCAGCGCTGAAGGCGGCTGAAGGAGCCGATGATTCCGCCGAAACCGTTACCGGACTTCTGCTTGAAGGCAAAATCCTCCGCTCTCGTGGACAAATTGCTACGGCCCTCACTCATACTCAGGACGCACTTGCTCGGGCTCGCCGCGATGGTCTGCGCCTGCTCGAATGCGAAGCCCTCGAGCAATCCGCCGAATTGCATGTGCGTCGCGGCGACCCTGACGCTGCTGTTGTCGAACTTGCTGCGGCTCTGCAAATTGCGGAAGACTCCGGCGATGTGGACCTGCTCTGGAAGGTCCAGTTCCAGCGTGGCCAATCGTTCGAAATGTTGAATCGCTTCGAGGAAGCCCTTCAGGCCTATCAGTCCTCTATCGCAACCATCGAACGGGTCCGCGCAAACATCAGCAGCCGCCAGTTTCGCACCGGCTACTTCGAGAACAAACAGCAGGTCTACATCGCGCTGGCTCGTCTCCTCGTCCGCCTGGGCCGATCCGATGCCGCGTTTCAACGCTCCGAACAGCTGCGCAAATACAGTTTCCAGGTTTTCCGTGAGGCTCCCCTTGCTAGGGATTCGAGCTCATTTTCGAATCCGGAATTGCAAAATCGAGCCTTCCGTTTGCAAGAACTGATCTGGACGGAAGAGCATCAGCCAGTTGCCAGGCAGCGCAGGGAAGCGCTGGACACCTACCAACAGGAACTTCAGGAGACTCGCTCGCATGACTCAGACGAAGCGGCCTTGCCTTCTGCTGCGGGATCCGACGTTGGCAGTCCGGATGCGGCCGCGATCGCCGCATCGCTTTCCCCGGACGCTGCGCTTATTGAATATCTTGTCGGCGAAAACGATCTCTCAATTTTCGTTCTCACGCACTCCGGACTTCGCGTGGTCACCCAACCCATCAAGTCCCGCGACCTGGAGAGTAAGGTGGACTTGTTCCGCGACTTGCTGGCTCAAACCAGCACCGACGCGTGGCGTAAACCCGCTGCCAGTCTGCGTTCTATCCTGATTACGCCACTTGAAAACCAGCATCTTCTCACCGGCATCCGCTCGCTGATCTTGGTTCCGCACGGCCACCTCAACTATTTGCCCTTTGCTGCTCTGCCGCGCAGCGTTCAGCCCGGCTCATCCTTCCTGATTGAGCAGTACGATATTTCCGAAATTCCGGCGGCTGCTCTTATCTATGCGAATCCGCCGGCGTTATTGCTGCCAGTTCCGCTGCGCGCTGTTTCGTTTGCGCCTTCCGCTGCAAAACTCAAGTTCGCCATTCCGGAGGCCTACTCCGTCGCCAAGTCCTTCACGCCGGCGGGTATCGCCATCACCGGAACCGCGGCGACCAAGGCGCGCTTCAAGGAGCAAGCCCCTCTCTACGATGTGGTGCATATCGCGGCACACGGTTTTTTCAACAAGTTCAATCCGTCATCGTCGGGCCTGCAGCTTCAGCCCGATGCCACCGACGATGGAAGACTACAAATTTCTGAAATCCTCAGCCTGCATCTCAACGCCCGTTTGATTACTTTGAGCGCTTGCGAAACCGCGCTCGGCGCCGGCGAATTCGGCGAATTGCCCGCAGGCGACGAGTTTGTCGGCCTCGGTCGCACGTTTCTCGAAGCGGGCAGCGACGCAGTGTTGGCCAGTCTCTGGAAAGTGGACGACCGTTCGACACTGCAGCTCATGAATCGCCTTTACCACAAGCTGGGCCGCGTCGCCGGAAGCACGGCGTTGGCCGGTGCGCAACGCGACCTGATTCGCTCCGTCCGCTTCAAACATCCGTACTACTGGGCCGCTTTCGTGTTTATGAGCAGGAGTTCCGCTTCCGCTATAGCCACGGAACCAAAAATCGCCGCGGAAAACCAATGAAGCTTTCCGTGTAATAGAACACAGGCAAAACCGCCCGACGGAGGCAATCGTGAAACGTTTTTATCTCTGGCTGCTGGTACTTCCGGTTTGTCCCATGCTCACGATGGTCCCACCGCAGGCTGCGGCGCAAGTGTCGGTCAACTCGGCCAATCCGAACAATACCGCTCAGAGCACCGTTGACCTGGACGTCATAGTGTCCGGCAGCGGGTTCAAAAAAGGCGCTAAAGCCCAGTGGTTTGTCAGCGGCACCACCAATCCGGGCGGCGTAACCGTTAATTCCACTAGTTTCAATAACTCCGGCCAGCTCACCGCCAACATTTCCGTGTCTGCAACCGCGACCACCGGTCCCTTCGACATTCAAGTAACTAATACTGACGGCCGCACCGGCAAAGGCACAGAACTCTTCGCCGTGAAAAACAAAGTCGCTTCCGCGTGCATCGTGCCGGCTCCGCTGAACATCGCGCCGGTTGCAACAGGTTGAGCGAACTCTAGCGGCAGCACGTGCCTAGACTCCAGCTTCGGTAACGCCGCGGCCCTACCGCCTGGCGGCCTGGTCCTCACGAATACAGACGGTTCGGTTCCGTCCGCTAACGACTTGGACGCCGCGCAGGCTGTTTTTCCGCAACAGATGCCTGATGGAACGTCCCGAGTCGTGGCCATCGGAGCCACCAGCAATCCAAACGTGTCCGGTCAGCAAGGCATTGCTGTTCTACGCTACAACGCCGACGGAACACTGGACGCTCAGTTCGGCACAGGGGGAGTTGCGAAGTTCTTTCCGCCCAACGGCAACGGATTGGGTGTCCGCGACGGGGTTCTCGATCCGAACGGAAATGTCTTGGCCGTTGCGGATGCAGGTGGAACCACCATCCTGGCGAGATTCACTTCAGCGGGAATTTTGGACACCTCATTTCACGCCAACGGCTACGTTACGCTCTCCGCGCTAAAGCCATGGGCGATGGCGCTGCAAACGGATGGAAAAATACTGGTCGCCGGAACCAGGATCGTCAGCAAAGCGATTGTTGGCTCTGTCGCGCGCTTCAATTCAGATGGGTCGCCGGACAGCAGCTTCGGCACAAGTGGGCAGACCAATCTCAACTCGCTTTCGCTGCTTTATTCAGTCGCGTTGCAAACCATAAATTCGCAGCAGTACATCGTTGCCGGCGGTGGGTCTGCGAGCACGGGTGTGTTCAGCATGGCGCGGCTCACGCCTGTTGGAGCGCTCGACACAGCTTTCGGATCTTCCGCGGGATATTCCACGACTGATTTTTGCGGCGCCGGATCGACAATCTTCAGCGTCAATGTGGACACTGCCGGAAATATTCTGGCGGGAGGCACGGCTGCGCTGGTTGCGAACGGTCCGCCAAAATTCGGAATCGTTCGCTTCGATCATAACGGTTTGTTGGACACAACTTTCGGAGATCCATCCTCGAGCGGATTGACGCGAACCGGCCGCACGCTGCTGGACTTCTACGGTTACAAAAATTTCCTCATGTCGCTTCTGCCGGTGCTGGACGCAAACGGCAACCAGGTCAGTTACCTCGCGGCGGGTTTTGCCGGCCAGTCGACTGGACAATTTAGCCAAAACCAATATCTGGTACTCGCCCGCTACCATCTGGATGGTTCGCTGGACACGACGTTCGGAACGAATGGTTCTGGAGGCCTAGCCGTCGATTTCGGTAGCGCCAACAATTACGTGATGAAGCCGGCCGAACACAACACTTTCGTCCAGTCCGACGGTCGCGTCACCACCGGGAACCTCCGGATTTGTGAGCGGAGCGAATGCGGGTTATAACTTCGCTCTCGCTCGCGTCTGGCAATAATCGGCTTTTTTCGTCACGCACACTCCTTCCAAGGTATCGCTCCCTCCCTCTTGGGGGAGGAAGTGTCACCCTGGTGTCCGGCACGATGTGTTACCTATGTGTTGCGGTCGCTCAAGCCAAACCCAGAGCCTTTCCGAATTGATCCAAGTCGTCAACTCCTTCAGGTTGCCACGCCGCACCCATTGCGCGAAGCGAAGTCGCTATGTTCGTTGCCGGCGCGTTCCCCAGTTGACTCCTCCAAGTTCTCCACTCGGCGTGAACCGCGGCAATCTCTTCTTCACTGGCGTCGCCGCAAAACGCTTTGGCCGCTTTTGCAGCCGATCCGTACTCGTCCTGAAAGTCCTGATGTAAATATCCCGAGAAAAAATCGCGCAGGGCAGGGAACTCCGGGGTGGCTTTCGCTGCAGCCTTCTTTCTCTTGCTAGCGGTCATCGCCGGGCCTCCGGATAAGTGGTCAAAACGTAGAAGCCGTCGCCATCGGCGCGCAATACGATGACGGCTTCCGAGCACGTTACCACCTGGTTAGTTTCGCGAATCAGACTGCGTCCAATTTCATGTCCCACATCAAAATAGAGCGCCAGATTCGGACGCCGCTCGCCCCGCCGCTCCCAATTTTCGATTTTGCCCATTTCTGCCTGCAACGCCGCACCCACCGTCTGTTCGGCCGCCGCACGATCGGTCCATGTGGACGCCGCGGATATATTACGCTCGCGCTGCAGCCGTTGCCGCAATTCGTCATCGGTACGCCCGACATGCTTGCGCAGAGTGTGCCCGCCGCGGTCTTCGTCTTTCGATAAGTCGTAGCTCCCGCCCCTAGCGCTCTGTGTCCGCTGAGCGCGCTCTTCTTCCCGTGGCCGTTCGTTCCATGATTCCGTAGTCGGCTTATGCCCGCAACCGAGCAGCAGCAACCAAAATCCGCACGCTCCTAGAATTGTTCCGTGCATTTTCATTGGCCAGCCGCCGGCGCGTTAATTGTAAGCGCTTTGTCCAGCCTATCTCGATGGGAATCCAGCGAACCTTAGCAATCTCGATCTGAGCCGTTTTCTGAAAGCGCACCTAGCCACCTCCCCACGGCGAACGAACGCGTGGTGTAGAATCGCGCCATGAATCCTCTGGATATTTCGCCTCAGCAGTTCCAGTGGCTCTCGGAACACATCACTGCCATTGCCGTCGATTACCTGAAAGGCTTAGACGATCGAGCAATTCCTCCTAGCGGCACTGGCGAAGAAATTGAACGCGTTTTTCGCTGTCCATTGCCGGAAGCCGGCATGGCTGAAGAAGCGCTACGTGGTTTGCACGACGTCATCCAGAACTCCCGTGCACACAATGGCCGCTTTTTTGGTTACGTACTCGGCTCAGGCGAAACTGCGGCGGCCACAGCCGATCTGCTTTGCAGCGTGCTCAATCAAAATGTGACGGCTTGGCGCTCTTCTCCCGCGGCGGTCACGCTGGAAAAAACGGTTACCAGTTGGCTGGCGCAGGCAATCGCCTGTCCGGGCTTCCGGGGAATTCTTTCCGGCGGCGGCTCGTCTGCAAACCTGATGGCATTGGCCATGGCCAGGGAGGCAAAAGCACCGGCAAATCAGAAAGGCGTAAGGTCTGCCGCTCTGGCCGTCTATGCCGCTTCTGAAGTGCACATGTCTATCCCCAAAGCGGTAGCTTTGTTGGGCATCGGTCGCGATCAGCTGCGCTTGATTCCCGTCGACGATTCTTTCCGAATGATTCCGGCAAAACTCCGGCAAACAATGCACTCCGACGTGGAACGCGGTATAGCCCCAATTGCGGTGGTCGCCTCCGCCGGCACGGTGAACACCGGCGCTATCGATCCATTTCCGGAAATCGCGGAGATCGCGGCGAAGTATGGAGCTTGGTTTCATATTGACGGAGCATACGGCGCGCTGGGTGCCATCGCCGCCCCGCGAAGATTCCCCGGCATGGATCGTGCCGATTCCATCTCTCTCGATGCACACAAGTGGCTATATCAACCCATCGATTGCGGCTGCCTTCTCTATCGCGACGCGCGCGCCGCGCGGCAAGCCTTTTCGCATAGCGGTGATTACGTGCGTGCGCTCAGCAGTGATCCTATCGAAAGCTTCACTTTCTTCGATGAATCTATTGAACTCTCGCGCCGGTTCCGTGCTCTGAAACTCTGGTTTTCCCTGCGTTACCATGGTTTCGCAGCGTTTCGAGAATCCGTGGCCGAAGACCTGCGGCATGCACAGCAGTTAGCGGCTCTGGTTCAGAACAACCTTAGTTTGCAACTTCTGGCGCCCGTGGAACTGAGCGCTGTCTGTTTTCGATATATAGGAGCGGGTGGATACTCGGACGAAGAACTGGAGCGCCTGAACCTGGAGATCCTCAGACGCGTGGTTCGCCGCGGCGAGGTGTATCTTTCCAATGCCAGGCTGAACTCAAGATTCTGCTTGCGCGCCTGCATCGTGAATCACCGCACAACCGACGCCGATATCGACAGTGTAGTGGCTGAGGTTCTGACCGTTGCGAAATTAGTCGAACTAGAACACTCCAAACTCTCTTGATGGCATCAGGTTGAGCCACTCTCTTGGCAATGCTATTCTCGCTGCATGGCGGATCCCTCGATCTATCTTCCGGAGGCCGCTCCCTCCCCGGTGCCCGATCATTCCCGGCGTCAACTGGAAGCTCTCCTGGACGTCAGCAAAATCATTGCGCAGCATCGCGACCTGAAGACTCTTTTTCATGAACTCGCGGCTCGACTGCACTCGGTAGTGGAATCGGACTTCCTGACGCTGGTGCTGCACGACCCGGCGAAAAACACTATGCGCCTGCACGTGCTGGAAACCCGCGTGGAGAGCGACAAACCAGTCGGCACCGAATATCCTCTGGAAGGGAATCCCTCGGGCTGGGTCTGGCAAAACCAGGAACCATTTGTTGTTGCCGACTCCGAAACTGAAACCCGTTTCAGTGAATTTCTTTCTCGCTTGCGCGGAGCCGGCGTTCGCTCCTTTGCCATTCTTCCGCTGACCACCGCGCAACGCCGCCTGGGTGCCATGGGCTTTGGCCGCCTGCGTCCGCAAGCCATCTCCGATTCAGACCTTCAATTTATGCAACGCGTCGCCGCGCAAGTGGCGGTCGCCGTGGACAACGCACTGAACTTTGAATCCGCGCAGGCTTACCAACAGGAGCTCGCCGAACAACGTGATCGTCTGCAAGTTCTGCTGGACATTAACAATGTGTTGGTCACCAGCCGCGAACTGGGCGATCTTTTCCGTGGCATCGTTTCCGCCCTCACTCGGGTCATGCGCCATGACTACACCAGCTTGGCGCTGCTCGACCCTGCGACTCATCTCTTGCGCATCCATGCGCTTGATTTTGATGGCTCCGACCTGCTCGCTGCGGGCAGAGAAATCACCGTTCCGCTCGATCAGTCACCTGCGGGACGTTGCATGAAGTTGGCCAAGCCGGCCATCTTCCATGGAGCGGAGCTGGACCAGTTTCCGGCGGAGCTGGTTCATGTTCTTCGTGGCAAAGGCTTGATCTCAGTGTGCTGCGTGCCGCTGGTCACCAAGGGCCGCGCCTTTGGCACACTCAATCTCGCCAGTCGGCGCCTGGACGCGTTTACGGAAGGCGATGCCGAACTGCTCAACCGTGTCGCTGCTCAAATTGCTATTGCCGTCGAAAACGCCCTGGCCTTCAAGGAAATCGATTCGCTCAAGGACAAACTGGCGGTCGAAAAGCTCTACCTCGAAGAAGAAATTCGCAGTGAATTCAATTTTGAGGAGATCGTCGGTGAAAGCCCAGCCATCAAACGCGCTCTAGCCCAAGTGGAGCTCGCCGCTCCCGGCAATACCACCGTGCTGATTCTCGGCGAAACCGGCACTGGCAAAGAACTCATCGCGCGCGCCATCCACAATTTAAGTCCGCGTCGCGAACGCACCTTCGTCAAAATCAATTGCGCGGCAATTCCTTCCGGATTGCTGGAAAGCGAACTCTTCGGCCACGAGCGCGGCGCTTTTACCGGAGCCATCAATCAGAAGGTTGGCCGCTTCGAACTGGCCGACCGTGGCACCATTTTCTTGGACGAAGTCGGCGACATTCCTCTCGAACTTCAGCCAAAACTCTTGCGTGTACTGCAAGAGCAGGAATTTGAACGCCTGGGCGCGACCCGTACCATTCGTGTGGATACCCGCGTTGTCGCCGCCACCAACGCTGATTTAAGCCGTCTGGTCGCCGAACGTCAGTTTCGCAGCGACCTTTTTTATCGCCTGAACGTTTTCCCGATTCAAATTCCGGGGTTGCGCGAACGCCGCGAGGATATTCCTCTCCTCGTTCGTTATTTCGTGCAGAAGTTCAGCCGCCGGCTTAACAAAACCGTTCAGTACGTTCCCGCCGATGCTATGGACGCGCTGGTCGCCTATTCCTGGCCGGGAAATATCCGCGAACTGGAAAATCTCCTGGAGCGCGCCGTCATTTTGTCCCCGGGCAAAGAACTGCGTGTGCCGCTCACCGAATTGCGAAACGTACAGGCAACTCCTGTGGCCGACGAAGTAGCGCTCATCTCATCGTCGACACCCCTGGCCACTCTTGAAGAAGCCGAGCGCCAGCATATCCTTCGTGCGCTTCGGCAAACCGAATGGCGTGTGGCCGGTCCTCGCGGCGCCGCCAAAATGCTCGGCATGAAGCGCACCACGCTGCAAGCCCGCATCCGCAAACTAGCCATCCGCCGCCCAATCTAGATGGCACGTTCCTCTTTTAGAGTGCGGCACGCTTGCAGATGATCCTTGCCGCGGCTACTTCAGTTCGGTATTGAGCAAATTCGCCAACCGTGAGCCTGCCAGCGCTACCCGCAGCTTCGCCAATTCCCCTGCATCTTTTTTGTACTTGCTGGTCAGCGTGAACGGCCCATCGCCCGCCCCAATGGGCTCCACGTAAACGTTCTGCTGCGCTGCCGCAAAACTTTCTGCAATCCAGACCTTTTCATCGGACTTCGCTGCCAGACCCGCGTCCGCTTTTGGCAACTTTCGCGCAGCGTTTTTCACCGTCTTTAGATTATTTTGCGTCCCCAGCAGGTCGTCCCAGAACGCATGTAGTTCGCACTTTGAACAACTCAGTTTCACCGAATTCCCGCCGGCATCGCCGTCCGGATCCGTGCTGCTCACTCGGGTGGAAGCGTGCAGAGGTTGGTGCACATCACCCACCAGGTGCAGCAGCCAGGTCAGATCGTACGATTTCAGTCCATCCGAGCTCGCCGTCGAATTCAACACAGAGCGAAACAGCGCGATGCGTTCCTGCGCGTTCGGTGTGGGAATCGCCGGCAACGTCGTCCCATCTCTAGTAAACGGCGTGTCGATAAAATGGAAATACTTGTGCATCAGCAGATCGTCGTAGCCGGTGTTTTTACCCGGGTCCGGACTTCCATCCGGGCGATTCCCATTCTGCGCGCCGTCTTTGATGTAATTCGGATCTCCTTTGATCTTGTCCGCCCAGACCGCTGCAATCATGAAAATCATTAGATTCTTGTCCGCGGCCGAAGCCGTCGGTACCTGCTTCGCCACTATCGCCACCCAGTCGTCATATCTCGGATTCAACTTCAGCAATGCATTCACCCGGTCGCGCGTTGTGGGCGTCAATTGCTGGTACGCGATATACGCCACGGTCATGTGCCCGCGGTCATTCCAGCCAAACGCCTGCTCGCTCATTCCTGCTGCCAACATCAATCCCAACACCACGCCTAGCACCCTGCTGGTCAATTTCATGCACCCCTCCGTTCCCTTGTGAGGTAGTGGTGCTCGCACCCAAACCGTTTCTTGAAACTCCGTAATTTCGTAACTCCGATTTTCGTCGCACCCTCACGCCAATGACGTTCTCTCCGGTTTGGGTGTAAAATCATCCGTTCAACTTCACCCAAAAGGGCTCACCCATGGCTAACGGCGGGACCAAAAAAGGCATCATCGGCATTCTTACCGGAGGCGGCGATGTCCCCGGCCTCAATCCGGCAATTCGCGGCGTCACTTACCGTGCTCTTCGCGAGGGCTATCAGGTCATCGGCTTCCGCCACGGCTGGGGCGGCCTGATCGACATCGTCCGCGACAAAGGTTACGACAACTCCAATAATTTTCAGTTCCTCACCGAAGACGTCGTCAATCGCGCCAGCCGCACCGGCGGAACCTTTCTCCACTCTTCGCGAACCAATCCCGGTCGCACCAGCAAATCCAGCGTTCCCGAACATCTCAAATCGCAATACGCCGCCGAGAAAAACGATCTCACTCCCGAAGTCCTCAAAAACCTCGAATGGCTTGGCGTGGACTACATGGTCCCCATCGGCGGCGATGACACGCTCAGCTACGGCGTGCGTCTTCACCAGGAAGGCGTCCACGTGGTGGCCATTCCCAAGACCATGGACAACGACGTCCCCGGTACCGATTACTGCATCGGATTCAGCACCTGTGTTTCCCGCACCATTCAGCTGACCAACAGCATTCGCACTTCGGCCGGCTCCCACGAACGCTTTTTGATTCTCGAAGTTTTCGGCCGTTACGCCGGCTACACCGCCATGCTGCCCACGCTCGCCGGAGCCGCAGACCGCTGCGTCATTCCCGAGCACAAATTCAACATTGACAAGCTCACCGAACTGCTGGTCTCCGATCGCCGCAAAAACCCCAGCCACTATTCCGTGGCGCTGGTTTCCGAAGGAGCCATGTTCGAAGGTGGCGAAATGGTTTTTGAAGGGGAGTCCGCCGACGCGTACGGGCACAAAAAATTGGGCGGTATCGGCGATCTGGTGGCGGAAGAAGTCAAAAATCGCTCCCCCAAATTTAACAACGGCAAAAAAATTGAAGTCATCAGCCAGAAACTCGGTTACCTGGTTCGCTCCGGCGATCCCGATGCTCTGGATTCCATTGTGCCCATGGCTTATGGAAATCTAGCTCTCGACCTCATCCTCAGCAAAACCTTCGGCCGCTTGATCGTCCTTAAGGAAGGACGTTACGACAACGTGCCCATCACCACAATCACCGCTTCAAAAAAGTTCGTGAACGTCGCCGAACAGTACAACACCGAGCGCCTCCGCCCTCAATACACCACTTTCGCCAATAAACCCCTGTTTCTGACGGGCTCCTAGCGGCACGCAGCATCCGTCACAATTCACTGGGGCGCAAACCAACTCATCCCCATTTTTGTGCCCTGGTCGCTACCGCCACCGCACAACCCTCTTTTCTTTCTCTCCGCTCCCCGTCACAATCTTTACAAGCCTTCCCGGCCTTACCGCGCAAGGGAGCTTCAGGGTTTAACACTTAGTTGCCTTGCTCTCTAAAAAGACTCTTGCGCTCCAAGCTCGATTTCTGGTTCGCTACTACTCTCTCCGCTCGCCACCCGCGAGCGGACCGGCGGTGCTTTTATGCCAGACACAGCGCAACATCTTCTCGGACAGCTTGCGGACGGCCGCTTTCGGCTCCGCAAACTTCTCGGCGTCTCCACCAACTCCGCCGTGTTCCTCACCTCGGTTGCGCCCGATCGCCCCAGCGATCCTGCTCCCGACGCCGCCATCAAACTCATCCCCGACGATCCCGCCAACTCCGATGTGCAACTCGAGCGCTGGAACGCTGCGGCTCGTCTTTCTCATCCCGGACTTCTCCGCATCCTGCATTACGGCCGCTGCATCGTTGACGGCTCGCCTTGTCTCTACATCGTCACCGAACTCGCCGACGAAAATCTCGGCCAGCTGCTTCCCGAACGCGCGCTTACGCCCGACGAAACCCACGGCATGCTCGCGCCAGTTCTCGAAACGCTCGATTTTCTTCACCAAAGAGGTTTGGTACACGCCGGCCTCAAGCCCGGCAACATTCACGCCATCGGCGACAACGTAAAGCTTTCTTCCGACCGCATTCTCCCCGCCGGTGAGTCTTCTTCCGCCTGGCCGCTCGCTGCTCCCTACGCCGCATCCGAATCCATCCACTTTCCCGCTTCCGACATCTGGTCGCTCGGCATCTCGCTCTTTGAAACGCTCACCAAACATTTGCCGGAGCGCGATGCTTCCGGTCAATTCGCGCTCAGCGAGCTTCCCGCGCCGTTCCTGGAAATTGTTCGCAGCGCTCTGGTCGAAGACGCCACTCTGCGTATTTCGCTCGACTCCGTCCGCTCGCTCCGCGATCCCGCTTTCGTTCCACGCCGCAAACACGGTCCGCTCGCAGCCAACTCATCTGCCGCCACGATCGCTGCTGCAGCGCCAGACTCTCCCGAAGCTTTAATCGCCGCAGTACAAACGAAGATCCAGCCTCCCGCTCAGATATCAGCGCCAGCAAACCCGCCGCGCTCGGCCGAAGGCTCAGCTTCGGCCGCATTACTGCAAGCCGCCGCCACCACCGCATCCGGTCCCTCTCCACGTACCGCGCGGCGCGAAGTGCTTCCGCAGGTCGATCCGCTTTCGGTACCACTCTCTCCCGTGTCGCCCACTGCTTCTTCATCACCAGCGCCATCTTCGGCGCCGCGGAGCCGCATCCCCGTCTCGTCGCTTCCTCACGTCAACGCCACCATTCCCGGACCGCGCCGCGTGCCGTCTCCACCCATCGGCGGCCGCTCCAACAAACTTTTTCTAGTCAGCGCAGCCGCCGCCATCATCCTCGCCGTACTTTTCATTCCGCGCTTTTTCCTGCGTTCCTCAAACTCCACTTCATCCACTCCATCGCGCAGCGCCGCAAACCAAACCACGCCACCTCTCGCATCTGACTCGGCGGCCAAGCCCAACTCCGCCCCACCCGCAACTTCGCCCAGCGCAACTCCGTCGAACAACCCGCCAGCAGCATCGCCGTCTACAAAGTCAGCGCAAAAACCCTCTCCGGGATCGCCAAGCTCCGGATCGGTAACTCCGCCAAAGGCACCAGCGCGCAGCGCAGCAACAAATCCGGCCTACTCCGAGGCCGCGACAGATCCGCCAGCAAGCACCGCCAAGAATTCCACCGCTCCATCATCCGCGCCAGGCACTCAACCATCCGAACCCGCTCCGTCACGCTCCTCATCGTCCAAATCCGGTGCCGCACTCGAAGTCACCAACAAAGTTCTTCCCGTAGTCTCGGAAAAATCCCGCTCCACCATTCACGGCACCGTCCGTATCAACGTCCGCGTACAGCTCAACCCCGACGGCTCGGTCGCTTCGGCCGGTCTCGAAACTCCCGCTTCGAGCCAATTCTTCGCCAACCTCGCCCTGAAAGCCGCCGAACAATGGCGTTTCGCCCCGGCTTCTTCTCCCAACACACCCGCGTTCAACTCGGCTTCGCCTTCTTCCTCCTCCGGCATGCCATCTTCTACCGTAGTCCGCTTCGACTTCACCCAAACCGCCACCTCCGCCTACCTCCCGTAGTCGCATGTGCAATCTTTCGTTGTAGCGGCCAGTCTTCAGACTGGCGCTTTTTCTTCTATTCTTCCTCCGATATACCAACGCCTTCGGGGTACCCTCGCCCGCCTCCAGACAGGATCTAGGGTTCCTTCTTGATCCCGCCACCTGCTCCGTTCTCCCAGTCCGGCGGCAGGGGCGGTCGCTCACTTGCCAACTTTTATGCTAACTTTTCCTTCAGCCGCTCGGGGCCGGCACAACCGATGCCTTCACCTACCAGGGTTCAGATCTTCGGCCAGACCTATTCGATTGCGGGCGATCTCGATGCCGCCTACGTCCAGAAACTTGCCGCTTACGTGGATGAAAAAATGCGCGCCATCTCCGACGCCACTTCCACCGTGGACACGCAAAAAGCCGCGGTGCTCGCCGCTCTGGCCATCGCCGACGAACTGCACTCCGGCTTGCGCGAACGTGGCGAACGGGAGGACCTTCTGCGCGAACAAGCCGAGCGCTGCCTCACTCTGGTCGAACGCGCCCTCAAACAAACCGCCTAAACCAATCAGCCAACTTTTTCGGACTTCTCGTGCAGGGATGCAGTAAACGCTGCGCCTTCCTTCGCTGTTCGGTTTGTTTCGGATCCTTGCGCGAATCGTCGCGCGTGCAAAATCAATCTCCTCTCGCCGCGCCCTCATACAAAAACGTCATCGGCCTCGGACCTCGCTGCATGTAGCCGGTTTTCAAATCGGTCACCCGAAACCCCGCACCTTCAATCAACTTGGAAATCGCTCGGTTCAGATGGCATCCGCCCGCCATCCGTTTCCACAGCGGCGTCAAACGGTCTTGCCATTTTCGCACCCCGGCATCCGGCGATTGTCCGTGCTCCACAAACAGCAAACGTCCGCCGGGCCGCAACAGTCGCCGCATTTCGCTCAACGCACGCGAAGCATCCGCAATCGAACACAACGTCCAGGTCATCACCACCGTGTCCACACTTTTATTTTCCAGTGGAATCTCTTCCGCCGAACCTTCCACAAATTGCACCGCGACGCGCGAATGGTTCGCAGCCGCCCGTGCGGCACCTTGCGCCATAGCAATCAACTTTGCGGACGGCTCCAGCGCCACAATCTCTTTCGCTCGTGCCGAATACCATCGCAGGTTCGGCCCCGCGCCTACACCAATTTCCAGCACTCGCCCTTCCGCAGCGGAAACCACGCGCTCGCGGTACGGCCACAAGTCGGCGTTCCGCATCGCCAATTTCACCAGGTGCGGAACGATATTCTCTTGATAAAAACCCATGGCAATTTCATTCAGCTACACTTTCTTCAATGCGCCGCCGACCGGATCGAGCTTGCGATCCCAGCGATGCTTGCGCAATTCCGCCAGCACGTTCGCGGGCAGCGCGCCTTTTTCTCCGGCCGCAATATTTGCTTCCACGTTGCGAGTTTTGCGCATTCCAGGAATGGTCGTGCTTACATCCGGATTGCTCAAAATAAATCGCAGAGCCAATTCCGGCAAGGTCATGCCGTCTTTCAGCAACGGTGTCAGCGCGTCCACGCGCTTCAACGTTTCTTGCAAATTTCCTCCCGAGAAATATCTATTGCGCCAGTCGCCGTTTGCCCATTTGCTATCGAGCGTCAGCGTTCCAGTCAGCGAACCTTCATCAAATGGAACCCGCGCAATCACCGCCACATTTCTCTCTCGGCATGCCGGAAACAATTCGTCTTCCGGATTCTGGTCGAAAATGTTGTACACCACCTGCACCGCGTCGACGAATCCCGCGCGCACTGCCTTCACTCCGTTCCACGGCTGCCAGCGATTCAGACTGAGTCCCACCGCGCATACTTTTCCGCTACTCTTCAGTTTTGCCAGCGCCGGCCCGATCCGCAAATCTTCCAACCAGTTGTCGTTCCAGGTGTGCAGCTGGATCAGGTCCATGGTTTCCAGTCCCAGATTCTGCAAACTTTTATCTACGAATTCGGTGATGTGTTGCGGCGGATAATTTTCGTCCAGCGCAGAATCGGCCGGCGCCGGCCAAACCATAGTTTTCGGCGGCACCTTGGTAGCTACATGAATCTTCTTGCGGGGATTTGCCTGCAAAATCTTACCCAACAATTTCTCGCTGTGCCCGTCACCGTAAACCCATGCGGTGTCGAAAAAGTTGCAGCCCAGATTGATCGCCCGCTGCAGCGAACCCAGCGACTCAGCATCTTCCGAACCGCTCCACGCGCCCATGCCCCACATGCCGTAGCCAACTTCGCTCACATCCCAGCCGGTGCGCCCGAATCTTCTTAAAGCCATTACTGGCTCCACTCAGTCGGCGTGCGCACCCAGCGACGTTTCTGCAATTCGGAATGCAACGCGCCGGGCAGCGGACCTTTGTCGCTGGCGGCGATATTTGCTTCCACGTTTTTGATTTTGCGCATGCCCGGAATAATCGTGGCCACATCCGGATTATTCAAAATAAATCGCAGCGCCATTTCCGCCATATTGGAACCGTGCGGAACCAGCGGCTTCAACGCGTCGGCGTGCTGCACACTGGAGAGCAAATTTTCTGGAACGAAATACGTACTGCGCCAATCATCTTTTGGCCAGGTGCTTTGCGCGGTCAGTGTTCCTGTCAGCGAGCCTTCATCGAACGGTACGCGCGCGATTACGCCGACATGGTGTGCGCGGCATGCCGGAAAAAGTTCGTCGTCCGGATTCTGGTCGAAAATATTGTAGATGACTTGCACCGCATCGATCAGCCCGGATTTCACGGCGCGAATTCCGTTCCACGGTTCCCAGCGATTCATACTGATCCCAACCGCGCGAACTTTTCCGCTTTGCCGCAATTTTTCAATAGTGCTTACGGTGCGCTCGTCGTCCAGCCATTTATCTTCCCAGGTGTGGTACTGGAACAAATCAATTGTTTCCACTCCGATATTTTTCAAACTCTTGTCGAGATATTCGAAAACATATGCCGGCGGATACGAAACATCGAGAGAAAACTCGCGCTTCGATGGCCATTCACGGTTTTGCGGCGGAACTTTGGTGGCCAAGTAAAGTTTCTTGGACGAATTTGCGCGCAACACTTTGCCGAGCAGCTCTTCGCTGTGGCCGTCGCCATAGGCCCATGCGGTATCAAAAAAATTGCAGCCAAGATCGATGGAGCGCTGCAGCGAAGCCAGGGACTCGGCGTCCTGCGAGCCGGTCCATCCGGCCATGCCCCACATGCCGTAGCCGATTTCGCTGACCTGCCATGCTGTTTGTCCAAATTTGCGGTAACGCACGTGAAGCCTCCCGAAAAGTTTTAGGTAATCAGTTATAAGTTTTCAGTGAAGGAAAATCCAACAGTTTCCGCGATGTGGCCGAACACCGAACATTTGCGGTGATAAGGTTCGCAGAGCGCATACCTGCGGCAATACCCGTTTGCTCATGACTGTTGCGCGGCAACTGTACGTTGGTACAGGCGGCCGAGAAAAATGCGGGTGTTAGCATCGGATATATATCGAGAAAGTTTACGTTCAGGAGCGATGTAGCGATGAAGCGTTTGAGCAGCAGTTTGGTTGCTCTAGCCCTCAGTTTGTGGGCTGTGCCGTCCTTCGCTCAACAGAATACGGGACCAACCACGACCGCAAAGACAGTTGCGGCTAAAACGCACACGGAACAGATGCGGCTGAGCACCAAGGCCGACCATGTTCGAGAATTATTCGGGCAGGCGATCGTGTTGAGCGGGAATTACCGTTTGGACGAATGCCTGGCGAGCCTGCGGACGGCGCTGACCGAAGATCCGGATTTTGCGGCTGGCTGGGGACTCTTGGCTTACTACGCGACGGATTCACGCGAGGCCGCGGAAGCGTTGGCGGAAGCGCAGCACCTGGTGGGAAAAGCCTCGCCGACAGAAATGTTGTTTGTGCGGTGGGTGGCGGCAATCAAGAAAAATGATCAGCTTGCGGCGATTTCCAATCTGAACGATTTGACCAAACGGGAGTCCAACGACAAATTTATGTTGTATCTCGCCGGACGCTGGTTTGTGGATCAGCGCGATCAGCAAAAGGCCGTTCCGCTTTTTGAAAAGGTGCTGATGCTCGATCCGGATTTTACGCCGGCGCTAAACCGGTTGGGCTACGCGTATGCGGCGATGGGAAATATGGCGCACGCGGAAGAGTTGATGCAGCGATATGTGGCCGCGATGCCTAGGGATCCGAATCCGGAAGATTCCTACGGAGATATTCTTTTTAAAGCGGGGCGCTACGACGAAGCGCGCGCGCATTTTGAAGCGGCGCTGAAGAAAGATCCTGGATTTGGTCCATCCCAACATGAATTGGGAGATGTGTTTGCGATGCTGGGAAAACATGAAGAAGCGCGCGAGGCATATCGCAAGTCAGCGGAAGTGGCTGCGAATGCGCGGCGCAGCCTGGAATACCGGTCGTCGATTGCGCTGGGCTACGTGCGCCAAAATCAATATGGATTGGCGGACCAGGAATACACCGCGCTGGCGGCGGAAGCCAAGCTGAAAAAGCTCACCGACCTGGAAGCGAATTTTCATGAAGCGATGGCGTTGTATCAGTTGGATGATTTGATGGCGCTGAAACAGTTGGATGCCGCGGAAGAAGCCCTTCGCAATGATCAGGCGTTGGCTGCAGTAACCCGCGACGAGCACATGGCGGTGATCCGCCGGTGGCGCGGAGTACGTTCGATGCATGCCGGAAATCCAGCAATGGCGGATGTATGCATCCGCGTGATGCAACAGAAATATGAATCGACCGAGGACGAATTTATCGGCGATCAGCTGCATGCGCTGCGTGGCGCCTGGCTCTCGGACCAGCGTAAGTATTCGGAAGCGATTTCAGAACTGGAGCAAGCGAGCGCCGACGCGTTTTCACTCGATTTGCTGACGCGTGCGAAGCGCGAGGCCGGCGACGCTTCCGGTGCCGACGCCACGATCCGTCAGTTGCTGACCATCCATAGTTCCACGATGGAGGCGGTCCTCATCGTCGAACCTATCCGGCAAAAGACTTTGGTTTCCGCGTCTTCCACGCATTAGTTTTTTCGCCTTTTCCTAGACTCCGCTTCGGGTCGCGTGCCGACAGAGCGCCGCCAGGTTGACGATTCCGTGGCCGGGGACGATACTTCTGCACAGAAAGAGAGTGTCGTCATGCGCCCTCCTGGCTGCCGTGTTTTGGTGTAGGAATGTACATCCGGCGTACCAGAATAGTCTTGACGGTGTGCTTGTTTTCTCTCGCCAGTGGCTGCGGTGATTCCTGCTTCCTGTTCGTCTCGAATTCAGGCACGGGAACTGTCGCAATTCTAGCCGGCAACGGAAGCTCATCTTGCCAGATTAGGAAGCCCACTCCGACCGGTGCTGCACAATTCCATACCGATAGCGCAGAGACCGGCGGCCAGGCGGGGCAGCAGCATGTTTATGTCACCCTGAACGGGATTGCCGGGCACGAGGACGCGTCCGCATCATTGGAGTCGCCGGGTTGGCAGGAACTGGCTCCGGAGCTGGGTGCTCATCCGGCGCAGATTGACCTACTCGCGCACATCGAAAACTCAAGCTTGTTCCCTGCGTCCATTACTACCGGAGTGAGCGCAGGTGTTTATCACCAGCTTGGGTTGCGATTCTTGCCTCGGATGGCGTCGCGGGACGGAATTCTCGTGGAAACCGGGGAGGCGAATCCTGAAAAAAATCCCTGCGGAAACACTGGTTGGCATTGCTTCGTGGACCAGGATGGCAGCGTTCAACCGCTCATCCTCACAGCTGAAGGGAGCTCAGAAGAAGCCGCAAACTTCATGCTACGAATCTCAAGCGAGCAGATTACGGGTGGTTCAGTTGTTATTCTTCCCGAAACGGTGCGTACTTATACGCTCCGTTTCGAGCCGCGTTTGTCAGTCAGTTGGTCACGGAATAATGTCTTTCATCTCCTTCCCGCGTTCACTATATCTTCGGAAAATGTGCAACACCTTGCGGGGCAGGATAATCCGTAACCTGCAAAAAGCTGTGCAAGCAAATCCTAGGTTTCTTTGAGCTTGAGTTTGCCGGCGGATTTTTGTTCGTCGAGGAAAGCTTTTAATTCCGGGACGGCGTTGAGCAGGCGGGTCCACTGCTCGTAGTAAAGGGTGACGGGGAAACGGCCTAGTCCGTAGACGCTGACTCCGCCTTTTTCGCCTACGCGAAATTCAAGAGTGCCGGCTCGTTTTTGGCCGGATTGTTTTTGGAGTTGTTCGAGCTGGGCTTTGAGTTCTTCGTAACTAGGTTCGGACATCGTGGTGCCTCCGCTGGCGATTGCGAAGAAAGAATTTAACACAGAGTTTGCGTCGGCAGAGGGTAGGGCGCGGTGCGCTAGCCTCGGCGGCGTTGCGACCGCAGCACGAATTGAAGTTTGCGCTCTAGAGCGCAGGGCTTAAAGCGCTGACGCAAGGCTAGACCTGGAGGCGATCGCCTTCACGGGCGGCTACTTCGTAGAGGACGGGGTTGACGAAGAAGCCGAGGACCAGGCGGGAAAGCAGGCCGGCGACGACGACGATGGCGAATGGTTTTTGGGTGTCGCTGCCGACCCCGGTGGACATGGCGGCGGGGAGCAGCCCGAGGCAGGCGACCAGAGCGGTCATCATGATCGGGCGCAAGCGAAGCAGGGAGGCCTCGCGAATGGCTTCGCGAATGGTGCGGCCTTCTAGGCGCAGCTTGTTGATGTAGCTGATGAGAATGACCGCAGTTTGCACGGAGACCCCGAGCAGCGCGAGGAGTCCGAGGAAACTGGAAACGCTGAGCGGAGTATGGGAGAGTTTAAGAGCGATGAGCGCGCCGACTGGCTGAGTGAGAACGACACCGATGGCAATAGCAATGGGAAATTTCATGTTGCCGTAGAGCGCGAACAAAATCATGAAAATGAGAAATATGGCCAACGGGCCGATGACGTAGAGCTGCGCTTTGGCTTCGACCAGCTCGCTATATTCGCCGCCCCATTCCAACCGATAACCCTCGGGAAGCTGGACACTCTTTGCGACGTTTCGCTGGCCCCGTTTAACGGCGCCTTCGATTTCGCGGCCTTCAATGGAAAATTGAATACCGATGTAGCGCGAATTATTTTCGCGATAGATAAAGGAAGCGCCGGAGGCTTGCTTGATGGTGGCTAGATCGGAGAGCGGAATTTGCTGGCCGGCGGGAGCGGGAACGAGCAAGTTGCCGATATCGCGGGCGCTGGAGCGGAATTGGGGCTCCATGCGAACGACCATATCGAAAAGTTTCTCGCCTTGAATGACCTGAGTGGCGGCTTGACCGCCGACTGCGGCTTGAATGACGGCTTCGACATCGGCGACGTTGATGCCGTAACGAGCGATTTTCTGGCGATCGGCGTCGATGAGCAGGCTAGGCTGGCCAAGTTCGCGAACGACGGTTAATTCCTTGAAGCCTTCGCTGCGACCGAGGACGTTACGAATTTCCACAGCTTTCTTTTCGAGTACGTCGAGATCAGGACCGAACACTTTAACGGCCAGTGCGGATTTCAGGCCGGTGAGTGCTTCGTCGACAGCGTCCTCGGCAGGCTGGGTGTAGTTAAAAATAACGCCAGGATAGGAATCGAGTTTGCGCTGAATGTCTTCTTCCAGTTCCTTTTTGTTGTGGACCGATGTTTTCTGCCAGGACTTATCGTCATACGGCATCAGACCGACATAAAATTCACAATTGAAAAATCCAATGGGGTCGGTGCCGTCATCCGGGCGGCCAAGTTCGGAGCCGACCACAGTGACCATCGG
>Ga0157376_10000713_pt1 | contig 21503 bp, 19 predicted proteins | sample M45metaG_FD_121801 | JGI IMG/M metagenome (GOLD analysis project Ga0157376, IMG submission 121801) | Miscanthus rhizosphere microbial communities from Kellogg Biological Station, Michigan, USA - M4-5 metaG | ecosystem: Host-associated > Plants > Roots > Rhizosphere > Soil | place: USA: Michigan... | reverse complement strand
GACCAAGCGCCAATTTGCTGCTGACGTGCTGCAGAGGGTTTTCGACGGATCTGCGAAAGAGCTGATGTTGCACGCCCTGGCCAGCCGCCGCAGCTCCAAGAACGAAATTGAGGAACTCCGCAGCCTGCTCGACGAATACGAAAGGACAAGCCGATGAACGCGTTTGCCATCTGGTTTACTCCGGAAGTTTTGCGCACGCTGGGTTTGGCGCTGCTGCATTTTCTGTGGCAGGGCGGAGCCTTGGCGGCCTTGGCAGCCGCTGCGTTGAGCGTTTCGCGCCGCGCCTCCACGCGCTACGCCATCAGTGTCCTGACGCTGGTATCGATGACTGCCGCGCCGGTCATCACCTTTTTCGTACTGAGCCCCTCGTCCGCGGGCCATGCGACGCCCGCGCCCGCGACATTTGTGCAAGCCGCAATTCCTGCCGTGGCACACGCGATTAGATCAGCGGCCCAGCGCACCGAAGCAGTTTCCAATTCACCGGCCTTGTCCGGCACCACGCTCACAATGTTCGTGGAACTTTGGTTTATCGGGGTGATTCTCTTTAGCTTGCGCACTGCCGGCGGTTTCTTCCTGATCGCTCGTTTGCGCCGTCGCGACTCCCATAGAATCAGCGCGGAGCTACTGTTGCTCTGCCGCGAAATGCAGCAGTGCCTCGGGATTACCCGCGCGATCCGCTACTGTGAGTCTCTGCACCTTGATACACCCGCGGTCGTCGGCTGGTTCCGTCCTGTGGTTTTGCTGCCCATGACCGCGCTTACCGGCCTCAGCGAATTGCAGTTGCGCGCGGTAATCGCCCATGAACTGGCGCACATCCGCCGCTTCGATGCTTTCTTCAATCTTTTTCAAGTCGCATCCGAAACGCTGCTCTTTTATCATCCGGCGGTTTGGTGGCTCAGCAAACGGATTCGCACCGAACGCGAAAATTGCTGCGACGATGTGGCGCTGGCAGTGTGCGGCAATCCGGCCGAATATGCGCGCGCCCTCGCGCTGATGGAAGAGTGGCGAGTCGCCCCTTCATTTGCGATGGCCGCGAATCGCGGTCCGCTGACTTCGCGTGTGGCCCGCCTGCTGGGCATCACCGAAAAGGGAAGCAGCTTGCGCAATGCAGGCGTAGTGTTCGGAATACTCTGTTTGGCGTCCGCGCTGGTTGCCGGCAATGCGCTGTTTGGATTGGTTCGCACCGCTTCGGCGCATGCAACGCAATTGCCACAATCGACGACGAGGAGCTCCAGCGCAAGCGTAATCGTCATTACTGCGCCCCGCCCGACTCCCCAGGGGAAGCCTGCCTCCAAAACCACTCCCGGAGCCGTAGCTCCGCCGACCAATCCTTCGCAAGATGCTCCGTCACCGAAGGGCCAGTCCTACATTGACGGGCTCAAGTCCGAAGGCCTGGACAATCTTTCCGCCGACGAACTGATTTCCTTGAAGATTCAAGGGGTCACGCCGCAGTACATTCATGAAATTCGCGCCGAAGGCTTGAAGCCGTCCGTGGACGAACTGATTGGCATGAAAGTACAAGGCATCACGCCGGAGTACATTCATCAGGTTCGCGCACTGAATCTGAAGGCCGATGTGGATTCGCTGATTGGCATGAAAGTACAGGGCATCAGTCCCGAATACGTGGATGAAATGCGCAAGCTCGGCTTTCAGCCCGACGCGGACACCCTGATCGGGATGAAAGTGCAGGGCATCACGCCGCAATACGTTCGCGGATTGAACGAACTCGGGCTCCACCCCGACGCGGACGACGTGATTGGCATGAAGGTGCAGGGAATCGATGCCGACTACATTCGCGGCATTCGCGCCACCGGTATCAATCCGGACAAAGACGAATGGATCGGGCTGAAAGTGCAGGGCGTGACTCCGGAATTTATCAAAGGGCTGCAATCGGCAGGCTTCAAGCCAGATGCTGAAGATATCATTTCGGCAAGCGTGATGGGCATCACTCCGCAATTCATAGAATTGGCGCGCAGCCACGGATTCAAGGATCTCACTCTGGAAAAATTGATCCAGCTCAAGCACGCAAACGTACTGGAGTAACTAAATCTTTTGGGCCGAAGCCGCCGGTAGTTTTGGCGCGACGCTTGAAGTGTGCTTGAAGGAATTTTAGAAGTTGCTCCGGAAGCAACGCTGTAAGAGGTACATCAATATGGAGGATATTGCCGCTATGAATCGCCGACACGCTTTAGTCGCTTATGTACTGATCGCCTGCGCGCTGGTGCTGGGACTAATTTCCCGCGCTGCGGACACCCGCTCAGGGAGCTGGGCTATCACCCGCAGCGATGAGCCGGGAAAAGTTTCCTTCGCGCTGATGTACCACTCCACACATAACAACTCGAATCATCAATCGGATTGGTCGACCAGCGAATTTCACGGCGTGGATTTCGTCAAGCCTGGCAAGCAGGAGGTGAAGTTTACGATTGCCCGCGATGCCGGCCGCTTTGACTGCGAAGGCTATCTGAACGACGGCGAAGGCGCCGGCGTGTTTCATTTCGCCGCTGAGCCGCAATACCTTTCGCAAATGTCGGCGCTCGGATTCAACGGCATTGACGTCGACAAACAGTTTTCCATGGCCATGCTCGATGTCTCGGTGGCTTTCGCCAAAGAATTGAAAGCCGCAAACGTCAGAGGATTGGACACCGACAAGCTGATCGCCTTTCGTATTTTCAACGTCAATCGCGAATTCATCGAATCCATGCGCAAAGCGGGCTTGCAGGCTACCGATGCGGACAAACTGGTGGCCTTTCGAATCCACGGCGTATCACCGGAACTGGTGGCGTTTGTGCATTCGGCTGGCTACCAGGCGGACGAAGACAAGCTGGTCGCTATGAGGATTCACGGAGTGTCGCCAGAATTTATGCAGCAGCTAAAAAAGGACGGCTACGATCACATTGATCTCGACAAGTTGATCGCGTTCCGCATTCACGGTGTGTCACCGGAGTTCATCGAAAAGGTGGAATCATTCGGCTACAAGCATCCCGAGCCGGATCAGCTGATTGCCATGCGCATCCACGGCGTGTCACCCGAATTCATTTCCGACATGCAATCGCGCGGAATGAAAAATTTGACCATCGACCAGCTGGTAAATTTGCGCATTCACGGAATTGATTGAGCCGCACAGTGACGCGATGATTCCTGAAGTTTCTAGGCGGCGTGGAGCGGCAACTTTGCCGCTTCCCATCCAGCGATACCGCCGGCAATTTCACGGACTTTTTCAAATCCCGCGCGTTGCAACAGGCTTGCGCCGATCGACGAGCGGTATCCGCCTGCGCAGTAAACCAGTATGTCTCTATCCTTCGGAAGCGAGGCCGTTTTTTCGGCGAGATGATTCAGCGGAACGCTCATGCTGCCCGCGATGTTTTTTTGCTCGCGCTCCCTCTGCGAACGTACGTCAATCACCAGCGGTGGTTGCGCGGAAGCCAGCAACTCCGCTGCGAACGGCGCGCTCAACCGCTCGGTCTTAATGGTCCGGTCCGGCCGATCGGCTAGGCTGCGCATTCCATCATTGAGAAATCCCGCAACGTGATCGAAGCCGATTCGCCCCAGCCTCACCGCTGCTTCGTTTTCGCGGCCCGGATCGGCAATAATCACAATCGGGTGCTCGCGAGCCAGCACAGTTCCGGCCCACGTTGCGTACTGTCCGCCCAGCCCTATGTTGATGCTGCCTTTTAAATGTGCCGCAGCAAACTCCACCGAATCGCGCGTGTCCAGAATTTGCGCGCCGCTCGCCTGCAGCTCCAGCACGGATTCTGGCGTCAGCGGCTGCATCTCTCGCTTTAGCGCCTGGTCCAGTGTCGGCCGCTCCTGGCTATTCAGCACGGCGTCATAGGTAAAGTAAGCGGGCGCATCCGGCTGGTCCGCGGTCACCACCTGAATGAAGTCGGCTTTGCTCATCGGCTGCAACGCGTAGTTAGTTCTGCGCTGCTCGCCAAGCGTCGACACCGTTTCTTTGCTCAGCGCTTTTCCGCAGAGCGAACCCGCACCGTGAGCTGGGTACACCAAACTTGCGTCCGGCAAACCGAGCAATTTTGAGTGCAACGAGTCAAAGAGCATTCCGCCCAGCTCGGTCGCAGACCAACCCAAGGCGGCGCGTAAATCTGGGCGTCCAACATCGCCAATGAACAGCGTGTCCCCAGTGAGCACCGCATACGGTTGTGTATCGCTTACGCTTAAATCGAAAACTAAAATAGAGATGGACTCCGGCGTGTGCCCGGGAGTCTCCAGCGTTTTCAATCGCACATTTCCGAACTCAACAACAGACCCATCTTTTACTGGCGCAAATGCGTACGCCGCTTTGGCCGCCGCGCCCAGATAAATCGTTGCGCCCACGCAATCGCGCAGCTCTAGATGCCCCGCAACAAAGTCCGCGTGCAAGTGGGTCAGAAAGACATGTCGGATTTTCAAGGAATGATCCGCCGCGAACGCCAAGTACTGGTCGACGTCACGTTGCGGATCAATGACAACTGCCGTACCCGTCGCTTCGTCTCCGATCAGATACGAAGCGTGCGCCAGGCACGGCAGGTAGAACTGCTTGAAGATCATGCTCGGTCACCTTCAACAGCAGTTGGTTAGTTTTGCGAACCTTACTTTGGTTGGGGCACGATTCGCAGATAGGGCTTCGGCTGCTTCCAGCCGTTTGGATATTTCTGCTTGGCCTCTTCTTCCGTCACCGACGGCAGAATAATCACGTCGTCGCCCTCTTTCCAATTCACTGGAGTCGCGACTTTGTGCTTCGCGGTCAGCTGCATCGAGTCCACCACCCGCAATACTTCGTCGAAGTTGCGGCCGGTGCTCATCGGATAGCTGAGCATCAATTTGATTTTCTTGTCCGGGCCGACCACGAACACCGTGCGAACCGTGGCATTGTTCGCCGCGGTGCGTCCTTCACAGCTCTCACCGGCTTCGCCTGGCAACATTTCGTAAAGCTTGGCGACTTTCAGTTCCGGATCGCCGATCATCGGAAACGTCACTTTGTGGCCCTGCGTTTCTTCGATGTCTGCGGCCCACTTGCTATGGCTGCCAACCGGATCCACGCTCAGCCCAATGATTTTCACGTTGCGCTTATCGAATTGCGGCTTCAGCCCGGCCATATAGCCGAGCTCGGTGGTACACACAGGAGTAAAGTCTTTCGGGTGCGAAAACAGAATCGCCCAGCTATCCCCAATCCATTCGTGGAAATTAACTGTGCCCTGCGAAGTTTCCGCCGTGAAGTTCGGCGCTTCATCATTAATGCGCAACATCTCTTTCCTCCTGGTGGCTTACTCTCGCGTCACTCCGTTGCTCGAGTCTCCGGACCTTCTCGCTGCAAACAGTGTATCAAGTATCGGCAGGTTTGCTGAACGGATCACCCTGCAGCGGCCGGCCTCCGGTTCACTCTGTTTAGATGCGCGATTCCGCGCGAAATCCACATTCCACTAAAACCGCGGCGGGACTTCCGGTAAGCTTTGGTTTTAGGAGGGTCGAGTGAAATTCGCCAAAATCGTTTTCTGGGTGGCTGGTATCTGGGGCTTTCTCATGCTCACGCCCCTGTATTTCATGTTCAACTTAATTGGGGAGAAAGACCCGCCTGCGATCACTCATCCCGGTTTTTTCTATGGTTTTGTCGGCATCGCACTGGTTTGGCAACTCGCCTTCATCATCATCGCCCGCGATCCGCTGCGTTTCCGCCCGCTCATGATTCCGGCCATCCTCGAAAAACTGGTGTACTCTATCCCGGTGATCATCCTGGTTCTGCAAGAGCGCACCCGGCCCAACGATCTCCTGTTCAGCGCCATCGACCTCGCTCTTTGCGCTCTTTTTTTTGTGGCTTACCGCCGCACGGGGCGTGCGGCGGTCACCTAATCTGAATTTGCCGTTCGGCCGCCGCAAAAATGCGTGTAGCCGACATTCCCCCCGTGTGTTACAAATTTTGCTGACGCACTCGAGCGTGTCTGCCGCGACCTGGGGCGTGGTTCGAATTATTTTTTCCCAAGGAGTAGCCGTGGCCAACAATCGCATCGTGCACTTTGAGATTCCCGCAGCTGAACCCAAAGCTCTCACCCAATTTTACAGTGAACTGTTTGGATGGAAGTTCCAGCAAGCTCCGGTTCCCGGCGTCGAGTATTGGCTATGTGAAACCGGCACGCAAAGCCCGGGAATCGACGGCGCCATCATGCAGCGCCAAAACGCCGGCCAGCCCTGGATGAATTATGTTGACGTCGCCAGTATTGACGCGACCCTGGAAACCGCGGTGAAACTCGGCGCTCAGGTTGCTCTGCCTAAGACACCGGTACCCGGTGTCGGCGCAGTGGCCGCGATCATCGATCCGCAAGGAAACATTTGCGGCCTGTGGGAACAAGGGCAAACCTAGTGTCATTTGCCTATCACTGGAACTAACAAAAGAATTAAGTTCGCCGTGTTATTCCTTTGCGCAAACTAAACTTTAGTTCTATTCCGCCCACTCAGTTCCTTTCCAAAAATTGACTGGAAAGGAGAAAGCACGATGAAAATCCGCACACTCGCGGTCTGTCTGTTGTTCGCCGGCGTCTGCTCGGCCAAAGAGCACGACTATCAGAAGGGGATCCTTGTTCGCATGGACTCCTCTTCCTGCGGCACTCAGGAAAGAGGTTCAAAAACCGTTGCCGGTGAAATCTTCGGCACTGACGGCCAACACAAACAAACTCAGGAAATGCTTTGCCAGGAATACATTCTGCAATCAGAGCACGTGGTTTATCGTATTCGTCCCAAAGACGACAAACATCCGGCATTGCTTCCGATCGGTGAAACTGCGCAATTCCGCATCAGCAAAGACAAGCTGATCCTTCGCGTTCCCGAAGTGAACGATAAGGAACACGAGTACATCGTGGTCTCTATGACGCCGCGCGAACGTGACGTTGCATCCGAGAGCGCCAGCAAAAACTAATCAACTGTCTGCCAGTTTTTCTTGTTGTGCAGGGGCGCAGCACCGCTGCGCCCGGATGCATCAAATCGTGGACATGCCCCGCAACTTCTCGTAGCATTGCCGGCATGAGGAAAGCGAAACCTTCGAAACGCAACTCACCTTCAAGAGCCGGCGCCGCGCCCAAGACCGTCGATCAATATCTGGCCGCCGTCCCCGAGCCCGCCCGCTCCACCTTGAACAGAATTCGCGCAGCTATCCGTGCCGCGGTCCCGCCGGAAACTGTGGAAGCCATCAGCTATGGTATGCCGGTTTTCAAATACCAAGGCTCACTGATGTGGTTCGCCGCATTTTCGGATCATTGCAGCCTGTTTCCGACTGCTGCGGTCATCGAAGCCTGCAAGAAAGACTTGAATAATTTCTCGACTTCCAAGGGCACCATTCAATTCCCGGTGAATAAACCGCTTCCGGATGCTCTGCTCAAGAAGATGATCAAAATTCGTCTCGCGCAAGTCCAAAACAAAAAGCGTTGATCGCAGATCGGTCTTCCGTGCACCAAGTCTTGACCAGGCATTTTGTCGTCTTACTGCTGCTCGCGGCCTTCGCGCATTCAACGCGCTGCCAGCAATTGCCCGCAATCACCCCACTCACCGCAGTCGAGAGCAACTACGCCGACCTCATGGACGCGCATTACGTGCTACAAACCATCGACTCCGGCCTGTTCACCACTTATCAAGGCAAAGACCGCGCAGCTTGGAGCTATGTCTATCAATCCAAGCGCAAAGAGGAAGCCGCAAGCCTGGCGACAATGTCCGCCGAAAAACTTCCCGCCGCCGACGCTCGCGCCATTTCCATCATGCGCAAGAATCTCGCCGAGCTGCCTGAAGCCTCGTCGGCCTCCAGTTCGCTTCAGCCTTCTGGCCACTGCAGCGACGCCCAACAGAAAAATATCGACTCTGCAAAATTAAGGGATGCTCTCTACGCCTGCTTTGAGGAAATTGGCAATAACTTGCAATTTGAAAATGCACATCTGACGCGCGTCGGCGCTTTCGAACTGCTCTCAACAATCGGCGATCCAGCCCGCCGCAAAATGCTGTTTCTCGCGCTTCAACCACTCTGGCAATCCATCAACGCTCACAATGAACCGGACAGCCCCTACCGTCGTCGCATACGCGTCGCCGCCGCTGACGCTGCCAAACATGGTTCGCGCATTGACGCCGCCGCACGCACGCTCGGCCTTCAACCTGCCGATGTCGAACGCTGGCTCGAACAAGTTCTCGATGCCTGGCGTCAGTCCGCCGGCGATCAACTGATCGAGCCGTGGGACTACTATTTCGTCAACGGCCAGGCCAATCGCGTTTTGGCGTCTGCAATCCCGCGCGACTCACTTCTGCCCATCACCGAGCAGTACTACCAGGATCTCGGCGCCAATTTGAAGCAACTTGGCGTCCTCTACGATCTCGATCCCCGCCCGGGCAAAGCGCCGCTCGCTTATATGGATTTCGTCACCTTAGGACGTCAGATCAATTCCGCGTGGCGCCCAACGGTCGTGCGCATTTCCGCAACCTATTCAGGCGGAGGACTTTCACCGCTAAATGAATTTGTTCACGAAAATGGGCATGCCGTTCACGGCGCGGCTGTCCGCAATCGCCCGGCGTTTATGGACATGGGTGATGAACTTTTCGTCGAAGCATTCGCCGATGTAACTTCGTGGGATACTTTCGATGCTGCGTGGCAGCAAAGGTATTTGGGACGCTCCGCTTCGCAATCTGACTCGCTGCGCAGCCAATATTCTGGCGTCATGCTGGACGCAGCCTGGTCCTTATTCGAATTGCGGATGTTGCGAAATCCCAGCGAAGATCCCAATGCAGTCTGGACCGGCATCACCAGCCGCTACCTGCACATGGTGCCGCATCCGGAGTGGTCCTGGTGGGCCATGCGGGTGCAACTCGATGATCCCGGCTATATGGTTAACTACGGATTGGGCGCGGTGGTCACGGCCGACATTCGCCAACGCACCCGCGAATCGATCGGCTCATTCAACACCGGAAATCCTCTGTGGTATCCCTGGATGTCTGAAAACTTGCTCCGCTTTGGAATGGAGCGCGAGACTTCGGATCTGCTTCGAACTTTCCTGGGTCGTCCAGTCTCACCGCAAGCCCTGATTGACGACATACATCGCGTCGCCAGTCCAAGGGACAAACCGGCGCCTCCGCCTGCGCCAAAATCCTAGGAAAACAGAATCGCGCCGGCACTACGCTCATCGCACAACTGGGAATGGGTTGAAAGGCCCGGCGCGCCGCGCCCCTCAACCATTTTCCAGAGTGTTATCTACTTTTTCTTGCTGGGGTCGTCGTTTGAATCCACATAATTGAACTGCAGCGGCGCCTGCCCATGCACTTGCACGATTACCGGCCCGCTGGCCATCGCATAGTGGTGCATGTCCGGATCAAGGAACGCAAAACTTCCTGCCGGAAACGTTCCCATTTTACTCTCATCGAAGCGGTCGCCCATTCCCACTTTGAATGTTCCTGAAATTACCGTCACATTTTCCCGAAGTGGATGCCAGTGCGGCGCAATTCGGTACCCGTCCGGCATCTTCAGCCGCACCGTATAGTCACCGCCGCTCGCGCCCGGATTGCCTTCGATCACCGCCAGTTCTGCTCCCGGTGCCAGGAAGGGCGGCGGCCCTCCATATTGAATTGCGTCCGGCGTAAACGCATGCTTTGCCGAATCGTTGCTGTGAGCGCCCAATGCAAATGCCGTTCCGGCCCCCAACAAGATTATTGCCGCCGCAAAATATTTTTTGCTTTCCATTTCCGTTCCTCCGTGTCGAACCCTCGATGGACTTGATACTCCTATACCCATTCACGCCCGGCAATCGAGGCTCTCTATCCTTTACCTATCTTTTGTATAGCGGTCTAAACCATTGAACTTACAGCGCAAAGGTCATAAGTTGGTGCAAGCAGGTCTCGAGTCAATGAGCGAATTGGAACTCGATCTGGGTCGTTACGAGTTGCGCCGCGGCGGCCGCCCCATCAAACTCGAAAAAAAGCCCATGGAGCTGTTAATTTTTCTGGTGGCTCGCCGCGAACAGTTAGTCACCCGCCAGGAAATCGTCGGCAGGCTTTGGCGCTCCGATCTTTTTGTGGACACCGAGCCCAACATTAACAATATCGTGCGAAAAATCCGCGCCGCTTTGGGCGACAATCCCGATAAGCCGCGATTCCTGGAAACCGTGGTGGGCAAAGGCTACCGATTTGTCGGTCCGGTGCGCGTGGTCGACGCTCGTTTTTCCCACTTCGACGATCAGTCTGACTCCTCTGCGCCGATTGTTGCAGCTCGGTCTGCTGCGCCCAGTGAACGAACTTCGCTCGCAGTGCTTCCACTTTTCGTGCTCGGAAATATTTCCGACGATCGCGGCATCTGTCTCGGCTTTGCCGATGCGCTGGTTTCGCGCCTTGGAAATCTCCACGGCTTGGACGTTCTGCCCACTTCTGCAATTTTCAATGTCCCGATGGAAATGTCCGCTGCAGAAGTCGGTGCACGGCTCGGCGTGCGCTTCGTTCTTCGCGGCGCCATTCGGGAATCTAAAGGCCAGTGGCACATTTCTCTGGAATTGTTCGACACTCAGTTGCAAAGCCAAGTTTTCACCAGAAAAACGGTGTTTGACTTGGGGCGGCATTCTGACTTTGAAGTCGAAATCGCTGGCCAGATTGCCGGCGCGCTAAACCGGCCGTTCCGTTCTCCGCAGGCCCAGGAGCGTCCTCGCTACAGTAAAGATCCTTATGCATATGCGGAATTCATGCGCGGCTATCGGTTATGCGCATCCGGAGATCCGGCGTTGCAGGAAGAGGCCGCGCAGCGGCTCAGTAACGCTGTTTCTCGCGATTCGAATTTTTCTCTCGCGCACGCTACCCTTTCCGTTTTATGTGCCACTCGCCATTTCGAATTCGATCCTGCCAGAAAATGGCTGGAAAAAGCCGAATTTCATTGCCGCCGGGCGATCGAACTCGATCCGGACCTGGCGGAAGCCCGCGTCGCCCATGCCTTCCTGCTCTGGGGACCATCCAAAAATTTTCAACACTTGGAAGCCATCGCCGAACTCCGCCGCGCCTTGGTGCTGCAAAAAAACCTTCCGCATGCCTACAATCGGCTGGGCACCATTCTTGCTCACGTCGGCCTGCTCGATCATGCTCGCGCTATGTACGAACGCGCGCGGCAATTTCATCCGCGCAAGCAGATAAGTCACAGTATCCTTCAGGTGTATATGTGGAATGCCGAGTATGAAGCGGCGCGCGAAGAGATCAGCGCGTGGCGCGAAGAAAGTCCCACCAACAAATATCCAATTTATTTCGCTCCGCAGCTGGCCATGATGACCGGCGATTGGAAGCGGGCAAAAGCTCTCCTCGAGCAAGCCGCTCGCCAGCTGCCCGAAGAGCCGATGATTGTAAGCCTGCTCGGCCTATACCATGCCCTGCGCGGAAAGTCAGCCAAAGCCATGTACTGTCTGGCTCGTGCCTGCAGCACCGCAAAATCTTTCGGGCACGCTCATCACACCTACTATCAAGTCGCCTGCATCCTGGCCGTGTTGGAAAAACGTGAATCGGCATTCGAATGGCTCGAACGCAGCGTCAGCACCGGTTTCGCCTGCTGGCCCTTCTTCCTCAAAGACCCTTGCCTCCAAAACCTGCGCGCGCATCCCGAATTCGACCTGCTGATCAGCTCGCTCCAAGCCAAATATCCAGACCACCTGGGCCTGCTGTAGCAAGGGTTTTTGCAATTCACTCGATGAATTCCGTCACACAACGTGCGGGTTTCCGCCCCCGTCCGTGAATTCTGAACGAGCCGCTGCAGGCTTTCTAACACCATATCCGGCCGCGCATCCTGCACGTAGTGCCCGCTCCCCGGAGGCGATCAGCAGGCGTCCCCGTGTCGACAATTCGCTCAGCTCTTGCTGCATTTGCAAATCCACGGCTTCGTCGCTGCGCGTCGTAGCGTTTGAAACCTGCGCAATTTCCACTTGCGGATCGTGGCTGATCACGATGATTGGTAGGTCGCCCAATTTTCCGGTGGCTCGAACCTGCGCTGGACTGATATTGCTGAAGGCCTCGTACTCGTACAATGTCGTGCGAAAACTTCGTCCGCAATCCTGCGGATGATATTCGCGGCCCAGCATTCTGGTAATGCCAAATGGCGCCAGCCGCCCCCACCAGGCCTGTTTCACCATGAAATCGTCGCGGTCTTTGTTCGCCGCTGCGGACTCTCGCTGATTCTGATCGCGGTGCGACCCATCCAGCAGCAGCAACCCGGCAACCTCGTTAGGATATTCCTTGGCAAAAAGAGTGCGCCACAAAAATGTGCGGCCCCGCTTCGCCCGAATGGCGAAGCCAGGCCCGCAACTCTTTCGCAATTTGCTCCGCGCTGCGCGGCAGCCTACCGTTTTCGCTTCGCCCCAGTCCAGCTCGATCATAAGCACAGGTTCGACTCATCGCCGAAAACTTCGGCAGCAAATCTTGCCAGACATCAGATGCGTCGCCCAGGCCGCTCTCAATCACCACCGTTGGCGAACCTTGCCCTCGGCAATCGACATAAAGGCGGTACCCACCAGCGTCCACTAGCTTCCCGGGTGCGGCGATCATTCGGTGGCGGTAAGTTGCCAACGCTTCGTAGGCCATTCCAGAAACCACGCAGCATCCGATCGCCGCTACTGCAGTCCACCACACTTTTCGCAGCGCCACTGGTTTGAGTTTCTGCGGTTTTATGACCAGGCTCGGCGCACCGCTCCGAACGAGAAAGTCTTGTTTTGCCATGGACCGTTGGAGGTTGGACGCGCTCGGCTCAGGGAACGATAGCCTCGAGAAAATGGCCGTTCCATCTGCAAGTCGACCTTCTCCATCACGGCTGCCTCTGCCATAGGGACGGGGTGGAAAAAGAATTGCCTGTACCCCCGGTCAGCTATTCAAAACAAAGCACATAGCTCGTACTAGGCCGCATTCGCTATTGCCCATAAAACTTTCTCACCGTAAACTAAGTCTCATGATGAGAGGCTGTGTATCGTTCCCGAACACCCGCCTTTCACTTTTGGCACTTAACTCCTGTGTTATGAGTCGGCTTCGATTGGCTTACCAAGTGCCTATAGTAATGCCGAAGGGTTTTGCCGGTCTCATTTTGCGGGTCACGTTTTTCGATTGACTTGCCGATAGAGATTGAGTACAAAGCGCGATTCTACTGCATTTTTTTTTTGATACAGAGGCAAACGTCGAAATGTCACACTCTACCCGGCTCGGAAAAACTTCACTCGCGCTTTTCCTTGCCGCTTGTTGCGTTTGCCCGCCTCCTGCGGAAGCTGCCCCAGCGGTCGCTAAGCCAGCCGCCAAGCCCACCCGTTCGGCTCGCCGCCATTACCTTCGCCCGGAAAAAGGCGTGGATCCGACCCTGGGCGATATTGCCAGCCTTGATGACCCGATGGTTCGCGCCGCTGCGATCGAAGCTCTTGGCCGCTACAACGGATCAGTCGTTGCCGTCGATCCCAACACCGGCCGTATTCTGACCGTCGTCAATCAGAAGCTCGCGTATTCCGAAGGTGCCATTCCTTGCTCCACCATCAAGCCCACCATCGCTCTGGCCGCCCTCGAAGAAAACGTAATCACGCGCGACACCATGCTCAAAGTCGGTCGCCGCAAGTACATGAACCTCACCGACGCCATGGCCCATTCGAACAATCAATTTTTTGAAGAACTCGGCCGCCGCATGGGTTTCGACACCGTTTCACGCTACGGCCGTTTGCTCGGCCTCGGCGAACTTGCCGGGTATAATCTGCAGGACGAGCATCCCGGCTCCTTCCCCATGGAGCCTCCCGCCAAGGGTGGCGTGGCGCGCATGTCCAGTTTCGGTGAAGGTATTCGCATTACGCCGTTCCAGATGGCTTCCCTCGCCGCAGCTTTCGCCAATGGCGGCACTCTTTACTATCTCCAATACCCCGAAGTCGGCCAGGAACTCAGCGCATTCGTCCCGCGCATTAAGCGCGAGCTGAATATCGGTCCGCTACTTCCGGAATTGCGAGAAGGCATGCTCGCAGCCGTTCTCTACGGCACCGGCAAGCGCAGCTTTGATTCAGGCGGCGACGAAATGCCCGCCGGAAAAACCGGCACTTGCTCCGATCAACTTTCCCACGTTGGCTGGTTTCTCACTTACGCCGACGAATCGCACCCCAAAATCGCTCTTGCCGTATTGATCCGCGGCAACAGCTCTCGCATTAAGGGACCACTCGCCGCTGGCGTCGCCGGCCGCATCTATCGCCGTCTGCGCGAACAAAACTATTTTGCGGAAGTTTCCGCCAATCGTAAACTCAACGTACTTTCCTCCGGCAACTGACCTCTAGCTCTGGCGTTTCGCTTTACGCCGCCTTCCCGAATCTTCGCGCTTTCCTCTCCCTGGCCGTGAGGCTCAACATAGGAGTGCGTTACGCTATTTTATCGTCGCGATTGTTCGCTTTGCGCGCATGGAAATCGTTTCGCCGGCAATCTTTCCTAAGGACTCGGAAAAGAAAATGAGTCGTAAATTTATCGTGATGGTGGTGGTGGTCGGAATCGCGGGCAGTGGCCTCCTCGCCTACGCGTTTCAGCAACGCTTGCGGACCACCGCGCAATGGAATCACCAGGTAGCGCAAGCCGCCGCCGAAGCCGAACAGATTCGCCAAAACATCGTGGTGCCCACGGACTCCCGCGTGCGCAGCGGCGAGAACTTTGCGGCGGCTCTAGAGAAATTTGGCCTGAGTGCGGGCGAAGCTGCTGGAGCGTCGGCCGCGGCACAGCGTGCCTTCAATCTGCGGCAATTGCGCGCTGGCAGCACCATCACCTTGGGCCGTTCGACGGAAGGAAAACTGCGCGAAATCAATTACCGGATTGACGCCAATCGCCTGCTCAAAATTGTGCCGGCCGGCCAGGGTTACACCGCGCAAGTCAAAGAGATTCCTTCGCGCATCGAAATTGTGGCGGTGAGCGGTACGCTCGATGACTCGCTTTTCAACGCTGTCGAGAATACCGGCGAGTCCGCCGAGCTGGCCATGCGCATTGCGCAGATTTTCGGCTACGACATGGATTTTTATACCGACCCACGCAAAGGCGACACTTTCTGCGTGTTGCTGGAAAAGAAGAAGTACGAGAACGGCCAGACCGCCGGCTACGGAAAAATCTTCGCCGCCGAATACGACAACGCCGGAAGAAAATATCAAGCGCTGCAATATCACGATCCGACCGGCCAGCCGGGCTACTACACCGCCGACGGAAAATCCTTACAGAAAGTTTTTCTGCGTTCGCCGCTGAAATTTGGCGCAGCCATCACCTCGCATTTCTCCAAAGCGCGGTTCCATCCGATTTTGAAAACCTACCGGGCGCATCTGGGAACGGATTACGGTGCGCCGATCGGCACTCCGGTGCAGACCATTGGCAGCGGCCGGGTAATCTTCGCCGGACGAAAGGGCGGCGAAGGCAACATGGTCCAGGTTTCACATTCCAACGGCTACGAAACGATGTATCTGCACCTGTCGAAAATGTTTGTGCGCCTCGGCGAGCACGTGGAAATCGGCAAGACCATTGGTCTGGTCGGCAGCACCGGCCTTTCCACCGGACCGCATCTGGATTTCCGCATTCTGAAAAAGGGGCAGTACAAGAATTTTGAGAAACTGGGATTGGGGCCATCCGATCCGGTGGCCAAGAAAAATTTGCCGGAGTTTACCGCGCTGCGCGAAAAGTGGTTACCGCTGCTGAAGAATCCGGAGATGCTGCAAGCGCCGATAGCCGCCACCGCCGTGGCGGCTGCAGACGGGCATTGACGTCGGAAAGAAACGCAAAGAAGGCTAGTAGATCACCGGCATTTTGGAGAGGCCGGCCGGCGAGTTTTCAATAGCGCGAATGACCAGGAGCGTGCGGTCGTCGTGGGGCGGAACGCCGGCGCCGCTGAAAGCGTCAGTGGCGGCAAGAATTGCACCCGAGATATTTTCCACGCAAGTGTCGGCTGGCAGGGAAGTGAGCAGCGTTTCCAGGCGAGCGAAACCAAATTCTTCCTGCTTGGCGTTTTCCGATTCCAGAATCCCATCCGAGGCGAAAATCAGCACGTCGCCAACCTGCAAATTCAAAGTGATTACGCTGTAGTCAGCTTCTGGAAAGAGTCCCAGCGGAATTCCGTCGACGGGAATCTGGGTGAGCAGGCCATCGTGCAGCAGCAATGGGTGCATGCCGCCGGCGTTGGCGATGGTCAGCGACCGGTCGACAGCGTCATAGACCGCAAAAGTAAGGGCGATGAAGCGCGCTTCCAGGCGAGCGGCGTGCAGCCGCCGATTCAGCATGGCCAGCATGTCCGCCGGCGCCAATTCGCGTTCCACCGTTAATTCGCGCAACATGCCGATGGCCAGCGAACCGTAGAGCGCGGCAGCAGTACCTTTGCCGGAAACGTCGCCCAACGCCAGCGCCAGTTTGCCTTCGCCGTACGGGAGAAAATCGTAAAAGTCTCCGCCAAGTTCACGGGCTGGAACGTAGGCCGCGGTTAGGTCCAAGCCGGGGACTTCACGTGCGCCGCGCGGCAACAACTGCAGCTGAATCTCTTTTGCGGTGTTCAAATCGTTTTGCAGCCGCAGCTGATTTTCGCGGGCGTCCTGATACAACCGCGAATTTTCGAGCGAAATGGCGATGAACGAACTAAGCGCGGTCAGCATGCGCTCCTGCTGCGCGGTGAACGCGGCGTACTTGGTGCTTTCCAGATCGAGCACGCCGATCAGGCGATCCTGCAGCAGCAGCGGAACCACCAATTCCGAATTGACGACTTCGCAGTTGTCGCAGGTGATGTAGCGCGGGTCAGAACGCACGTCGTCGAGCCGAATCGCTTTGCGCGAGGCCGCTGCGTGACCGGTGATGCCCTGATTCAACGTCACGCGAAAACGCGCAGGGATGGAGTTCTCATAGTGCATGGCGAAAACGCCTTCCAGCAACTCGGTTTTCTCGTTCCACAGCATGACAGTGAAAACGTCGTAGTTGACCAATTTCTTAACGCGTTCAGCGATGCGCCGCAGCAGCTCTTCGCGATCGAGGATGGAAGTGAGTTCGCGGCTGACGTCATACAAGAGGCCCAGCGTTTTGGCCTGCTCTGGATATGCCTCGAGCAGAGACGGCGGAACGGGGTCAGCTTCCCCGGAGGGCGGCAGCGAGGCGAGTTGAGAGAGCTCGTCCATGGGCGATATTGAAAGTCCTAGCGGAGCTAAACCTGGCCAAGCCATAGAATGCCTTATTCACATTTGATTCGCGAGAGGTGATTTGGTTTCATGCGCCGAGGCGGCACGGGGTTCCTGCCGGATAGGGCCTCAGTGCACGTAAAACGCGGTCTTGGTCAGCACCACGTATTCGCGGCCTTTTTTGCCGAACGACGGCGCCAAGCGCAGATCGAGTTTGTGCTGTTTGCCTTCGGCGGCAGTGGCTTTGGTGTAGTAGCCGATGGTGTAGCGGGTTTTGATGCGCTGGATCAATGCGCGAAATGTGGAATCGAGATTGGCGACATTCTGCACATCGAACACTTCGCCGCCCGTAGAGTCCATCACTTTGCGAATATTGACCAGGCCTTTTTCGAAGCTGGCGGCCAACATAGTGCCCGGCGGATTGTAGCCGGGAATTTTCAGGTTATAGAGTACCGCGTCGGACGCCACCAATTCGGTGATGATGTCGTGCGTGCCTTCGCCGCCGGAGTAAGTGGCAACGTCATCGCTGATCAGGACGATCACGCGGCGACCGTGCGGCGGCGCGGTCAGCAAATATTTCGCAGCGACGAAAATGGCGTCATTGATGTTGGTGGCGCCGCCTACTTTGAACGTGTTAATCGACTCGGCGACTTTTGCCTTGTCGCTGGTGAACGGCACGCGCAATTCGGCTTCCGTGGAAAAAGTGAACAGCGCGACCTCGTCTTCTGGCTTGAGCGAAGCAAGCGCTGTGTTGGCTGCTTCGCGCAACGGTCCCAAGAACGGTTCGATGGAATCGCTCAGGTCCAAAACCAGCGCGACATTCAGCGGAAGCTCGTCGCGGCTAAAAATACGCAGGTCTTGCGCAACGCCATCTTCGCGCAGCTCAAAATTCTCTTTTTTAAGGTCGCCCAGGATCTGGCCGGCTTTGGTCTTAATGGTGGCGTCCATCATCACCAGGCTGACGCTCGAACGGATTACATTTTGGTCCTGATCCTGCGCGAGCACCGCGGTCGCCCCTAATGAGGCCAGCAAACCGAGAACGCCTAAAAATCCGAGAGAATTTCGCCAGAGTCTTATCATCGCCAGCCGGATACAAGGTACTGGAGCGAAAGGCGATCAGCAAGCCTCCTGGGAGCGCTCAGAAAGCGGGCCAAGTCAGGGCGCAACGGTGGCGAAAAATCATGCGGCTTTAGGTTTGGCCGAACGGGTGGAACTGCGCGGCTTGACCGCTCTGTCTTGCAATAATTCCCGTTCAGCACGCAGCCAATCTTCCACTTCGTTACCCGGAGCGTCGCGTCTCTCCAAAAAAATCTGATAAGCGCGCAACTGGATTTGCTCCGCCGTGGGTGCGGCTTTGGCCGCAGCCTTTTTCTTGATGTTGGGATAGTAGACTTCCAGTGTTCTAGCCATTCCTTGTTGAAGCTCCTTCTTTATTGATCTCTGAGGGCCAATTCACTTCGTACCCTCTGCTGAGCAGTACCGCAGTGGGTACCCGCCACGACATTTCTGTCGACGATAGTCCCACGGAAATTATAAGAGTGCGGCGGTATTGTTAAAAAAGGCAAAATTTTGATGGAGCGCATTGAAAGAACTGAGTCATGCGCAGTACGCCGCGTCCAGGCGGGCGCCGACAATCTATGCGCGGAACAATCTCGATTCCCGGATGATTACATCGGCGACCGCCAGAAAATTGCGGCGCACTTCATCGCGCGCGGCATCATCGGCGGGCAAGCTGAGCAATGTGGCTGCGCCATGGGACAGCAGAAACAGTGCGTAAAAACAGCGCGAATAATCTTGCGGGTCCCCGCCAAACCGTTCGGCAAATTTGGTCATCAGCCACACCCGGCCCGGTTGCGGATAGTCCGGGTGAAATATGTCGCTCCAGGAATGCAGCAGCAGTTGATATTCGTGCGGATGTTCCTCGGCGAACGCCAGGTAGCGGCGGCAAACATCTTCCAGGGATCTTGCGGCGAAAAGATATTCGTTCAACTGATGGCGGAAACGCTCGGCTAGCGCCAGTCGCAGCGCCTGTTTGTTGCGGAACCGTTTGTAGACGGTCGGCGTGGTGGTGCCGGCTTTGAGGGCCACCGCGCGCAGGGTCAGGCTGTCTTCACCGTGGGTGCGCCACAAGCGCTGGGCGGCTTTGAGGATGCGTTCGTGCAGCAACAGATCGGCATGAGGCGGCATGAAGGTCCAGTCAGCCGGGCAACCGGCAGCGCGATGGAAACAACTACGTCGTGCAAGTAATAACACGAAGCGCTCGGAAAGCCAAGTGCGCGGTTGGGTGATGGTTCGCGCGGATCATAATGAGCTTTATGCGATCTGAAGCAGGCCTAAATGGTGGTTTTAGTGGGCCAAAAATAAAATTCGAGTTGCTTGCGCCAGAGCATTGACATCGTTAAACTAACAACGTATAATTATCGAGTCCAAATACCATAACGGCGATAGCGCTGTTTTAAACGGGAGAAGCTTGTGCGGTATAAAGATGACGCGGGCCATAGTGTGCACAGCAACAAATCGGGCGACAAGACCCAATCCAAGGTGAAAGTGGAGTCTGATAGGTTAAAGATTGCGGGATCGCTGCTCCCGGCATCGGTGCCCGGCGCCGCCGCGCTTCGTGAAGCGCACCGCGAACTGCAGGTTCAAGAAGCCATCGGCCATTTTACGCATTACCTGCTGTCCGAACGGGCATCCTTTTATGTAAATGGCATGCCGCTGCAAGGTCCCCGCCGAGAGGTCGTCAGCGGTTTTTTTGCGGAAGCGCTCCTAGATAAAGTGCGAATCCTGGAACTCGTCGAGCAACGTGTGGGCAACCCGTGGTTTTATCCAATGGCCAAAGCCCAGGGCATACGCCATCTGCCGGATTTAGCTCACAAAGCTTCAGTAACTTTTCTGGACGTGGTGGTATTTAACGGTTTGTTTTCGGAGCGCGATCTCTTTCATGGATTGGTGCACGCCGCGCAAATCGAACTGCTGGGCCTGAACGCCTTTGCGGAAATGTTTGTACGCGGGTTCTTGAAGTCGCGCTCCTATTTTCTGGTGCCGCTGAAAGCGCATGCATTCGGGCTGGATGCCAGGTTTGCCGCGAAGCCCAGCGTACGATTCTCGGTGGAAGACGAAATTCGCGATTGGTGGCGCAGCGGAAAATATTAGCCCGGCGCTTTTCGAGCAGTTCCGAAAAACCCGCAGCCACAGCGGCGGTTGAAGCTCTTTGGTGACGGTAGCGTCGACCGGTTGAAGGGTGACCGCGTCGCGGCGAGTCGGCAGGCACTGCGGGTAATTGTCCTGCAGGAATTTGATCATCTGTTCGCGCTCTAGTTGATGGCGTAAACTTTGCCGTCCGCCGATCCAAACAGGATGGTATCGCCGGCGACTGAGGGTGAAGAAAGCACTGCCCCGTTGGAAAACATTCTTTGCAGGCCGACGACGATGTCGTCGTAGAAGGAATCGACGAACGCTACTGCATAGTTTGGTTCGCCCTTGGCATCGGTGAGTACCGCGCTGTTTTTCTTGGCTGCATCGGTCTCAAAAAACCATGCCGTTTTTTGCAAAGCGAGATCTACCGCTAGCAGCCGGCCTTGATGCGAACCGAGATACATCATATTGCCGGCGATGGCTGGCGAAGAAAACATCGGCCAATGGTGGTATTCCAGCGTGAACAGTTCGGCGCCGGTTTTTGCATCCAGCGCATGCAGGAGTCCGGTGTCACTGGTTGCGAAATACACTTTGCCGGCTTGAATTGCCGCAGAATTGATGACCCAGGAACCTTTATTGTTGTACGCCCAGAGCTGTTTGCCGGACGCTGCTTCGATCGCATAAAACTTTGAGTCGCGGCATCCGAAGTACACGATTCCATTGTCGACCGCTGGCGAAGCCTGAATGCCGACTTGATTGTAGATTTCGCGATCTTCGCCGGTCTTGAATCTCCATTTTTCCGCGCCGTTGGTGGCGTCCAGCGCATAAAGGTAAGTGTCCCAACTGCCCACGAAGACCGTTCCGTCGGCGATGGCCGGGGAAGAATGCACTACGCCGCCAGTCTTGAATTTCCACTTCAACCTACCGGTCGCGGCATCCAATGCGTAAACGTTCGAATCGCCCGAGCCAAAATAGACCAGACCGGCGGAGACGACCGGAGAAGACAGAAAAAAATCAAAGGGATCGGGGATGATCTGCGCGGCTGGCTCCATCCCGTGAATATGCGGTGCGGCGTAGCGGCGTTCACCGGCGGTGGCGAATTTCCATTTTAAGGTGCCGGAGGCGGCATCGAGCGCGTAAAAATTCGAGTCGTAGCTCAGGAAAAATACCAGGCCGTTGGCGATGGCCGGTGTCGACGCGACGCGGCCTTCGGTTTTGAATTCCCATTTTTTCGCGCCGGTGGCGAGATCCACAGCGAAG
>Ga0157376_10000712_pt1 | contig 21517 bp, 18 predicted proteins | sample M45metaG_FD_121801 | JGI IMG/M metagenome (GOLD analysis project Ga0157376, IMG submission 121801) | Miscanthus rhizosphere microbial communities from Kellogg Biological Station, Michigan, USA - M4-5 metaG | ecosystem: Host-associated > Plants > Roots > Rhizosphere > Soil | place: USA: Michigan... | reverse complement strand
ATATTGCGCCAGGCTATTTTGAAGAAATTTTGGAACATGTCAAAACAGCGCAATAAACGTGCTGGTTCAATACGGAGGTGGTTGTCAAATTCTTACAAAATGAAGAGGATAAACAATGTCCGGATCCGATACAGTTGATTGTCCGGTTGCGGGGCATCACCCCCGATATAATAACGTTCAGATCATCCACCTTTAGTATCTTGGGAATTATGTCATCACTCACTCTTCTTGTATTTAACGGGCTTCATTTGCCGGTAGACGCAATTGACACTGCCATTGCCTGGACACAAAAGACAAATGGTAAACTAACTGTTTTGTTTATCGTCTCGGAAAAAGATCAGGATGGAGGTTATCCATTCCCCAATGACCTGGAACTGACTGAAGAACCGGAAGCCGGCAGCGAATCAATAGGTGACGACCTGGCTATCATCGCCAGCACTATCCGCCTGGCGAGGCGGCAGGCGGCATTTGCGCAGATAGAATTACAAACAACTATTTTACCCGCTCCCAAAAAAGAAAAACTGCAGCAGCTATTTGAAAGCGCCGATCAGATTTTTGTCACCGAAAATACGCTTGACCCGGCCGTACTGTCTATCGACCCGGATAGGATAGCAGCCGCGCTGGAAGGATTATCGGCCATAACAGATTGGATCAGCTAAAGGAGAATAGCGTAACTTAGTCGTGATGACAACCGACGCCTTTATTGCTTCCCAACTCAAAGATCGGCAGGACTTGCTGACCAATGTTCATGGGGTCATTGTAAGCGGTGATACCACCGTAACAGCTACCGTAGGCACCATGATGGGCAAACAAATGATACTCTATACGGCGGACGGCGTTTTTAAATATGGATTGTCGCCAGTAAAAAATTATATCTCCCTGCATGTAATGCCCATCTACGGTTCACCAGCATTGTATGCGAAATTCAAGGCATTATTACCGGCTGCCAGTTTTCAAAAAGGCTGTATTAATTTTACCAACGAAGAGGCCATGCCTTTGCCGGTAGTCAGGCAACTCATCGCCGCCTGTTCCAAAATAGATTTGAAGGCCATGAAGGAAATGTATCTGCAATCGAAAAAGGGGTAGCAATTCCAAAAGTCCTTGCTTTTTATTATTTTTTTTTCAAATGTTAAGCGATAATACCAGCACAAAACGTACACATATCACTGGAGGAATGATCATCGAAGGTCAGCAGGATAGTTGCACAGCAACCCGCAATTTCCTATGCGAACGCTTTAGCACAAGTACAACGGTTAAGAAAGCATTCGAAAGTCAATCCCTCATCAAAAAAGAGCAGGTCAAACAGTTAAGATCATTTGCGCAAGCCAATAATTTATGATTAACGGATATTCCCAGGGGATCGAAATATCTGACCAGGGGCCGGGGAAGCGCTGGTATATTTTGGAGAAGATGGGCCAACCGTTATCAAAGCAAACGATGCCTTTTACTATGCGATCTGGCTTGAATTTTTAAACAGCCTTGTTATACACAACCTGCTTTTAAAAGAAACAGCTTACACTTTACTGAGATTTACTGAAAAAGATAATACACTTTTCGCTCCGTTCATACAAGCGGATGCACAGGCGGAACTTGCAGATATTAAAGCATTCCTGGCCTTCAATGGATTTGAAAACACCCGGCGAAACGATTATTATAACAAAGAATTGGATTAATACTGGAGACATGCACGATGAAAATATCATTGTGCGCGCAGGGGAGTTATTTTTCATCGACACTGTTTTTTATACCGCCCGAATTGTTCCGGTTCAGTCCGCATAATTTATAAAATAAAGCCGCTCCCGAAAAAGAGCGGCTTTACCATTTATCTGCTCAATCATCATTGAATGACCAGCTTGCTATGACCCAATGGACTGTTACCCGTAACAGTAACAAAGTACAACCCCCGGGCAAATCCATTGGTGTTTACATTGATGGTGTTGATACCCGGCACAAGGTTGAGTTTTACAGCACGAAGCGTTTGCCCGTTAACGCCGTTTATTGTCAGCATGCCTGGCGCATTGTTTTCACTATAGATGACCAGTTTTGCCGGCTTGCCGGATAAAACCGGGTTAGGGTATATACTTACCGGCTGTATTGGTAAGGGGACAACACAAAGCGTGGTGGTTGATGCCACCGGCTGATCGGCCATTATCCTGGCGCCTGATGCGGCCGTTGTTGGAAAGAGCTGAATTTGCGGAACAATGGCATTGGGCGTACTGGCACTTGACCAATACAATTGCGCAACTGCGTTGCCGGTGTTTTCATAGTATTCAATAACGATATCGTATTTCTGACCGGCTACAAGTGAAATGCTGCCACTCTTTTCTGTAGCATCCTGGTTCATCCAGTTGTCTACCAACTGAATGCCATTTACCCAAAGCCTGATACCATCATCACTCTTTGTATAGAAGGTATAAGTTTCAGAATACTGCGCCTGTACATGCCCGGTCCATCTTACTGAAAACTTATCTTCAGGTACTATGCCAGGGGCGGGTGATAATACCTGCGGCTGCGAGCCATATGTCAATTCAAAATTAATAGTACTGTCAATGCGTGTAAGCAGCGGTGCACCGGCTAACTCAGTGCCCTGGTAATATACACCCTGAAGACCCCGCACCACCGGATAAAGCCGCGATTTGGGAATAATTGCTTTCGGTGTACTGGCGCTTGACCATGAAAGTTTGGTAATGGCATCGCCTGTGTTTTCATAATATTCAATTACAATATCGTATTTCTGACCAGCCTCTAAAGTAATATTGCCATTCTTTTCAATAACATTTTGGGTCATCCAGTTATCTACCAACTGAACGCCATTCACCCACAGACGGATACCATCGTCACTTGCCGTATAAAAAGTATAGGTTTCAGAAAATTGAGGTTGCACCTGTCCCGTCCAGCGAACCGAATATTTATCATCAGGCACTATACCTGGTGCAGGCGATAATACCTGGGGCTGTGAGTAATAGGTTAATTCAAAATTGATGGTCGTATCAACCCTGCTGAGCAAAGGCAAACCCGACAGCTTAATACCCTTATAATATACTCCCTGCAGACCAGTACCTGCAGCCAGTGATATGATTGGATACAACTGTGATTTTGGAACAATGGTTTTTGGCGTGCTGGGGCTTGACCAGTACAATTGCGCAACTGCGTCACCCGTGTTTTCATAATATTCGATTACAATATCATATTTCTGACCAGCCACAAGGCTGATGGTTCCACTTTTTTCAGTGGCCGACTGGTTTACCCAGTTGTCGACCAGTTGAACACCATTCACCCATAGCCGGATACCATCATCGCTTACAGTAGAAAAAGTATAAGTCTCTGAATATTGTGGCTGCACCTGGCCCGCCCATCTTACTGAAAACTTGTCATCTGGTACTATGCCCGGTGCAGGCGACAATACCTGGGGCTGTGAGCCATAGGTTAATAAAAAATTGATGGTCGTATCAAGCCTGCTTAGGAGTGGCGTGCCGGTTAAATCTGTGCCGTTGTAATAGGTGCCCTTCAGTCCGGTGCCGCTGCCTGTTTGCGCCGTAACAGTTGCAGGCGCAAATTTTGCTACCCAAATATCTGGCGCACCATGACTGATGCCAGTCACATCTCCTGTATTGCTGCTGTTGCTGTTGCATCCAACGATGATGCCGCCGTCGCTGGTTAACTGCATAGTGGGAGAATATTCATTCCCTCCGCCATATAATTTTTCCCACATGGTATTCCCTGCTGCATTCAATTTAACCAGCCATATATCATTGCGGTTCGAAAATTGATCCGGTCCGCTTACGCCTGCTATCTGGTAACCACCATCACTGGTCTGCTGTATGGCGTAGGCCGCCTCGTAGTCAACTGTCCCGAGTAGTTTGTCCCATGTCTTATTACCCTGAGCATCCAGCTTTACAATCCAAAAATCACTGCTGCCGTGGTTGATGCCACTAACATCTCCACTTTGACTGCTTTTGCTGCTGCCCGCTACAATATAACCGCCTTCCTGGGTTTGCTGAATACTAAATGGACGTTCCTCGCCGGCGCCTCCCAGCAATTTATCCCATAGCTTATTTCCTGCAGCATCCAGCTTTACCACCCAAAAATCAGCTCCCCCGTGATTTATACCGCTTACATCATGGCTTTGGCTGCTGCTTGACGTGCCGGCAATGATATAGTTGCCATCAGCGGTTTGCTGAATAAAGGGTGCAAAATCGCTGGCCGAACCGCCCAGCAGTTTGTCCCAAACTTTATTGCCGGCGCCATCCAGTTTGACAATCCAGAAATCAGCGTCGCCACGATAGGTGCCTGTAATGTCCCCATCGGTAGTCAGCGTTCCTCCACTAAAACTCCACCCGCTTATAATAAACCCTCCGTCCTTTGTTTGTTGAATGGAATTATTAAGTTCGTCCTGGGTGCTACCCAATAGCTTATCCCATACTTTATTACCCGAGGCATCTAATTTCAGGATCCAGTAATCGGAATTAAGTGAACCAAACAGCTTATGGTTGACGCCGCTTACATCGCCACTTTGACTGCTGTTGCTCTGGCCGGAAATAATATACCCGCCATCGGTTGTTTGCCAGATGGCGTTTGCGTTCTGGAACCCGCTTCCGCCATATAGCTTATCCCATTGCTTGTTGCCCGCCGCATCCATTTTAACTATCCAGTAATAATTGGAGCCATAATCAGGATGCGATGCATCGCCTATATCACCATCACGGCTGTCGGTGGAAGCAGTCATAATAAAACCACCGTCACTGGTTTGTTTGATGAATGTAAAGCCCGTGACTTCATAATGGGTTCCGCCCAATAGTTTATTCCATTGTATGGCTGGTGCCTGCGCAAATAATGTAGTTGGAAGAATAACAGCCAATAAGCTGTAGATGAACCAGGGTAATTTTTTTTTCATAAAAATAGTTTGTGTGGGAGGTGAAAGAATATATAAGGCTGAGTGTGAACTAAAAAATGAAGTTAAACCGAAGAGATGATATTTTTTAAAATCAGATTATTAAATGATCATTAAGTGAGTGCCGGAAAATTGTTCAGAAGTTTTAACACCTGATACTTTGGCCGGGATTCTTTGCGCAACTAGGCAGGCGCGGTCAGAAAAGATCGCATTTTTAATGGCGGGAACTAATGTATCGAAATATAAATGACACTTTCCAAAAGCCTGCAGATGTAATTTGACGAAAGCTCAAAAGGAGAACTCAAAAGTCAATGCTCCGTTAAAGAAAAGCAAACCGGTCTGATTACTCAATGATGCCCCCCACCTGCTCCTACTTTAAAATAGGGCTTGTAATCCACCAACCGCTTTAGCAATGAGCTGCCATCTTCAACAATTTTCATCTTTTGTTCTTTGGTTACCGGAAGAATAATCAAACCAAACGGGCCTTTCCCCGCACCCAGCACATAGTTGCCGGGGTTTATCACCAGAAAGTTTTGTTGGGATGAAGGTGTTACACCCATCCCGGCCGCCGTGGCATACGGCGCATAAAACATATAATGCGGTACACTCACAGACACAATATTTCTGTCATCGGGGTCGGCTTCATAGGCCCGCATCATTGGCGCCAGCATATAAGATATACCACCTTTTGAAGGCGCCTTATAATTTCCGTTTTGTATACCCCTGACAATGGAATCCCTGACCTGCACTGCCGAATATTTTCCCGAAGCCCGCATGGCCGCAACATCTTTATACACCCTAAAAACCGAATTGACACCTTCCGCATCATAGCCCATGGGCGCCGCCAAATCATCCCTGAATTCGCCCCACTCCCACTCCGTTCTTGAAACAAAACATACAAAACCATTGGAACCGGCTCTGGCGATATAATATCCCTTTGACGGATCGAGCAGGTAAACGGTAGCGGCATCGCGCAAATGCGGCGGCAGTGCGCTGAGCGCAAAATCCGTTTCCAGATCTGCCGGCATTTTTTCTAACTGGGCATTAACATGCAAAACCAATAAACAAATGATGAGTGATAGCAGTATGCGCATAAAAATTGATTTTGAATTTATTGTTTCATTTTCTCTATCATCAATACCCCGTCTTTTGTAATCCCCATAATCTCTGTCATCACGCCCAATTCTTTGCAGGTATCAAAAAATACAATTTGGGCGATAGACGTATCCCAGCTACTTACGACGGACAGGCCTTTCTCCGCAAATCCATTAATGACTTTATCTAAATTGTCAACAGGCGTGCGGTGGGCCACATGCTGCACGCCGCCTGCAGGGTTATTGTCAGGGAAATCGCGGAATACACTGGTGCCTGCAAGCGGCTGTATGATTTCAATAAATACACCGCCTGAATACACTTGCGCCGCAAGGTTTTCGCCATCAGAAGGTTTACCGTAATAGGTGCCTTTATAATCTTTTGCGCGGGAAACAGAAACCTTACCCAGGTCAATACCCATCGTATTGAACGAAGGCGCTAATTGTTGTTCAACAAGGTTCCAGTTTTTTTTCTCCCAGCCATTGAAGTAAGCTTTAATAATGGCTTCTTTTTCTGGGTTATGATTGTTGCAGGCAGCCAGCAAACAAAAACAAAAGACGGAGAATAATGCAAGTTGTTTCATTCGCACGGCGGTTTCCCGTAAAGCTATCCACTTCTGCTAGCCTTAACAGGGGCCAATCACGACCAATTGCGGTGGATTTGCGACAGGCTTACCATAAGGCCATGACTGTAGTGCCGCATCTTATCCGGCTTTAGAAAATTCTTCAGTATCAATAAAAGCTTTTCAGGAAAACTCCTTTAGGGGCTCATCGTCAAAATATCGAAGCTACTCCTGCATTATTTCGTCGTCTTCGCTCCCAGCTTCACCCCCAGCTTTTCATATTCGATATCATTGGGTTCCCACAGTTCCAGTTTATTGCCTTCTATATCCATGATATGGATAAATTTTCCGTATTCGGCTGTTTCCATTTTATCTACAATGGTCACACTGTCTTTTCTCAGCTGGTCCACCAACCCTTCCAGGTTCTCCACCCGATAGTTAATCATAAACTCTTTCGCCGAGGGTTCAAAGTATTTTGTTTTTTCGTTAAACGGACTCCAGGTCGTGAATCCTTTTTTAGTGGTGTCAGCCCCCTGCCGCCATTCGAAAACAGCCCCATATTGATTCGTGTTCAATCCAAGATGTGTACTATACCATTCCCTCATTTTCTTTGGGTCTTTACATTTGAAAAAGATGCCGCCGATGCCGGTTGCCTTTTTCATAGAGGGCTGGTCGCCAGTCATTTTTGTAATGAGCGAGTTAAAAGCGAAACCCAGTGCAAATGTTGTCACCAGTGCTAATGTTATCAGGATTCTTTTTTTCATTGTATGGTGGGTTTAAATGGATGAGTTATTAAATCTATTGGCTGTGGAGTTAGAATATTTAGTGGCTGACCATCTCAATTAATTGTATGGTGCTTTCTGTTGCCATTAATTACAGAAAGATAATTCTTTCCTGCAATATCTGTTTCAGATTGAACCTATGATGGCCTATATTTTCGCAGGGCTTTTCCTGCTTATTCACTTTTGAAACACCCAAATTTGTTGTAAATATAGGTGGCCGAACACGTACACCATGTGTTCGTATTCGTGCAGGTTCTTATTTATTTTTCCTGCAATTGACTGACCGCAAATAAATTACCGCATTGGCATAGTTTTCACTGCAATACTTGTTTAAAACAGGTTTAAGGAATTTACCTTCGTTAAATCAAAAAAATTGAGATGCTTTCTCTTCAGCAAGGCGCCTACCTCGGTAGTGTCGACACATCTATTCATGATAATTATTTAATCGCTTCTTTGACTTCATATTCGGAAGCGGCGGCACAAAAGGAAAGGCATTGCCACGAAAATCCCCATATCAGTTTTGTTCTTACCGGTGGCAATCTTGAAAAACGAAAAAATACTGAAATTGAAAGGCTGCCCGGAAAAATATCATTTTATCATTCGGGCGAATACCATCAAAGTGTTAAGATAATTGACAAATCCAGGCATATCAATTTAGAACTGCAAAGACAATTTTTTGCAGAATGTGATGTTAGTGAAAATGAATTATCGGGTGCGGTTACCAGAACGCCGGACGCTAAATTTCTTTTGCTGAAAATCTACAGAGAATTGGTACTACGCGATGAATTGTCGGCCATATCGGTGCGCATGCTTTTACTTCAGTTGTTAAATAACCCCTCGCAAAAACAGCATACATCCTGGATATTGCAAATTGAAGAATTGCTCCGCAACAACTGTAGCCAACAACTTTCCCTGAATAATCTCGCGGCCGCCGTGCATTTGCATCCTGTCACTGTTTCAAGAGAGTTTCACAAGCATCATTCATGCACGCTGGGTGAATATATGCGAAAACTAAAAGTTGAAAAAGCACTAACCTTAATGAAAACGACGAAATGGTCGTTGACAGAAATCGCTTTTGAATGTGGCTTCGCAGACCAGAGTCATTTCATAAGAACATTCAAGTGTTTTACAGGTTTTCTTCCACGCGACTATAGAAAAATATAAGGCTTTATGTCTGAGCGCAAAGCTAAATCTGTTCTATTTTAATGCTGAAAAGCAGTATAACTTGCCACACATCAGGTTCAACTTTTTATTCAGACAATCATGAAAAGTTATTTACTGCTGCTGCTGACATTACTTTTGGCAGCGAAACGATTTGGCTAAAACTTAAAGACGGTCCCAAAGAACCGTTTGATCTGGACAACAAATCCGAAAGGAAAAAAATCGAATCAAAATATAGAAAATTAAAGCATGAAGTATATAGCCATTGTAATTTTCTGCCTAATAAAATCAGCTGCCCATGCACAGCAGCCAGCTTTCCCACCAAAATTGATCGCTGCAGAACGCAATGAAGTAATCGATACGCTTCTTGCTAAACTCAATGCAATTTATGTTTATGAGGATATGGCCAAAAAAATGTCTGAAGCCATACGCCAGCATCAGAAGCATCACGATTACGATACCATCACCGACAGAGCGGTTTTTGCGGGAAGGCTAACTACTGATCTGCAGGCCGTCAGTAAGGACGGCCACCTGGGTGTGGATTATTCTGCAACACCCGTTACCAATGAAACGCCGGGAGCACCTTCACAAGAGGTGGTCAACAAGTTCAGATTAACATGGGCGCGCAACAATTTCAACTTTAAAAAAGTGGAACATCTCGATGGCAATATAGGTCTACTGCAACTGAATACTTTTTTCCCGGCCGATTGGATCAAAGACATTGCTGCAGGTTCTTTTACTTTCCTGTCTAACTCAGATGCAATTATTATTGATCTGCGCAACAACCACGGCTTTGCGCCTGACGGAGTAAACCTTATTGAAAGTTATTTTTTTAATGACGAAACACATATGGCCGATCAATATGACCGGGATGCTAAAACACTCAGGCAATATTGGACATCGGCAACAGTGGCCGGTGCTAAGCTGGCCAACAAAGATGTATATGTCCTGGTGAGCAAAAACACATTTTCCGCACCCGAATCTTTTGCCTACGACATGCAGGCTTTGGGAAGGGCGAAAGTCATTGGTGAAGTTACAGGTGGTGGCGCGCACGGTACCAAACCTTTTACCATTGGTAAGTATTTTATTGCCGCTATACCTTTTAGCTATGCAGTAAATCCTGTAACGCATACAGACTGGGAAGGAAAGGGCATACAACCTGACATAAAAGTACCGGCTGACGAAGCGCTCTTAACGGCACAAATGATGGCCATACGTGAGGTAATCAAGCGCAATCCTGACGACAGTGAGCGCATCAAAGGCCTGGAGAAAGTGGTCCTGAATTGTCAGCAACAACTAGATACACTAAAGGGAAAGCATTAAAAGACTGCATACCATCACCGCCGAAGAACGGCACCATAAGCCAGGCCTGCATTAAAAGTTTTTTTTCCGGCTATGCTAATCACAAAGCAACGGCCCAGGATCCCCTTCCCGATGATTTCTTTCCGCGTCAATACTGAGTTCATAGTGGATAACCACATAAATAATAAAACTGGCCGCGATACCGATGGCCAGACCAGCAATATTAATAGCGGCATACGCTTTATGCGTTCTCAGGTTACGCCAGGTAGTTTTAAAATAGTTTTGCAGCATGCAGATGGATTTTGATAGCAGGGACGTACGGATCCGGCGGATGTTGCAAACTCCACCGGCCAGCAACAATAAACGGATACATGCAAGGTGATTTTTTGCGCTTCTCTTTGCTGTTTTGTTTTGAACCATGCAAAAATAATGCACCTGCTACAACTATTTAAAAAAGGTAAAAGCAAGCGGATAGGACATGGGCGGCTTTCCATGATAGACCCGGTAAGCATTAATAGCCGGAAGCAACACAAATACAATCAACGAAAGCACCATGCCGGTAAAGAAATAAATGGGATAATGCATAAAGAATACTTGTGGAAATGCAGCAGAAGGAAATAACATGGGCGCGAGTGCCATAACGATTCCCGTCATCATGAAAATGCCCGCTACAATCGAATAGGTGAGCTGGGCATTCATGAGTTGCCGCCCGTATTTGCTGATACCTGGTACTTCCTCTTTTTTAAGCATCCAGTAAATAAAGGGCAATAATATATTTCCAATACCGGGGAAGAGGAAAAAAGCAACCGGCGTGATTTGCAGCACAGCCAGCTGATTGCGTTCATGCTGGCTGGGCTCGGGCAACAGTTCCTCCAGCGTCACGCCGAGCGCATCGGCAATTAATTTGAGTGTATACAGCCGGGGATCGACTTCGCCCGACTCAATACGCTGAATTGTACGAACGTTCAGGCCGGTCAGTTCTGACAGGGTTTCCTGTGTAATGCCTTTGGTTTTGCGGTAGTGAATGATTTTTTGGGAGATGGCAGGTTTGTCCATGGCTTTTTATTTAGCACAAAGTTCACTGCATGCAACGACAATTGTACCGGCATATACCCGTCATTTACCCGGCATAGCTTACTTGCCACCGGCTGCATAAAAGTCTTCAATGATTTTGACCAGCGACACAATGATCTTAGCCAGGGACTTATTGGATTCAATAGTCAGCACAACTTCATCAATGGTTACACCCTTACCCTGGGAAGAGGGCGTAATAGCGGACCAGCATACAGTATATAGATCAGGATGTGTGGTCTGAAACCATTGCATAAAACTTACATAGTCATTTTCTTCGTCGGTTAGTTCCATCTAAATATTTCGCGCCAACAATTTACACAAAAGACATCAACGTTAAAAACCATTTTTTACAGCAACATCTATTATTGTGTTTATACAAGATCCTTCACCGTTAGTTTCTCTTCACCGGTGAGCAGCATTTCAACAAACCGTACATTTGAATAATGGTTTTACTGTACCTGCCTTAGCAGATAGATCATGTGCAGTGGCCGCCGCTTACATTAATACATTTATCAATGAGAAAATACTTGCTTTGCTATGTATGCATATTGTTACTACACTTTATCCATGCCCAACCAGCGCCGGGATTACCCGTTTTTGAATCAGCGGCCAGCTTTCCTGTCAACGATTCAATCACATCCTCTTCGAAGCCCTATGCGCTGGTAGCAGGCGGCAGTAAAGGAATTGGCTATGGCATTGCCGAAGCGCTTGCAAGACGGGGGTATAACCTGGTTTTGATTGCAAGACACCTGGATTCTTTAACGGCAGCCAAAACTAAATTGGAAGGCATGTACCATATTCAGGTAGAAATCCTTGCCAATGATCTGAGCCGCCGCGAATCGGCAACAGAGATCGCAAACTGGTGTACAGAAAAAAATATTCCATTGAAAATACTTTGCAATGTGGCGGGCTATGGAGGAGCGAACGATTATTTATCGCTGCCGCTGGACACACTTCGCTACATGATTGATTTAAATATTGGTTCGGCCATGTCTTTAAGCCTGACCCTTCTGCCCCTGCTGGAAAAAAATGCACCTTCTTATATTCTAAATGTAGCCAGCATGGCCGGCTTTGCACCCATCCCGGTTAAAAATTTATATTCTGCTACCAAATCAGCCGTGGTCTTTTTTAGCTATTCACTACGCTATCAGCTGGCCGAAAAAAATATCAGCGTAAGTGTGCTTTGTCCGGGTCCGGTATTTACAAAACCTGAAATCAGGGAAGACACGAAAAAGAAACTCGGTTGGATTGGCATGGCAATGGCAATACCTCCGGAACAGGTGGGAGAAGTAGCGGTGCGTGAAACATTACACGGAAAGCTGGTCATTGTGCCGGGTGCCCTGTCAAAGTTTATGGCTTTCCTTGTAAGGTTTCTTCCAAGAAGAATGGTAGTGGGCATTTACAACAGGGCTGGCAGGAAGAAATAATTTTCATAACCTGCTATGTTACCATCGCTGCTGCTGACAGCACAGTGCAGTAAATGATCATAAATGTTTTTTATGCAATACGCGTTGGTGTCGGGAGGTAGCAAGGGCATTGGCTATGCAATAGCCAGGGCACTGGCCAGGAGAAAATTCAACCTGGTGCTAGTAGCCAGGAACCAGGAGGATTTGGCAAAAGCGAAATCAAATCTTGAAAATGATTACTCTGTCCAGGTTTCCATACTTGCCCTTGATATCAGCCTTCCTTCATCAGCAGCATTTATTGCTCAATGGTGCAACCAGCATAATATACCACTTAAAATGCTTTGTAATGTGGCGGGCATTGGCGGGTCGGCCGACTATCTGTCAGCTTCATTAACAGACACCCTATACATGCTTCGCTTAAATACAGAACCGGCCATCGCGCTTACTTATGAGTTGCTTCCCTTGCTGAAAAAAAATAGTCCATCACATATATTGAATGTAAGCAGTATGGCGGGCCTGGCACCCCTTGCCGCAAAAAATGTGTATAGCGCAACAAAATCGGCCATACTATTCTTTAGCTGTTCGTTGCGGTACCAGCTAAAAAAAGACAAAGTGGGTGTAAGCTGCCTTTGCCCCGGACCGGTATTTACCAAGCCGGAAATACAAGAAGACACGATTGCAAAATTGGGATGGTTCGGAAAAAAAATGGCCGTTGCTGCGGATAGCGCGGGAGAAACAGCGGTCCGGCAAACATTACATAATAAAATGATTATTGTGCCCGGCACCCTGGCGCGGATGGTAGCTGTATTGTTAAGAATATTGCCCCTGCAAACAACCAATTTTCTTGTTTCACATGCGGGTGTTAAGAAAAAGGTGTAAAATGAATTTCTATAGCTATTTTAGGACGAGTCAAATGTATTTCAACTCCGCACACAGCTGTATCAAAACCGGACGATGGCAAAACTTGCAACCATTATTATTTACTGGTAATCAACGGTTGGCATAAGGGGCATTGTAGTTGTCTGCATGCAGATAATCATTAATCCGCTGCTATGCTCAAAAATTACCTGAGGATTACCTGAAGAAGTTGGCTTAGAGACAAAGCAACGGATACTACATTTTTAATTTAATACAGACACCAAACGATGGAAGCCACCATTCAAAGCAACATCAGGACGAAATATATTTTCAAGTCAATGCTATTTTGTATTGTCTTTACCGGGATTTTCGCCGCTTTTTCCTATACAAAGAATTTCTTTCCCAATAATTTTGAAAGACTTTCTCATGGAATTATTGGAACACTTGCTGCTTTTTTAACGACAGCCTTATTTTTAAAGTTTGACGGGAAGCGTTTTTCTGATATCGGATTAACATTTAAGCAAAACACTGTGGGAAAGTTTTTTGCGGGAGTTATGATAGGTATTGCAATAATGGGATTGCTGGCAACGGGTGTTATGTACTTTACCAATACAGGAATTGAAGTTAATCCCCGAAGTAATTTTTTCAATTTTCTTTTGATGACATTGCCGCTGGTTCCACTGGCGTTTATGGAAGAGGCAGGGTTTAGAGCATATCCTCTTGAAATATTAAAAGACAAGGTGGGAATACGGCTGTCAATCATTATGACATCAATATTCTTTGCGGTGTATCATATTGCCAACGGCTGGACAATTGCAAGCTCATTTTATGGACCCGGTGTTTGGGGATTGGTATTTGGACTGGCTGCAGTTTACTCTAAAGGTATTGCAATGTCAACAGGCATTCATTATGCTGCCAACCTGACTACTTCTGCGTTTGGAGCAGCAAATAATACAGTTAGCTTATGGACGATAAAGCAGTCTCACAGCGCCACAGCAAAACATGGAGAAATTGATTGGGCAACGATACTTCCTTCCTTAGCTCTTTTGATTTTTGCAATACTTTGTATACAGTTATACTTAAGAGGAAAACTGCCGCTAACAGCTCATTGGCAAAAACAGAACTGAGGTGTAAATAATGCCCCTGTTGTTCGCCGATCATCAACAGCTGTCGGCCGGACTTTCTCAAATCAGCTTTGAATTATCAATGAACATTATACTTTAATCGGCATTTGTTCAGAATACGGGCCTGTATAAAAAAGAAGAACCCTGTAGAGACAGGGTTCATAACCAAAACTAACTGCTTATGAGAAAATTTTTATAGAAATGCTTTTTTTGACGATTTAGATTACAAAGATCAGGTGTTAATTCATAAAACACTGTTAAGATCCATTAAAAATCAATCGCCACTTCTTAATCTGCAGGCTAACCCTTGCAGCTTTTTATAGTTTGGAGATGTCTGAGGATTGTAATACCGACCGTAACTAAAGCCAATTGCGAATGAATCCTGCCTCCCGGGCAGGATTTTTATTGGTATCTCCATTCAAACATCTTTTGCAAAATATGCTGGTTTTCCTTTAAAATCAGCATGATGCGATTGAGCCGGTCCTTCCTTTTTCAAGTTGTGAAAAGCTTATTTTTTGACGAACCTGACACCATTATCCCCATTTCTCAAAACAATATCGTAACTATTGCCAGCCCCACCCTTTTCAAATCTTATCTTGTTAAACTGTATTTCAGACACAAAAAAATCGGTGTTTGACGTAAAATACATTTGCATGGGCGCATTGCCATTCAAAGACAAATACAATTTGCCATTGTTTTTACCCACAGACATCTGTTCTCTATTTGAAAAATAATTGCCTGTATATTGTTGCAAGACATCGTCGGGTACATGTACTACCGTTTTCTTTTCAGGTTTGTAAAAATTTTTCCAATTGTATTCCTGGGCAATTCCGTTAATAATATCATGTAAAATGATATCCTGGTCTGAGTTAACCATTACTACAACACCATCCCCGCCCGTAAGGCTTCCAAAATACTGGCACCGGAAACCCTCATTTGCTCCTCCGTGTTTAAAATACAGCCGGTCGCCAATAGAATCGATAAACACGCCTAAACCCGCATCGCTGCCTTTAAACGGTGTTAGCATTTCTCTGGTAGTAGCCTGTGAAAGCACTTTGTTTGATCTTCCTTCATAGGCAAGCTGTGTTTCTATTATAAAGCGGCTTAAATCCGTAGGATTTGTCCAGAGTCCTGCCGCAGCCATTTCAGGATAAATATGAAACTTTCCATTTATTTCTTTTCCATCCCGGTCATAGGCGGTAGCTAATAATGCAGTTTTGTTGCCAGGTGGTGGCTGCGTGTAAAAACTATTCGTCATTCCGAGCGGTTTCAATACTTTATCCCATTGATATGCATCGTAAGGCTGGTGCGTAATATCCGTTATAATTAATTGGGAAATCTCGATGCCACCACCTGAATACTCCACTTTTGTTCCGGGTTCAGCCAAAAATTGTACGGGTTCTGAGTTGGCGGGCTTTTCACCGTTTAAAATTTGAATGATGGTTGGCAAAGGGTCGTTTTTCTCATATCCTGGAAAACCGTGCACATTGAATCCTGCTGTATGATTCAGTAAATTATAAACAGTAATTTTCTTACCGGCAGTAAAATTATTTGCCGGCAAATGCCAGCTTTTTAACCAGGTATTGATATCATCGTGAATGTTTAATTTATTCTCCTGCGCCAATTTTAAAACGCCCACTGCATTGAGCGATTTGCTGATGGAGGCAGCCTGGAAAAGTGTTTGCGTTGTTACAGGAATTTGATGTGCTGAATCAGCCCAGCCATAACCCTTGGCCCATTCTAATTTGTAATTATGAATAACTGCAATGCTCAATCCGTTTATATGATAATACTTCATTCGCTCCGGCAAAGTCCAGGCGCTTTTAACCCCTTCTATCTGCACCCAACCGGCAATAGTATTTTCAATGTTGCTGATTTTTTTTGCTACGCTGTCCGGATACGTTTTTTGGCTTTGAGCAGATGTTGTATAAGTGCAGGCGATTAAGAAGAGAAAACATAAGCTTTTAAAACCCATTTCATAAATTTTCCACTAAGAGTCGAAAATTTATATATTTCACAAATTTCGCGCAACTAATTTCCAGCATCAGCAAAAAATAACCGTATCCCCGCAGTTTATTGACCTGTGCCAAATTAAGGAAATACAAAACCTGATCCGGAGATGTATTACACAATTGGGTTTTGACCAATAATTAATTTTATAAACGGTCGTACCACGACAATGGCAAAGACCTTTCAGTTATTTTTTTGAGGAATAACTGTTTTTCCTCTACGGTAAAAAAGCTGATATGAATGATAATATGGCCGCGAATGTCTTTTTCTTTCACTGATTGAATCGTACACGATGCAATTACTTCCTGGATAATATCATAGCAGGTAAATTCGTTGTCTGGTAACGTGCAATACAGATTTGGCATAAATAAATGGTGATGGCAACCTATACGGGTACATGAAAGCTTTTATTGCAGTAAGCTGCTTTGGGAATTGGTAAATAAGTGTTAACACTCCGTAATCTTGTCATGATAGGGCTCATCACAATCTTACAGCAGCTAGTCAATGCAAACAGGTCATTGCTATCATTCAGCCTATTGCAAATGCTGAAGATGCAGGACTTGCGGCAAATGGCCTTCCTTTACTGCAACCTTTTTGACCGCTTCCAGTCCAATTCAAAAAAAAAAATGCAGACATTCATTAAACACATTTTACAATTACTGGTGATTGCTTTCTTATCCGCAAGTTTATATGCACAACCCAACCCCGCTGTACAAAAAATGGCGCCCGCTGCACTCAGAGCGGATTTCATGCTCATGAGAGATGCCCTGACAAAAAACCATCCTGCCCTTTACCGGTACAGCAGCAAGACCCGGATTGATCATATTTTTGACAGTTGCGGAGCATCCATAAAGGACAGCATGCCGCTCGTAGATTTTTACTTGTTGACCAGTTATGTCATGGCAGCCATTGGTGATGGCCATGCACATTGCAAACTTCCAAAAGCATTCATGGATGACTATACAACAACTACAAAACTGTTTCCTGCCATGGTGCTGTTTATCAATAACAGGGCTTTTGTTTATTGCTGCAAACAAAAAACGGAGCTGGAAGGGACAGAAATCCTTTCTATTAATGGCCATCCTATGAAGTCAGTTATTGCAAGGCTTTTCCGGTATATCCAGACAGATGGAAGAATACAATCCCGAAAAAACTGGGAACTGCCCGAATTCTTTCATTTGTATTATAATACGCTCTATGGTGCAACGGACAGTTTCAGCGTAACAGCCAGATCAAAAAAAGGAAATCTGATAAAAACAGTAGTGCAAGGGGACTATGTAAGAACTATTTTATGCGGCAATCCCATGCCGCGACCCGATAAATACCTAACCTTACAATATACTACTGATAATATTGCTATTCTGACCATAAAAACTTTCCTCGACGATTTCCTGAACACAACAGGTGAACATTTTAGGCCCTTCCTGGATTCCGCTTTTAATGATATCAAAGCAAAAAAAGTGACCCGCCTTATCATTGACGGACGCCGTAACCAGGGTGGCTATGATCACAACGGGCAAATCCTTTACTCCTATCTTACGCAAAAACCATTTGCCTATTATGCATCGCAGGAAACCGTTAAAGGAAAAATAACGGAAAGTCAAAACCATGACCTGCTGGAGCAGCAGCCTGACAAAAACAGTTATTGGGGCAAAGTTTTTTTCCTGATGGATGGAAGAAGTTTTTCGGGTACGGCTGAATTTTCTTCTATTGCAAAAAGTAACCAGAGAGGTGTATTTATAGGAGAAGAAACCGGTGGGGAATATTATGGAAACAGTTCTGGCGATGAAGTCAATGTGACACTACCTAATAGCCAGATCAGTTGCCGGATTCCTCTAATTAAATACACAATGGCCGTAAAAAGATCAAAATATACTGACCGGGGCGTGATCCCAGACTACCCGGCATATCCAACTATTTATGATTTTATTGAACACAAAGACAGTCAATTGGAATATGCTATTAAACTGGTAAAGGGTTTTTAAGTATTGCAGCGGATGAACTTATTATCTATATCCACATCTTTAAGGCAGTGATAATTGCTTTGCGGATAGGCATTTCCGTCATACAAAAGATAATCATTTTTCACCTGGTTATCTTTTGTATGTACCAGGTTCCCAACTTCTCACCGGCATGAAAGCGATTTAAACTATTTTTCTGTCACCACTTTAATATCCCGAAAAAATGCATCCGTACCCGAATCCACCCAAAGACCAACAGCACCGCTGTTGGCCGCACCCAGCTTTAAGTCGTTTACAATCAGGACCGGCTGCGGATTATCGTTCAGGTAAAGTTTGGCCTGCGCATCCTTCACCACGATCTTCATTTTGATCCATTCATTCAATCCCATGTCGGCATAGGATTCATATTGTCCGGCGGCCTCTTTGCGTAGCCGGTCGAATGTATAATCAGGATAGGAAAAATATTGTGTAGAATGGTTTCTGCGGAGCTGATCTTCTGCCCTTCCGTTGGTGGGCCTTATGTAAATAGATTCAAACCTGCTGTTGTCTTTATTAATCCTGAATGCTACACCGATAAAGCCCCTCGCACCCTCTGTCGCAGTGGGCAGCAACCGGCTTAGCAGCATTACTTCAATGGTTCCGTTGCTAAAACTACCGGTGTTGTTCAGCCGCACAAATGTGGCAATATCGGCTCCTTGCGTGGCTGTATCTCTTGCTATCCTCACCGCTTTTTTGCCATCGATGTTTGTAACCGACATATTCACCAGTACTGGTTGCAGGTCATAGTTTTCGAAACGCATTTGCTGTGCCAGCAGGGCGCCCGAAGATGACAATAGCAATAATATACCTATTATCATTTGTCGGTGTGGCCGTCGCCATAGTGCCTGCACACCAACAAAGGCGTCAATCGCGGGGCGCAACAGGTGAATGATTGATGAAAACATAATGATCGTTTTGAATTGTATAATGATGTTTTTTATTCGGTTTTTACTAACTCAATCTTTCTTCCAACTTTTTAATTGGGTGATTAATAATCCATAGCATTTTACTAAAAACAATTCATGTAACAAAACCGTACATCCTGCTGTCCGGTTTTGCATGCCGGGCAGGATTAAAAAATTCGCCGGCCCTGACACGCCACAAAAAGCGGACAATATTTTTTTTGCAACAAAGAAAATACGGACACCTGCTGTTCATAAACGGACATACCCGTCCTGCTCTGCGAAGAACACTTTACTGGTTTTCAAATCCTTGATAAAACGGCATTTTGCTTGTACGGGTAAAGCATGCGTTTAATTATTCTTCTGGCAACTGTACTTTTTTCTTCCTGCAGCGACAGCGGTCCGTCCTGGGAAGAAACACTTGTCATACAAACCAGTGGTAAATCGTCTGTGAAAAGCATTGACAGCCTGGTGCTGCCATTCATGAAGCACTATGAAATCCCGGGCTTTTCCATGGCTGTTGTAAAAAACGGTCAGCTGGTATTTGCAAAAGGATATGGGTTTGCAGACATGGCAAAAAAAACAGCCGTTACGGATTCAAGTCTTTTCCGTATTGGAACTATTTCCTGCACCATTACCGCCATTGCCATTATGAAATTAATTGAACAGGGAAAATTAACGATGGGCACCATTGTGTTTGGGCCAAATGGTATTTTAGGAAATGCCGGCGCGTCAAAACCATATAATCCGGTGATAAACCAAATTACGATTGAAAACCTGTTGCAGCAAACCAGTGGCGGCTGGTCGGATGGCGATGATCCGGTGTATATGCCTGTCTTAAGAAGATCGTCTGTTAGCAGGGACACGCTTACTGGTTTTACCCTTGACAATATACCCATAAAAAACCCTCCCGGCAACGTCTCCGCATTTTCGGGCTTTGGTTATTTTGTGCTGGGCCGGGTCATTGAAAAAGTAACGGGCCAGCCTTACTCCTTGTGGGTGAAAAAAAATATACTGGAGCCGATCGGGATAAAAGATATGCAGCTTACCGCCGACAGGGAAGAAGAGAAAAAACCAAATGAGTCCAGCTGCTACAACCCGATCCGTCGTTTAATTCCCGGTGATGACCGGATGGAAGAGCCCTTTTTTTACGGAAGGGCTGATGCCAGTTTTGGATGGATTGCCAGCGCAACTGATCTTGCCACGGTAATTGCAGCGGCCAGCGCCGACTCTTCCATATTGCTGCAGCCATCTACCCAAAAAATAATGTTTACCGGTTCCAAAGCGAACCCGCACACAGCCAGTGGATGGTTTTACAATGATGATTATAAAAACCGTTTCTGGCAGGCAGAATACCAGGGCCTGACGGTTGAATTTGTACGTGCGTACAATGGCTACAGCTGGGCGTTGCTGGTAAATACCGACAGGCCGGGCTACCCGAATTTTCAGGCAGACCTTGACCAGCTGGTATGGAAGGTTCTGGGCAATAACAAGATGGAGTGGCCAAATAAATAGTGCGCCATGCCTTAAAATTATGGGTGCGTTGACCCACAATTTTTCATGCCCTCGTTTATTGTACTTTTGAAAACTCATTAACTTCCAACCCAGTATTCAGAATACGTTTGTCACCAGCGGCAAACCGCTAATGAAGAGAAAGAAATCAGGTTATTTGAAACCCGTTAAAAAAAATTATGCACCGGTTAATTTATTTGGGGCTGCTGTTGTTTGTTTGTTCGCAAGCATGTGCACAAAAGAATAAAAATGCCATCATGGATAGCTTGCTGCAATCACGCAATAATCAAAAAAGACTGGCTATCATTTTTCAAATGGCCGGTATGGATGAAACAGCCATTCCCCTAACTGCACAACAGGATGTAAAAAAAATATTATTAAAATGGTATCGCGACCAACCAGATGCAGGTTTGCATTCAGCGATTGATTTCTTATTCCGGCACGCAGCAACCGGCGAAAAGCCAAGACAGATAAACTGGAACATGGCTGCCGCCCTGGATGAAGCTGACCGACAACTTTACCGGCAACGCCAGGGAACCAAGAATTGGTTTCTTACTATACAAAATCAGACAATGTCTGTCATACACGGCCCCGTTACTTACCAGATGGGTTCAGCCATCGGTGAAAAATACCGGACGCCTGACGAGCTGCAGCATACAATTAGCATTCCACGGTCTTATGCTGTTAGCACAAAAGAAATCACTGTCGCCCAGTTTCAGTTATTCATTGCTGCCAATCCATCATATATTCAATTGGCTACAAAAGATTCCAGCAAATTTCCTTCAGTTACCAATAAAAGGCTTTTGCTATTCAGTCCCGATAAGGATTGCCCGCAAATTTT
>Ga0157376_10000710_pt1 | contig 21549 bp, 16 predicted proteins | sample M45metaG_FD_121801 | JGI IMG/M metagenome (GOLD analysis project Ga0157376, IMG submission 121801) | Miscanthus rhizosphere microbial communities from Kellogg Biological Station, Michigan, USA - M4-5 metaG | ecosystem: Host-associated > Plants > Roots > Rhizosphere > Soil | place: USA: Michigan... | reverse complement strand
ATGTATTTGTAGCAAACCGGACGAGGAAAACAAAATGGGTGGTATTTTATACCGATATTGATTCTATCAGGGTAAAAGTAAAGCCAGGAACTAAATTTGATTTTGTTGTGCTGTTAAACGGAAAAGATTCCTGTTTTACCCAGATTGCAAGTGCCATCCCTCCGGAAAATAAAGCGAACAAAAATATTTCCGGGACCCATGATACCATTCCCTTTGTGCTGACAGCCTACGACGCTATTCGTGTAAAAGCTATCAGCAACGACACTGATACACTGAACCTTCATTTTGATCTGGGTTCTCTTGATTTTCACTTACTCAAAGACGCTTTGCAAAAAAATAAAAAACCGCTGACATTGCGCATAGGTCACCTGGTTTGGAATAGCCCTACCGTTATTTCCACAAGCTTTACAGCCCACGATATGGATGGACGTTTTGGCTGGAACCTTTTTGAAAACAAAGCTGTTGAAATTGATTATGACAAGAAGCTTTTGATCATTCATTCAAAGATGCCGCAACAAATACAAGGCTTTACTAAATCCAGGCTTTCGTTTAACCGTTCATTTATTTGCATGAAGGCAAGTTTTATAAAAGGCAAAAGAAAATGCAGCGGCAGTTTTTTACTTGATACAGGGTCTGATCGGGCTGTTATTGCAGACAGTACATGGGCTGCTCAGGAAGACTTTACTGCCAATCTGAAATTTATAAATTCTACAATACTAAAAGATCCCAGGGGTGTGAAATATGAAACCAGGACCGTACTTGCCCCACTGCTGCAAATCAACCATCATAAGCTTGCAGATATTCCAACACTTGTTTTACCGGGTAAAAACCCTGCAGACTTTGCTATTAACTTTCTCGGCAATGATTTGTTAAAGCGGTTCAACATGATACTGGATTTCAGACACGATTGCATCTACATGAAACCAAATCAATTGCTATCATTACCTTACAGGACAAAAGCCTAGACCGGCAACACCTTTTTTTTGCTGAACCCAGACAACCGCAGTGATTTCTTGTTTGCAAGTAAGCGCGACTATTTTGCAAAATGAAAATCGATGTCCTTCATTTTAGGAAATTTCACGCAAGAAGACGATGAAAGCAAAATCAACTTTGCTTCCTTGCCTCTTGGTGTCTTTGCGTGAAACCAACGGCATTGAAATAAAAATGGTAAAAATTTTACACAGTTTGGCCGTAAAGGGATTGTTTTCTACAACAATGGCGCTGGTAACCAACAAAAAAAACTGGCAGTATTATTACAACAAGTAGATGTTCGGTAGCAACAGTAATCATCTTTATAAAACTTTTCTGTGCTGAAAATTCTATTATTTCTCTTGATTGTTTTAATTTCTACTGTTGGTTACAGCCAGGTAAATCCCCCCATTGATTCCCTGAAAGCCGATTCACTGCGTATAAAAGCCGCCGCGCCGATAAAACCTGCAGATAATAGCAATCAGCAATATGATTTTGGAGATTTAACCCGGCAGATTCTTCATCCCAGGAAAAAGCCAGATTCATTGCATAACAAATCCGGCATTACAGTGGTGCCCAATGTGGCCGCCAATCCCACTATAGGAGGACAACTGGGTATTAAAGCAGTGGCAGGTAAAAAACTGGGCACTGATCCCAATACACTGTTTTCAGTTGCAGCTACTTCGGCATCCATCACCACTAAAGGGATTATTTATTTTTATATCAATCACAATGTTTTTACACCGGGCAATAAGTGGAATTTTCAGGGCAACCTGGTGATAGCAAAAACAGTTACTCCTGATTATGGCCTGGGCATCGGGAAGACATATGATGGTAGCGACGATGCACAAAATATACTTGCCAATAATGCCCGTAAAGCATATCCTATTCATTCTGTGTATTACAATATCAGGGAAAAAGTATACAAGAACGTTAAGCAACGTCTTTTTGTTGGGGCTGGTCTGTCGTTTGAAATCAGGCGCAACATTCAAAATAACGATACAGCCGGTAATGCTACACCATCGGGTGTTTATAATACGGAGCATGGTTTTCCCCAGGACCACTATTCGGCCAATGGATTTCTTTTTAATATAGAATACATCACACGCGACAATCCGAACCGTCCCTATAAAGGTATTTTCTTCGATGCCGGAATAAGGGCTAACCAGACCTGGATAGGAAGCACAAAAAATTCTTTGCAGTTTACTACCGATTTCAGAAAATATTTTAGTTTATCATCTGCTAACCCCGAAACAGTGCTGGCTTTCTGGAACTGGGGTTCTTACCTGCTGAGTGGAGATATACCTTATATTGAATTACCCGGTACCGGCAGGGATGGTACTTTTAGAAGTGGCAGAGGGTATACGTCGCAGTATTTTAAGGGCACAAAATTTAATGATACAGAACTGGAATTGCGTTTTCCTATACTGAGCAATAAATTTATAAGCGGGGTTGTTTTTGGTAATTTGCAAACTGGCAATGATGAGCATGGTACGCCAGTGTTCCAGGTATTTCAACCGGGTTATGGAGCAGGTTTACGGGTGCTCTTTAATAAGGCCACCAGAACCAATCTTTGTCTGGACTATGCATTTGGCAGATTTGGAAAAAAAGGTTTTTTCCTGAATTTAAACGAGACTTTCTAGCTTGCTTTCTTCAAAGCGGTACCAGGCGCTGGTATTCATTGATAAGTTTGTCAACCATTTCATCATCATATTCAGCCTGGGATGTTTGGGTGATCAGTGAACGCAGTATTTGTTCTGCACGTTCTTTTTGTGCTGGCTGCTCCCCACTATCTCTGGGCAAGGGTATGATTTCTGGTATGGTATGTTGCTGCATAATTTTTTTAAAACTTACAAGCCCAGATGTTGTGCCAGAAACAACAGGCTGAATTGTAAGTGGCACACTTGTTTTTAATAATGGTTTAGGGAAAATATTCCTCGTTTGCGTTCCCACTATGAATGTATTGCCCTCTTTTTTATGGCTGTTTAGCGAATCCAGTCTGCATCGCGGAGAAATTTTATTAGTTGAGGATCGCTGGATGATGTAGCGGGAATCCAATCGCCGATACGCTCGCGTGTCCACCAAATGCCATTACCGGGTTTTGCAAATGTATAACGGTACAATACTGCGCGCACAAACCGTGGCGGCTTACCGGGAAATGGATTGCCCGAAAATAAATGTACAACAGCAGGATCATTATGAAGCAGTTTCCAAATCAGGTTGTATGTCCATGGATAATCATCCGGAGCCGACATGGCAGCAAACCACATTTGCCAGTCTAACCGCAACTGGTAGGGAGCTATCTGCGGTGGACGATGGTTAAGCAATACAGGTAAACCTTTATAGATATAGGGTTTCCATAGAGCGGAATCGCCTGGTTGTTCATCCTGCGTTCCCTCAAACACTACGTTAAGACGTTCCTGTCCCACAGTGCCAAATGCGCCATAGGTGTTTACCAGGTCCAGCGGATCAAATGAAGTATTCATGACCTGCCGCGGAGAAAGAAGGTTAATGGCTGGTTCAATGCTGAGCAGGATAACGATGGCGGTAACTATACGGCTTGTTATGATCACGGGTTTCGATTGTTCGGCTAACAAAGCGGCTGCTTCGGATTTGCGAACAATATATTTGGGAAGCAATTTCCGCCAGAAGCTATCATCAAAACAGGCCAGCGCCGGAACGATGGTGAGCCAGTTTAAAAAAGAGAGATTGCCGCTCAGGATAATGCTGCACTGAAATAACACAATGACCGCTCCCGCAATATGCCGTCCATACTTTGACCAGAATACAAACAAGGGCGCAACTATTTCGGCCAAAAAATTGAACCATGTGCCAACTTTCAGTATACTATGTGGCAAAAAATGAAACCAACGGCTCAGCGGCCCGGGAATAGGTTGTGTCTGAAAATGATAGTAGAGTGCTGTACCATTGCGCCACATATCATCTCCGCGCAGTTTTATTAAACCCGACCCCATCATTATCCGGAATATAAGCCACCGGAATAAAACAATGATCAATACGGGTGGTGGCCGGCGGGGAAAAGGGCGCATATCAATCAAGGGGCAAAGAAAAATGGCAAGAAACCCGGTTTCAGTAAGCTGTATCTCCCACCCATAGCCATACCATTCCTGCCCTATATGAACAAAAGAGATGTAGATAAACCAAAGCAGCGTCAACACCGGCGCATTTGCGAATCCCGCAACTACTATAACAGACAACAGGAATCCAATCCACGCCATTGTTAGTAAGGCTGTATCAGAATGCCCAAACCAGAAGAGAGAAGGCAGCCGGAAAAATCCGGCACTATGTGAACCGAGCGCATGGCTCACCCTGTCCATATACAATCCTGCGGGCAGTAATCCATTAGCGCCCACCAGGGGAATGATTTGGTTAATGACCACAAGAAATGCCACTGCATACATCACTCCCAGCAGGCGAAGCAGCACAAAGCGGGTTAGCCAGTAAGCCGGCGGGGCCTTTGTTGCAGGTAAGACAATTGCTTGCGTATGGTCTGTCTCCAATGCTAAACTTGTTTGCCTGTTAAAGTTATACAATGGCACGGTTGTGTGCATTGATTCATTCACTAATTTCATACCAGTGGATAAACGTGATTATGACGCAATCGTAGTGGGTTCAGGACCCAACGGATTGGCAGCGGCGATTACGCTGCAGCAGTCGGGGCTTGCCGTTTTATTGCTGGAAGGAAAAGAAAGCATTGGCGGCGGTATGCGTTCGGCAGCGCTTACGTTGCCAGGTTTTACGCATGATGTATGTTCCGCCGTGCATCCGCTGGCAGTACTATCACCTTTTTTTACTGCATTGCCACTGCAGCAATTCGGATTGAAATATATTTATCCGGAGACAGCCGCCGCGCATCCTTTCGATGATGGATCTGCTGCAGTGCTGAAACAAGATATACACGAGACAGCTTTTTTACTGGGGGCCGATGAACAAGTATACCTGCAACTGATGGAAAAAATTGTAAAGGACTGGAATAAAATCAGCGGCAACATATTAGCTCCTTTACAATTTCCCGCACATCCCCTGGCGATGGCGCGTTTTGGAATACAGGCCCTGCAACCCGCTACCTGGCTGGCAAAAAAATTTCAAACATCCAAAGCCAAAGCATTATGGGCAGGAATGGCTGCGCACAGCATTCAGTCTTTGTCAAATACAGCCAGTGCTGCCCCCGGCCTGGTATTGCTGGCTGCAGCACATCTTAAAGGATGGCCATTTCCTGCAGGTGGTGCGGTATCCATTGCCAATTCGCTGGCTTCATTTTTTGTTTCGCTGGGTGGAAAGATTGAAACAAACTTTTATGTGCGTTCCCTGGATCAGTTGCCTGCCGCACATGCATTGTTACTGGATGTTACACCCAGGCAATTGCTCCAGATAGCCGGCTACCGGTTTTCTTCCTTGTATAAATGGCAATTGCGGAACTACCGTTATGGAATGGGTGTTTTTAAAATTGACTGGGCCCTGGATGCACCCATACCATTTACAGCCAGTGAATGCCGGCAGGCTGGTACCGTGCATATCGGCAATTCATTTGCAGAAATCAGAAAGAGCGAAGAGTTAACAGCAAAGGGTATTTATACCGAAAAGCCATTTGTATTGCTGGCCCAACCCAGCTTGTTCGACAACACGCGGGCGCCTTCGGGTAAACACATTGCGTGGGCCTATTGTCATACACCGGCAGGTGCTGAAAAGGATATGACCGCAGCCATTGAGCAACAGGTGGAAAGATTTGCACCGGGCTTTCGGGAACGTATAATCGCAAAAAGCACCATGAACGCAGTACAACTGGAAAACTACAATCCCAACTACCAGGGTGGTGATATTAATGGTGGCGTTATGGACATAAGACAGTTATTTACGAGACCTGTACTAAGACGATCTCCTTATACTACTTCTGCGCCGGAAATATTTATTTGTTCTTCTTCTACTCCACCCGGCGGAGGGGTGCATGGCATGTGCGGATACCATGCTGCGCAGCGCGTATTAAAAAATATATTTCATATCAGGTCAGCGGGGTTGCAGAAAACATAAGCTTATAATACATTGTCGTTTAGTTAAGGATTTCTTTTATTTAGACCTCCCCTTTAATTCTCCTCCAAAGGAGTGGAAAAGGCCTTAACTAAACGACATTGAGCTTATAATAGCTGAATAATACCTTTGGCTATCCAAACAAGACTTGTAAACAGATTCAGAATAAAAACAATGGTCTTAACGGTAGTGAAAAACGCCACAGTGCCCGCCAGATCATCTTTTGCCGATGCAAGAAATATAGCAAAGCTCAGATCTTCCAGCCAGTCAAAGCTTGCGCCTGCGATAATCAGGATAGTTAAAACGGTTTTTAATGAAGGATTACTGCAATACAGCAGGCAACTTAAAAATAGTAATGAATAAAAGAAAGGAAAGATTAAATCGAGTGGTAAAAATGACTGATAATAACGCCTGTGATCATAACCCGCTTTTTTTGCAGCAATGATATATTGCCGGCTGGCGTATCTGCGGTTCTCATAAGCATCCACATCTATTGGGTAAGGTGTTATTGCCGGATTTTTTAAATAGTAACCGTTTATTTTTTTAAACGCAAACCTGAACAGAAAAAAGATGATCAGGTAGGGGATAATGTTTTTTGTGGCAATAAGATATGGTAGCATAATTTATTTTATTGGTATGCTTATCTGAACCTTTTGATGACAGCGGCAAGGCTATCATTCTGGTGAAGCCGCTTTATAATTCTATCGGCCGTAGTATCAGACATAAACCAGTTCATAGCGTAGGAGGGCTCTCTTGTATAAATTCTATGCAGGTCTGTATCTTTTGCCCATTCTTTATTGCTTTGGTACAATGATATACGGGCATAATCAGTATAAATGCTGTCGTATATTTTTAGATCATTCAGGTAATTGGTAAGGCGACCGTCATTCACCGTGGTTTGCATATCATATGCACCAAGTATAGTAAGCACAGGTGCCAGCAGATCATTCTGAATGGGTTTGATAGGTTGTATACTTGTTGGATCATATTCAATGGGGCTGTTAACAATATGAAGTACATGGAAATGGATTCTGCCAATGGCATCACCCAAGGGATCATGCGTACGGCGGGCGGTCTTGCCGATGGTTACAATGGCGCGTACCAGTTCCTGCACCACACCGGCCCCTGAATTGTCAAAATAACCACCATCAACAAAATCGCTGTTGCCAATTCTGCCTGCCGGACTCAGGTAAGGAAACCGCGCACCCAAAATAGAACCGGAAGCGAGGCTGATATCCATGGTATCGCTCAGCAGGCTGATAACGTCTACGCGACTGTTGAACACTGCGCTGTCTATTTGCAGATTGCTTACAACGCCTGGCGTACCATCCTGCACCCTGGTAGTATTAATGAAAAGCAACGGATAGTTGATGCTGCCGTCTTTAGTAAGCGCCGTAAAACCGGAGAAGCTGGTATCGAACGGGATTTTATAAAAATGCGGATCTTCATCCTGCACCGATTCTTCAAATGACTCTTCCAGTTTTGCTGCACGGTCTCTTGCATTTAAGCCTGGTATGATATAATGAAAATAATCGGGCCCAAGCAGCCGCGCAAATGTGTAGGTAAAATAATCTTTGCCCAGGTAGGTTTGCAAAGAGCGTTCGTAATTGGGCTGGGTAATGCTGTCTTTATTTTTCAGCGCTGCAAAATATCCGGCCACACCAACACCTCCACCCGATGTTCCTGAAAGACAAAACACCTGGTCAGAAAATTTCCTGCTGCTATGAAACGTAGCATCTTCAATCCTGCCCAGTACAGAAGCTGTCCAGAAGCCCGACCTGGAAGCTCCACCGTTAGACATGATAAAATACATATCAATTGGAGCAGTATGATTTCCGGTATCATTTTTTTTCAGCCATGCGCTGAGATAGGTTTTTAGAACAGGCCTGGCCATTTTTTTTATCGTAAGGTCGCCGGATTGTAATTTCTTCTGCCTCACCGTATGCGTTTCATGTAAACCAACAATAAATGCGAGCAGAAAAAGAAGGAAATGAAAATTCAATTTGTATTTCACAGAAAAGGCGGTGACCACGTTACCAAAGGCAAGCAGTACACCAAAGGCCAGCAATATAAATGAAAAGGGCCCGATAATTCTCGCAAAACCAAGAAAATGAATGCTTATATAATAACAAATAATGGCGGCAACACTGGTATAAATAAACCATTTATAGTAACCGGACTCTTTTAATGGTATGCAAAAGAAATCCAGAATGATTTCGGTTAGTTTTTTCATTCCTTTTGCATGCTGATCCCGGTGGCGTACCGGAGCAATTAACATGTCGCGCCGGTGCAGGTTAGTATAAAGAATATAAATTACATGCAGTGCAATTATCAAAGCAAGAATGGACGCAAAATGAATTTTAGGTAAAAAGCTAATGAAGATAAGGACTGCTATCAGGGCAATGCCAAGCCCATTAAATAAGGGCCGGAAAAATGGTTTGTCAGACCACTGCGCGATAATCCACCTGTTTACGAAATAGAAGGCCAGCAATAGTTCAGTTAGTAATAGCCATGCAAATGCTGATTTCATAGCCAGGATCATGAGTGGCGACTGCAGAAAAGCAAGTTCCAGTATAAGAAAACACGCGTTGCCCGTCATCCGGGGAAACTCAATCATAAAATCACCGTGAATATTAGGATATGATTTACCTTCCGCAGGTACACTCTTTTGCACGACAGCGTGTATTTCGTCAACAGGTTCTGCCTGTTTTTTTAATTTGATATAATAAATAACACGGGCAGAATACCAGGTAACGTAAGCCCAGAAAGCAATTGCAAGAAAGAATACAATCCTTGAATAACTCCAGTGCAGGCTTCCCATGTCAACCGTTCTGGCCTTGTTTTGTGTAAATGCTACCATAAAGTCTTTGCCTTGTCCGGCTATCCAGAAACTGGCAATACATAAAAGCAGGAATAAAATGCCGGGGAAAAATATCCAAATACATTTAAGAAACTGCGACAATGCCAGGCGCAGGTTTTGAAAGAATTGGATCCAGTATATTTTGAAATCCGTCCACGTAATCTTGTTCGCGGGAATAAAAACAGCCAGTGCAGCAACGAGGCTGAAAGCAATCAATATTAATTTGGGAAATGTATACCAGCGCATATCTGCAAAAGGGTTGCTTATGCCGGTAAACTGGTAGGGCGTCTTATAGCGAAGTGCAGTAAGTGCACTGCTGGTGGCGCCAAGGATTTTCCAGTCCTGGATAATATCTATGACGGTGCCGGCTATCAATGCAATCATGCCGGTTAGCAAAATATTTTTAACCAGCTGCCTTGTATTGTTTTTGCACAACTGGAATAAAATAAAAAAAATGGAAGGGAAATAGATCAGCATTAATACATAGTCAAGCCGGATGAGTTCTGTTACTGATGTAAGGCGGAGCTGATTGGTTTGCCAAAATTGAAATATCCTGTTTGCCTCTTCCGAGGTGCTGCGGTTGAAACAGGTAAATGTACGGTTGGCCAGTCCGGCGCCGGAGCGATCATTCAGCAGATCAAGATAGGAAATGATCAATGTACAGCAAATCAATGCAGTTAATGCAACGGGCAAGATACGTTTCATGATTGGTTGTTAAAAGGTAACTGGTGTATGAAATGGGGCCGGCAGTCATCTGTAGGGTGGCTATTCAGAGGGCGGCACTAATATAAACCAAAATAACAATAAGGCAACGGGTGTTTAAACGGTAATTAATAATGGCAGGCGCATAATCAGCGTTTGGAAATATTGCCCCATATTGGCTGCCTTAGACATGGCACAACAATTGAATTTATTACGGTATAAGTTCATCGCATAAAAAAAAACAATATGGAAATCAAAATGAATGAATCGACCAATAATCGCCCGCAGGGTAAGAGGCTGGTAGATGCCCCGGCTGTTTTTATTGACATAGAAGACCATGTGCAACAACTACAGTCAGAAACAGGCTGGCAGAAAAATGATCGGAACGCAATTACTGTTTTTAAGTCAGCCGGCACCACGGTGGTGATTACGGCCCTGCACAAAAATGCCATGCTGGATGATTTGGATACAGAAGGTCTTATCCTGGTGCAGGTGTTACGGGGTAGTGTATTTTTTACAGGTGATGAAAATGAATCAAGAAAGATTGCGGGCAAGCAAATGATGGCTATTCACCCCGGACCAAAACTACAGGTAACTGCCGAGGAGGACAGTGTGTTGCTTTTGACCGTTATTAGCAATTAATGGAAACCGGGTATTCCTGCTGGGCAGGAATAATATTCGGTGAAGCAATTTGTCTACGTCATTGCGTTCCTGTCTGCACGGAATTTGAGATTCCTGCAGGAATGACGGATCTAGGAGTTGAGAATGATGGTGTACGGTGTGAAGGCGACGAAAGGAATTTGTTCACGGGGGCGAACAAATTCCTTTTATCTTTTAAGATTTAACGGCTGACCATGGGCGCGGTGGTTTCGCATTTCTCCCACATCTGCGCAAAATATTCTGCCGATAGAAACAATGAGTTAAGTTGCGGAGAAGGGGCGCCTGCTTTTTTTAGCGCTTCGAAAAAATCCGGTATCATGCCAATATGGGCCATTCCGTCTGTATTATAATCCCACCTGCGGGGACTACCCACCATTGTGTATTGACGCAGGAAATCATATTGCGAAGCGTTTGTATAGTTGATGAGCTGACCGGCAGCGGGTTTTTCCGGTGTGGTTGCATAGCCACCAATGTCAGAACCAAAGGCTGTGCTTCTTCCGCCCATGGCCCCCCAGTGCAACCGGTAATTTGTATTGAACTGCGCAGGATTCTGCCCTTCCCATCCCATACCAAACATGCCGCCCAGCTCTTTGATAGCCCTTAGTTGTGCAGGTGTCCTGGTTTTCTCAGTGGCATCGGGTCCGGCCCTTAGTCCATTGTGCCCGGAGTTCAATGGATAGTTGTGATTGCTTTGAGCGATAGCAATGATATCATTGACTGTTTTTTCTGAGGAATGATCCACATCTATCATCAATCCCTGGCGCATCATTTCCATGACGGCAAATCTGCCTGCAGTGGAAATGCCCAATACGTTGCGGTGCCCGGCAGGCGTCCGTTCGTAAGCCACAAACTGTGGACTGTTTACATCCATGAAGATCTTTTTGGCCAATTGGTATTGCTGTGAACTTCTGAGTGCAACCAATATAGGATCAACGACTGGTTTCAGACCAAGTGATGGAAGATCAAGCGGTGGCGGAAGTATGGGAAATCCGCCTGCCTCGATCATTTCTGTCAGTGGCCGCATCTGAGAAACAAGGGCAAATGTTTTACCGCTTAATTTAAAACGAACATTGTTGCTGTCCGGCGCAGTTTCCACATTGTACAAATGTCCGGGTACAATGGGCGGGTATGCATCCACCGGTACCGTACCGGTAATTGGCTGACCGGTAACATACTTGTTACTGAAATTGAAAAGTGTTTTGTATACGGCTGTACCGCCAAACTTGTTGTCCGTTACATGTATCGGGAAAATATACCGCACGCCTTTATCCTTAAGCCGTTTAATTTCATTTCTTATCTGTTCATTGCTGACTGATACATTTTCGTAAAAATTACCCAGGTTATCTACTTCCATACCAATGATAACGGCCATTCTGCCGGATCTTACTACCTGGCGCATTCTTGCGGCAGATGTTACCGTATCTAAAAAAGTGTTGTGCCTGTGCACAAATGAAATCAGCGAATCAATCTGGCGGTCCGCAACTGTTTTGTCATCAAATGGGCCATCACCACCCAGCACCCTTCCAAGTACCTCACTGTTTACAGTAAGCGCAATGATGGCGGTTAATCCACCCTCCTTTGCCCTTTTTATCCAATCATACCACATTTGCTGGTGCGTCATACTTTGCTGTGTTGGCCAGTTTGCCAAAGCCGGATAACCCTCGTGGTGATGATCTGCGTGCGGAACTTTCAAATCTTCGGGCTTATAGCGGAAAACAGTTACATCGTGTTCGTCAACCATGTTTACAATTTCTGCCCGCAGGTAATTGCCACATGTGTTATCCAGGCCATAACCGCCGTGTGTGCAATTGCAATTACCCAATGCCACCGCAGGGTCGCCGTCCAGTTGTCCATGCATCAGTTTGCCTCCCATTCCCAAATAGCTCATAGGGTGGGTATGCATATCAATAGCGCCCCAGATGGGTTTTGTAGTGGGAATCTCCGGAGACGCGGGTATTGGATCTGAACCAACCTGACCTGTAAAACTGATATTGATTTCATCTACTATAATATGACCCGCAACAGAATTATCGGTTATCCTGAACCGGCATACTTTGCTTTTTTGACCCGCAGCATTCACAACCATTCTTCTTGTTACATCATTGTTGTGACCGGTATTGCTGCTGATAATTTTATAATAACCATCGGGCAATGACAATGCGCCCGGTTCCGCCGCGGCTAATTTTTGAAGAAACTCAACCTTTATATTCGCGGCATCCTGCGTGCCGGCAATTTTATAACTTATTTTATCACCGCACATAACAAATGGAAGGCTGGTTAATACGCCTGTTTTTGTTTCATCCGGCCTTATCCAGTGATTGGTACCAGGTCTGGCCGTATTGATAAAATCGTTATCTGCCTTTGTATTTACAGAAAAAAATGATGTTTCAAGATCTTTCCAGTAGCTGCCACCCAATGGCATAGGCGGTACAACAGGCGAATCAAAAAAAGGAATGAAATTAATATTGCTCGGCTGGTTGGTAAATGCATTGGATGCGGTAGTAGCATCGGCCACCCAACCTGTCAGGTTGCTGAAATCAAAATTTACAGTATTCACTTCTGCCGTTGTATACAAATGAATAAAAGCAGAATCCTTTCTATCCTGGGGTACCAACCAATAATCCTGACCTGTTACACGGTTCAGCCAAAATTTATCTACTAGCGCTTCTGCTGCTGAACTGCGGGCAGTGGGATACTGTATGGTATAGCCATTATTTTGCGAAGGACTGCCGGAGATACCGGTTCGGCCGGGCATCACTATCGTGGATCTTTTGTAGACCAGCTTCGGCTGGCCATTGCTCTGCGAAATAACATTGTAAGTACCATCGGTATTTTTTATAAACCGCCACTGGTACACATCTGTTTGTACCGGGCATTCTGTAAGACCCAGTTTATCCTGCTGGGTATTAACGGCCCAGAAATTAGCACCGCCAATGTAAAATATGCCGGTTGCAAACTGATCAATAACCAGTTTATCATGTATGGGAAGGGGTTGTACATTCAGCCTGTCAACTGGTTTAAGCTTTGAAGGATCAACCACCTGGCTGTGCGATGTAATCGCGCCGGTGGAAATAACAAAAGCCAGGAAGATCTTTTTCATATGTATGTTTTGGTGATGGGTTACATTGAAGGAAAATAGTGAGACCTGGTGTACAAATATTTTGCGGACCGGGTAATATATAATTGTCTAACTGCAATGCTTACGTTCGAATTATATCAATACCGTTAGTCGCCGTCTTCATTCATACAGCGAATGCTTTTAATATTGAGTGGTTCAATACGTAGTTTGTCGCGGTTACAGCGCCATGCTTTTACAACCGTTGCATAGTTTTTGTTACCCGGTTTTACCAGCGCAATAATGATCTGCCCTTCAGTGTTTCCTTCGCTGCAGCCTGCCGTCCTGATATCCAAACCTGCCGGCAGTTGTTTTAGCTCTATCAGATCAGCCACCTGGTAAGCTTCTGCAGATTGCAATTTTTGAACGGAATACACAATGATAGCATCCCCGCCTTTGAAATAAATAGTCAGGAATTGCGATGGCACGTCGTCCTTTCCTGAAATAAGATCGCCCTGGTGCCAGCTGTATCCTTTGAGAAGTGAATTCTTATTGTGGTCGGTAAATTCTTTCCCCAGCAACCCTTTCTTTGTTCCTGCAAATTGGCCCTGCGCTATTACAGACCCCGAATAACAAGCGCCCAGAAGACACAGAATAAATAGCATTTTTATATTCATAATAGTTAATTTAAAATTCAGTGATCATGCCTTAGCTGTTATGGCCTGGGATATAAAAGCAAATCTGCGCCCTGCGTCATCACAATCTTTGGCGTTCCACGAACAGTCGACAATTCAGTGTTTGCCCGGCCGGCTTCTTCCCATTCAAGCTTCACTTCATCAACCTTCCATGTATCAGGGCTATCCCAATCAAATTGTTTTCCGGAGTCGAAGTATAAATCGCATTTTACAATGTTTGATAAATTGATACCTGGCGGCATATTTACTTCACCCACATTGGTGCTTCCGTTTGCATAGGCCACTCCGCGGTTGGCAGACACTTCAAGTTTTGTGACGGCACCTGAGTTGAGCAGGACAACGAGCTTTGCCTGGCTGTTTACCCTTAAATCATCGTCGGCAGTTTTAAATGTTACTTTTAGTTTATTCACCCTGTCCGCACTTCTTGGATAGATAATTCTTGAAAAAGCTTTGTCTGTTGGTGACAATACTGTGTTCCATCCAATTTCAAAATCGCCAATAGTCAATGCATTGTCTACCGGATATTGCATAATTGATGCAGGATCATAATTTGAAAATTGGGTTTGCATCCGGCTGTATTTGTATAAAACATTTTGATCTATTTTGTCCCTGCTCCAATTATTGGGCGGACCGCTAAAATAGCGGTAGACCGCATCCCTGTCCCAGGGTATGGATGCATCCGGATGCGATTGTTCATGAACAAAGCCCAATACGTGTCCAAACTCGTGAATAACTGTTCGGCTGAATTGGTCGTCTGCGGTTGAATCTGTAAACCATCCAAAATTTACCGTTGCGATATCTCCTGCAAAAGCTTCCCCCAAACGTCTCAATGCCTCCGTATTTTTTACATCGGTTCCAATCATACTCCAGGAAGATCCATCATCATTGAATCGAACATTCACATCAGCTTTGCCATCATTGATAAACCGGAATCTGATATTGACATACTCCGACCATTGGTTGGCATATTGCACTGTTTTCATTCTTACAAAGCTGGAGCCGCCAAGAAATTTTACGGTAATGGTGGAGCCATTGGGCCAAAACCGATTGGACAACCCGGTAAGACCTTCAATGGCAACGCCCGGGCGTGATGGCTGTACGTTGGGGGCATCATAAATTTTGTCGACGCAGATCTTGGGCCGGGCAATAACTTTTACCTGAACAATTTTATTATTGTCGAGTGGTCTTACAATTGGCTTCTTAAGATTTTTTTCAGGAGTTTGAGCTAAAAGATTCGCTGATACTGCACCTGTCAGCAGAAGGCAGAAAAGAAAATTTTTCATATGTTGATGGTATACGTTAAAGATGACTAAATGAATAAGCTTGTTAGAGTGGGGTTCTTATCGAAGCCGCATCTAAAGCGCAATCAGAATATGTGGGGACGTATTATTGGTCTCGCTCACTTCATTTACTACCCTGGATGCATCGGCTTCTGCATATACATTTAATTTTTTCAGCGTGCCAATGGTAGAACCCAATACTTTAAACGTGTACACCGAAGTAAAAGATTGACCTGCATTTATAGCAGGTGTATCTAAAATATTGTCAAACTGTTTCCAGCCACCTGTACCATCACCGTTCTGGAAAAAAGCAACGATCCTGGTAGCCGGCGCTTTTGTTTGCCCGGTGTTTTGCACGGTAACATTTAGTTTTACGTATTCTGATTTTGCATTTGTCATAAATTCGGCACTTACAAAACTGAAACTGGTAATCTGCAAATCGGCAGGTTTCAGCAAGTGCGGAGTTGGATTGGGCAATGGCGTTTTTCCAGGTTGTCCGGTGGGCGTGTGCGCTGGTTGAAGTGTTTGTGCAAATACCGCATTCATTAATATGGTGAGCACTAGCGAAAGCATGCATATCTTTTTCATAATAATATATTTAAAGTGCGACGGTAATGATTCGTGGAACCGATGTGTTGTTATTTTCATTGCTCTCAGCAATGGCATTGCCCCAATCTGCTACAGCTTTTATGGGTAATGAATAGGTGCCGCCGCCCAGGTCGGCCAGGTTAATATGAAATGTATAAGTGCCGGAAAGGGTGGTATTCGCCGGAATGGTCGAAAGATTTACATCGTTCTTAGCACCGGCAAAATAAAAACCGTGTGTGCTTTGACGTTGGAAATCGAGATGAAGTTTGGTGGGTCCTGCGTTGGCACCGCCATTATTTTTGATGTTGACACTCACGATGAGTATGTATTCGTGTAAAATTGTGTCGCGGTGGCCCGACATCAAATTAATGTTCGTGATCTCCAGGTCGGGCCGTAGGGGTGGTATGTTGGGTGTTGGCAAAACAGGTTTGCCCGGCTGGCCATTCAATGGTTTAATTGGTTTTAATGTGCTTTGTGTAAAACCTGCAGTACAGGCAAATAGACAAAACAGCAGTACAATTATTTTTTTCATTTTTTACTTTTTAGTTAAAGCTTCTTTTTTCGGGATGCTCCAATAATTTTTTTTCAATACATCTAAAAGAAAAAACTTTTTCTTTTTTTTGTAAAGTAACATGGAGTTTATTTTTTCAGGTAAGCATACACAATATCAGCGCCTGTACTTGCGGTTCGCTTAAGCGGATAGCCGTCTTCGTTGTAGTCATAGGTCACTGTATAACTGGTTACCGCTCCGGTAGTATTGTTTTTCCTGGATAATGCCTGCCAGTTGTTTTTATTTGCGGGGTAATCATAATAACCATAAGGCAACAGGCCATCCGTGCTTTTTTTCGTATCGAAATTGCTATAATCCGTAGTAGATATCAGTGTGCCGCTGGCATTAAACGTTTTATATGTAACCACATTGGAGCCGTCTGCAGAAAAAGTAGATTCGTCGGAACTGACGAGTGTACCGCTGGCAGAAGAATAGAGTTTTGTGGACACCTTGCCGGGTGAATAAAAAAACTGTGTAAAACCAGCATTGCCACCAGTATAATCGTAGCGCTGTTTACGCTCTATTTTGCCATCGTCGTTGTAACTGACTACCATCTTATAGTTGCTTCCCAAAAAAGATGGATATTCAACCTTCACTTCCACCACCCTTCCTTTTGTATCATAGTTTGTGATGGTAGCCGTATACGCGGGATTCGAGGCATTTCCGGCGTATACCTCTGTCTGCATCATGTTGGAATTGTCATAGGTATAGGTGTAGACACCAACTGCCGAATAATTTACTGTTGATAATATTGTCTTTTGCGGCGGAGCCGGCGTGGAGTCGCTTTTTTTACATGAAACAGCAAGAAGAAGGATTATTGCTATTGCGGATAAGGTTTTATTTGCTTTCATAATTACATTTTTGTAAAAATGCAAACAAAACAAGCGCAGGACAATTACACAATCGGGTAGTATCCTTTAATCAGGATTTACAATCTTATGGCGCAGGGCCTTTGCAACTGCTTCTGTACCGCAGTTTACATGGAGTTTGTGATATATATTCTGTAAATGTTTTTTAACGGTGTCGAGGCTGACATCCGTTTTGGCCGCAATCATTTTATAAGAATTGCCCTTTACCAGCAGTTCAAGTATTTCCTTCTCCCTTGGTGTAAGGTTGAATTGCGCTGAATCTGTTTTTACCTGGCGAAAATGCTGAAAGACTTTTTGTGCCACAAACGGGCTCATGGGTGCGCCACCCTGCATTACTTCCTGCAGGGCGTTTACCAGTTGCAGCGGAGAGGTATTCTTTAGCAGGTAGCCGTCTGCGCCTGCACAGATGGAATCAAAAATCCGGTTGTCATCATCAAACACCGTATGCATCACCACTTTAACACCGGGGTTTTTGTTTTTTATTCTTTTTACACCTTCTACGCCGCCTATGCCGGGCATATCAATATCCATTACTACCAGGTCGGCATTGTATTGTTCCACCTGTTTATCCGCTTTATCGCAATCGGGGAAAGCGGCTGCTACCTGGAAATTGGTTTCATCGTTCAGTAAAATTTCCAGCGATTGACGCAGCCGTGTATTGTCTTCAAAAATGATTAACTGGTAAGGCATATCGCTAAAAGTAAGCACTTTGTTTCGAAAAAAATATTACCCATTCGGGTAATAGGGCCAGGACCTCAGGCTTGTTTAATCTGCAAAAATATTTCTGTGCCCTGGCCGGGAGAAGACCGGATAGCGATCTCGGCGCCAGAAGTGACCGCCCGCTGACGCATATTCCGCAGGCCATTGCCTGGTTTGCCCGCAGTTTCGTCAAAACCTTTTCCATCATCTTTTACCAGCATCGACACGGTTGTATTGTCTGTTGTAATTTTTACCAGGGCGTTTTTTGCGCCTGAATATTTTACCAGGTTGTTTACGGCTTCCTTAAAAATAAGATACAGATCTCTTCTTTGGGTCATACTCATATTCAATGCAGTGCCGGGCGATGGCAGTTCAAATTGCCCGCTTATATTTTTACCATCAAACATATCAGCCCCATATCTTTTCATACGGATGAACAGGCTTTCTGCATCATCGTATTTTGGGTTGATGTTCCATACAATATCAGATAATGATTCGCTGATACGCTGAATATCTTCTGATGCCCTTGACAAATAGTCTTTTGATTTTTCCGGCTGAGCGAGGTTGCGTTTCGCCAGTTCATTGAGTATATTGATATTGCTTAGTGATGCGCCGATATCATCGTGCAGATCCTGGCTGATGCTGTTGCGCATGTTTAGTAGTCCCTTTTGCTGTTCTAATTTTTTCTTCAGCTGATAACGGTTGAAAAGTATGGCGCCGAGTAATAGTATCAGTACCACTCAGCCCAGCAAAAGGTTGCGTACCTGTTTCTGGTTTTGCAATTCTTTTTCCTGCAGCACTTTTTCTTTTGCTGCCAGTTCCAGTTGCTGCTGCCGGGTTCTTGCCAGCAGTACCTGTTTCTCCAGCGATTCACCCTGCTGTTTTATATTTAAGTCCTGTAATTCCTTTTCTTTCGACAACAACTCAATTTCATTTTGTTTTTTTTCGGCTTCGGCCTTGTTGCCAGCCAGCAATGCCTGTTGTTTTTCAATCTGCAATTCACTTATTTTCTGATCGGTATTCAGGCGGTTTATTTCATTGTCTTTTTTCTCCGTTTCGTATCGGGTTTTTATTTCTTCAATTTTTGCCAGGGTACTGGTTGCAGCAATGGTATCGCGGAAGCCAATAAATTTTTTGTAATTGTCGTAGGCGTTCCGGAAATCGTTATGGGAAAAATAAAAGGCGCTTAATTTATCATATGCATTGCCAATATTCTCTTTGTTATCCAGCCGGGTAGCCAGTGCCAGCGCCTTTTTATAATAATTTTCAGATGCAACGGAGTCGCCTGTTACATTTGCCAGGTTGCCGGCAGCTACATACAGTCTGGATAATAACTGCACATTGTCAGTTTGTTCAAAAAGTGCAATGGCTTTTGACTGCCATAGCAATGCTGCTTTAAAATCTTTGGTGCGATTGTAATACGCAGACATACCCGAGTAGGAGCCTGCCTGTATTTTGGGGTTGTTGATTTGTTCGGCATATTTTACCGACTGCTGCAGGTGCGGCAATGCCTGCGGAAAGTCGCCCTTTAAGATGTATAACTGACCGATGTTTACATTGGCGATGGCAAGGCCGGGTATATCGTTCAGGCGTTCCCTGATGGCGATGCTTTTTTTCTGATAATCCACTGCATCGTCTGTCTTGCCCATTAAATAAAATAGCGAAGAGATATTGCTGTACGTTTCGCCCTGACCTTTTTCATCGTTCTTTTTTTCATAGAGGCGAAGTGCTTTAAAAAACCATTCGCTGGCTTTCTCTTTATCTGATTTTGCCAGGAACATGGAGGCAAGATTACTATATACCTCCGCAGTTTTTTGAGATTGTTGTTTTTCAAGTCCGCAGGTGAGGGCCAGGTTGAAATTTTTTTCCGCTTCTGTGTACCTGCCCTGTTCGGTACAATAGATACCGGATCGGTTCCAGTAATTGACAGACAAACCAGTATCTTTTAATTGTGTGATCAGTGAAAAGGCGATGGAATCATATTTATGCAAATCTGCCCATTTGCCGGTTAATACCATTACTTCTGATAACCTGTCGTAAGAGGCCGCTTCGCCTGTCTTGCTCTTTGCCGAGGCGGAAACATGAAGTGCATCGTTGGCCATAACAATGGCAGAATCATACCGGGCGTGCTGCGTTAAAACTTCTGCACGGCTTAACAATTCTGCAATGCGGAATGAATCGGCATTTATTTTTTGCGCCATAGCCGTAGCAGTAATGAATAAGCAGGCAAAAACTGAGTTGTATGGTAGTAACAGGCGGGGGATAAGGAAATAATTTATCAAAAGATAGGCAAAATCCCTCAAACGACAAGAGAGCCGGGCGGCAGCCATTAAATATGGCAGCCCATAAAGGAGAGAAAATTTCCCTGCTTCGTCTCACGGCTAAAGAGCTTTTCAAGTAACTCAAAATACAATTGTTTAAAAATACATGTATGCCACTTTTCTGAAGCGCGTGCTTTTATTTACTTATTTCATTTGCTCACTTGCCTAAAATAAAATTATTGTAGCCATTGGCTGGTAACCCACCATTCGTTGTTTATTCTTGATTAATTAGTTTTAGCGCGAAGTTCAACTCTGTGTCCACACCATGAAGCAAGTCCTCAATAGAAGGTTCAATCCAATAATCCGGAATTACACCCCTTCCTTTTGTATAGGTTACGGCATTAACCGTTTTGGTTAAAGGCACGGCAATGCTAATACGGGTATTGGGCAACGTTAATTTTGTAAAAGACCTTGAAGTGGGACCTTCCATTGCGCCGCCTGTTTCTTCGCCGACAAAGACAGCACGCTTATGTGACTTTAGAAAACTACAGACGATTGCAGCCATTGAGCCCGAAGCACCGTTGGCAAGTACGGTCAATTGTCCATCGAAATGATCGTCCCTGGGTTGTTGCTCCAGCAAAAGGGGCGTCCAAAGGCGGTAGTATTCTTTCCTGACCTGGTAATTGCCGGCAGCGTTTTTATAAAAAATCGAATCGGCTAAATAGAGGTCTTTTCCGTTTTCTAAATAATTACTTACTGCGGGTAAGCCAACATATCTCTTCTCAATGTAATCAAGGTGCCGGTAGGGTTCCTGAAGCAGATAAGCAATGAGTTGCTCGCCGGTATTATCTCCTCCCTCATTATTTCTCAGGTCCAAAATAAGATGAGGTGTCTTTTTGATTTTGAGTTCGTTAAAAACAAGCGAGTACAATGAGTCGAAATTTTGCTTAAAGATTCGCCGATGCCATCCCAGAAAAGAACTGATTTTTAAATACGCCACCCCTTCCTTTAAATACCTGAACGTAAGTGGTGTGTCAGGAACTTCCCGCTCCTTATAAAATTTTCTATAGGCTTCCCTGGTCAGACCATCAACCACCACGGTTTTTTTGATGGATGGCTCATCCGGAGTAATGTACTCCAGGCGGAATGAAGTCGCTTGTTCTACAAAAAAAGGATAAAACACGTCAAACATATTCTGCTCCTGGGTAGTGGAGTAATCTTCCATGTGACGAAGCCTGAACGTTTGGATATAGCCATCGGAAGGGATAGCGGGTAGTAACAGAGTCAGGATCTCTTCCATTGACCGGCCATTGAT